>Ga0209792_1000968_pt1 | contig 15857 bp, 20 predicted proteins | sample EBPBio142005_DNA_FD_185860 | JGI IMG/M metagenome (GOLD analysis project Ga0209792, IMG submission 185860) | Wastewater treatment Type I Accumulibacter community from EBPR Bioreactor in Madison, WI, USA - Reactor 1_6/14/2005_ DNA (SPAdes)... | ecosystem: Engineered > Bioreactor > EBPR >... | reverse complement strand
GAAAGTCCTCGTCGAACCCGCTCACGGCATCACCTCGACGAGCGGGATCGTCGGGATATGCCCGGCCTTGAACGTCGCTAGGCTGGCCTCGATGCGATCCGTGTCGAAGCGCACCGGCACATGGAACTCATATCCCGCCGAGACCACCCCGCCGTTGCCGGGCGGCGCGACAAGCGTGACCTCGCCGGTCGCGGTGTCCACTTCGAAATCACCGGCGTCCAGCGCCACGCCGTCAACGGCCACGATCACGCTGCCGGCGACGGGCCGGGTGATCGGCCGGCGATAGGCGTCGTCGCCCTCGCCGTAGACCTTCACGAGCTGAAAACTCGTCGCCGCTCCGTCGCCCGTCGCGATCGCCTGATCGAGCGCGGTCACGGTCTGGCCCGGCCGCGTGGAGCTCATGTCGAACGGGTCGCGGAAGCGGAACGCATGCAGCGATCCTCGCCGCGCCTCGAAGAAGGCCAGCACGTCATAGAGATCGTCGGTCGAACGCAGCCCCGTGCCGGCGTCGTATCGGCGCAGCGAATGGGCGAAGCGCGCATTGCGCGTCTCGCGGCCCGACATCAGCGTCACGACCTCGTTGCGCCGTTCGGCCCCGCCGGTCGCGCCGAACGAAACCGCGATCGGAAAGACCACGTCGTGGAACGGCGTCATCAGAGCGACCTTGAGCCGCGCGAGGCGACGCGCGCCAGCATGGCCGCGACCTGCGCTTCCGATTTGCGGAACGACCCCGCATCCGGCGTCGATATGTTGACGACGATCGTCTGCCCGCCTCCGCCTCCACCGCTCGACGCGACGCCGAGGCGACCGTCGGCCGTTCGCCGCAGCGGCAGGATCGCCTCGGCTCCCGCCTCGCCCATCAGGCCGAGCGCGCCGCCGGCGTTGAAATAGGTCGGCTGCGCGACGATGCCGCCCGCTGCGAACGGCGTGATGCGTCCCGGTACCCCGCCATCGGCGAAGGGCAGCAGGCCGCCGAACAGCGACGAGAACAGTCCGCCCATCAGCGATTGCAGCGGCGCCAGGCCCTGGTTCAGCGCCATGCCCGCAAGGTTCAGCGCGATGCGCCGCAAGATGTCGTCCAGCTCCTTGCCGCCGATCACCGCCGCCTTCAGCGCGCCGGTCATCTGCGCGCCGAAACTGTCCGCCAGCGATTCCAGGTTCGCCAGCGCATCGGCCATCGGGCCCGCATCCGCCTGGATGCGAACCGTCACTTCCTCGTCCATCGATTGCTCCGTCAGTCGGGAAACATGTCCATCATCCGGGCGATCTCCGCGCGTCCGGGCGTGTCACCCGGCTCACCGAAAAGCGCGCGGGCCGCGCGGTCGAATTCGCGCGGCGTCATCGCCCAGAAGTGGGAAGGGGGTAGCCGCAGCAGGCCCAGGCCCACCGACATCGCCGCTGCCCAGGGAAAAGCGTGCGGCGGTCCTGCTGCGGCTGTCAGGGGCGCGGTGTCGCGCCGTTGTTCGTGCCGAAGGTGGCGGCGAGGAGGTCGGCGGCGATGCGAGCGAAACCGGCCACGCCGGCCTCCGTCGTCATCTGGCGCACCTCGTCGTCGCCGACCTGATTGCCGCCGCCGCGCAAGCCTGCGCCAATGATGCGGACAAGATCGCCGGCCGCCAGCTTGCCGCTGGCGAAACGGGCCACCAGCGCCTGAAGATCGCTCGCGGCATAGGCGTCCTCCAGTTCGGCCAGCGCGCCGAGCGTGAGGCACAGCCGGTAAGGCTGGCCGTCGAGCACCGCCTCGACCTCGCCGCGATGCCGGTTGACGCTCATGGTGCAACCTCGAAGCTCACGGCTCCGGCAGACTCGAGCGCGATCTCGAACCCCACCTCGCCGTCATGCGAGCCGGAATATTCAAGCGACGTGATCTGGAACGGCCCTTCGACCGTGCCGAAATCCGGGATTGCAAGCTGCCAGTCCCGCACCGCGCCGGCGAAGAACGCCGACCGGATGGATGCATCCGATGCCTGATCCTTGAAAATGCCTGCGCCGCTCAAGGCGGCGCGTTGGACGCCTGCCCCGCCGAGCAGCTCGCGCCAGCGCCCGGCGGAATCGGAGTCGGTCACATCGACCGTCTCGCTATTGAACGCCAGCCGTTTCGTGCGTAGGCCCGCCACCGTGACGAATCCGCCCATGCCATCGGCGTCGAGCTTGAGGAGCAGGTCCTTGCCCTTCTTTGCGACCATGAAGGTCTCCTGTGATGTTTTGAAAGTTCGGGATGCGGCGACGCAGAGCGTGGCAGTAGGGCAGTAGGGCAGTAGGGCAGTAGGGCAGTAGGAAATGCCGTTGTCTGCTCGGTTGGCTGTCAATGCATATGTCGGCGCGATCGGGAGAGTCCTGGCTAGGAACGGTATTCCTACTGCCCTACTGCCCTACTGCCCTACTGCCCTACTGCCCTACTGCCCTACTGCCCTACTGCCCTACTGCCCTGCCTATTGCGGCTCCATCACCGCCCGATAGCGCAGCATCGCATGATGAACGAGCAGGTCTTCGTCGTAGCGCGCCTCGGCGAACTCCTGCCGCAGGTTGACAAGCGCGAACCCGTCGAGCGACAGCTCGCCCTCGCCTATGATGGACTGCACCTGGTCCATGATTTCGAGCGCTTCGCTTTTGCCGCGCTGCTTCGACCAGATGTGTATGGTGAACAGTTGCTCCGTGCCGATCTCGGTTCCGGTCGACCAGTCGAACATGCTGGTGCGGCCGAAACTGATATAGGGAAAGGCGACGTTCGGCGGCGTCGCGTCATAGATCTTCGCGCCGCCGAGCAGCGTGGTCAGGCCGAGGTCGCTGGCCAGCGCCGAATGGATCGCCTTCTGCAGTTCAATCGCCGGCGACGGCATCGTCATCTCCCCCGTTCCGGCGCTCGCGCCCGACCTTGCCAGCCAAGCGCGCCGAATCCACCCGGCCACGACGGTAGCCCGCCTCGATCTCGTCCGCCAGAGTGTGGGCCCGGCCCTGAAGGGCGCGGACCAGCCCGTCGAGCGTCATCGAATAGCTCACCTTCATCGCCCTTTTTCCTTTGTCCGCAGCACCAGATAACGCCCGGTCTCGTCCGGGTCGTGGGCCGTCAGGATGTCGAACAGCCGCGCCCCCCGCCGCAGACGCATGCCGCTTTCGACATCCTCGCGGAAGCGGATCGTGACGCGGTGGCTCACCTCTTCGAGCGTCTGCGCCGCGCCGAACTCGTCGCGCGCGGCCAGAGGCTCGATTTTCGCGAACACACGCGCAATCTCGAGCCACCCCTCGCTGTAGCCGCCTGCCCCATCGGGTGTCGCCTGCGGCTCCTCGATCCCGACCTGGAAGCGCATCTCGCCGGGATTGATGATCGCCATCATCACAGCCGCCCCAGCCGGTAGCCGGCGACCAGCCGGTCGAAGCCGGCGGGGATCGAGACCGGCTGATCCTCCGCCCGATAGGCAGTGCGGAATTCATACCAGTGCGCGACGAGCACAAGCACCGCGCGCCGCAGCAGATCCGGCACGTCCGGACCCGCTTCTCCGAAACCCGCCCGGAAATCGATCTCGATACCGTTCATGCGGCGCAGGATGCCGGTCGGCTGCGCGAATTGCAGGCGCGCCGGCCGCGACACCAGGTCGGCCTCGTAGTCGTCCGGATCGACCAGTATCGCCTCGCCATCCGGTCCGTAGACCGTCACGGACAGGATTTCGGCGATCGGATGGCGACGCACCAGCACGCATCCATCCGGCGGCAGGCGATCGAGCGTCAGCCGCCAGGACTGGTCGATCAGGGCGATGCCCGTCTGCGCCTCGACCTCGCTGCGCGCAGCCCGGATCAGGCCGGCGAGAAGCGCGTCCTCGCTGTCATGGTCGATGCGCAGTTGAGCTTTCGCCTCGGCAAGCGTCACCGGCTCGGCCGCCGGTTCGACGGTTCGAAAAAGCGTCACGGGAAACCTCGAATTTTTGAGATGGAAAGCCGGCCAGGGACTAGGGACTAGGGACTAGGGACTAGGGACTAGGGAAGAGTGCCGCCGCGCCAACGGGTGCAAGGTTTTTGTCGTCGGTTGATTTGCGCGGAGGATCGCCATCCTCCCTAGTCCCTAGTCCCTGGCCGCGCCGGATCAGCTTTCGCCGAACTTCACCAGCTTGATCGCATCGAAATCCTGCACGCCGCCGCCGACACGTTTGGTCGTGTAGAACAGCACGTAAGGCTTCGCCGAATAGGGATCGCGCAGCACGCGCACGCCCGTCCGGTCGACGATCAGATAGCCGCGAGCAAAGTCGCCGAACGCGATCGGCGTTTCGTCGACGGCGGCGTCGGGCATGTCTTCGGCCTCGACCAGCGGGAAACCCATCAGCGAGGCGCGCCCGCCTGCCGTGGCCGGCGGCTGCCAGAGGTAGTTGCCGTCATCGTCCTTCAGCTTGCGGATCGACGCCTGCAGCTTGCGGTTCATCACCCAGCTCGCGTTCTGGCGATAGCCCGCCTTCAGCGAATAGACCGTGTCGATCAGCACGTCCGAAGCACCGCTCACAGCCAGCGCGCCATCGACGCCCGTCGCGACATAGCCGAGATTACCCCACGACCAACTGCCTTCCGCGACGGTCGGATAATCGAGGAAACCGCGCGGTTTGTTGGTGCCGTTGCCGGCGACGAAGGCAGCACCTTCCTGTTCGGCGAACGCCGCCTCGACCTCGCTCGCGATCCAGTCGTCAAGATCGACGGCGCTGTCCTCCAGCAGCGTCGCCGTCGCGGCCGGCATGGCGTAAAGCTCCATCGTCTGGAACTGCAATTCCGACAGCGTCGAGGACGAGGTCTGCGGTCGCGCCGCCGTTTCGGCCACCCAGCCGGCGGCCGGACCGGCGAGTTGGAACGGCTTCTTCAGCACGGCGCTGGACACCTGCCGCACCGAGGCGATCGAGCGGATCGGCGACAGCGCCGCCAGTCGTTTGCCGATCGCGCTTTCGGTTTCCGCCGGCACCAGATAGCCGCCGTCGGGGCCGGAGCCGATCGACATCGCCTTCATGTCGATCGCGTGCAGCGCGCGTTCGTCGCCACGCCGCACATAGGCCTCGAACGCCTCCTTGTGCTCACCGCCCTGGAACGCGCCATCACGGCCGAGCGCCGGGCGCGCCTTTTTCAGCGCGAGCTGGTCCATCGCCCGCTTCTGCTCGTCGAGCGCGCGGGAGATGCGGTCGACCTTCTCGGCCGTCACCACGTCCTCGCCGGAACGCCTCTCCAGCTCGTCGAGCCGCTGGTCGTTCGCCTCGCGAAACGCCTCGAACGCGGTCATGAACTCGCCGAACGCGTCGTTGAGTTCGCCCGTCACGCCCTTCCGTTCGGGGGCGGAGGCAATATTGTCATGCACCATCAATTCCATTCCTTTTGTTTCATTCTGATCGCCGCTTTCCTGATGCGCTCGGCCAGGCGAAGCTGCCGGCGCCAATTGCTCGTCGGGCCGAAGGGCAGCCTGACATCGGGCAGTTCCAGCCCGCCCGTCGGCCCCAGACCCTTGAGGCGCGTGATGCGGGCGTCCGGCTGCATTGGAAAAGTGACCACCGATATCTCCCACAGGTCCGCCTCCAGGATGCGCCGCACGCCGCTCCTCTCGTCGCGGCGCGCGCGCACCGTCTTGAAGCCGATCGACAGGCCGTCGAGCGCGCCCGCCCGCATCAGCCGCAACACCTCCTGGGAGCGCATCACGCCGGGTGTCAGTTGGCCGCGCACGAACAGGCCGCGCTCGTCCTCGCGGATGTCCATCCATCGTCCGATCGGCTGGTTGGGGTCGTGCTGGAACAGCATGCGCACCGACTCCGGTCCGCGCTTCCTGAGCGATCGGGCAAAGGCGCCCCGCTCCACCAGGTCGTGCCCCATGTCGACCGTGCCGAACACGCTGGCATAGCCGGAGAACGCGCCGCCCTCCTCGATCTCGGTCAGCGCCATGCCGGCGAACTTTCGTTCGCGCACATAGCGCCTTGCTTCGAGCACGCGCGCCCTCTCGCTCCCGGCGGATGGCCGGGGGCGTTGTTTCGCCCATGTCATGGCGATCACTCCTTGTTGTTGGTATCGGCTTTGCCGCTATCGGTCTTGCCGTCGTCGGTCCTGCTTGGGCCGGCCGGCGTTTCGCCGCCGGGGTTGAACGCCCGCATGACGAAGCCGAGCGCCCACCAGGCGCACAGGCTCGCGACGGCCGATCCCATCAGCACGGTTTCATGGCTGCCGAGCAGTTGGCTCAGGCCAAGTTCGCTCGCGACCTTCAGCCCGACGGTACCGCCGAATATGAGCCCACATACGGTCCCGACCGCGAAGCGCAGCGCGGCCTCGCGCCGTCCGCGCGGCAATATGTAGGCGAGCGAGATCGCGGAGCCCGCGACCGCGCCGGCCCCTTTCGCGGCCCACATCCAGGCCGCGTTCGACATGTCGGACATGTGATGATGCCTTTCGATGTTCAGGCAGTAGGCAGTAGGCAGTAGGCAGTAGGAACGGACTTCCCAGCGCCTTCAGGTCAATGTCATGTCCGATGATTGTTGGCGCAGCCGTCGAAGACGATCCCTACTGCCTACTGCCTACTGCCTACCCCCTCCTCCCATACCCCACCGCCTCCCGCTTCTCGTCGTCGGTGAGGAAATCGGCCGCGCCCACCCTTCTCCACAGCGCGTCCCTGTCCGCCGCCGCGCCGTCGACCTGATCGGCGTCGTACCAGAGCCGCAGTTCCTCGCCGAATTTCGCCGACAGCCAGTTCGACAGCTCGCCCGCCGTGCGGCCGACCATCGGCAGCACGGTCAGCCGCCAGAAGGCGCGGTTGGCCTCCTGGTAGTTCGCATAGGTGTTGTCGCCCGGAATGCCGAGCAGCATGGGCGGCACGCCGCAGGCCAGCGCGATATCCCGCGCGGCGCCGTTTTTCGCCTCGATGAAATCCATGTCCTTGGGGGTGAGGCCCATCGCCTTCCAGTCGAGGTCGCCGTCCAGCACCAGCGGCCGCCCGGCGCGGCGCGCGCCCGCATAATTCTCCTCCAATTCCGCCTTCAGCCGGTCGAACTGCTCGTCGGTCAGGTTGCCGCCGTCCTTCGGCGCATAGACCAGCGCGCCCGACGGCCGCGCCGAATTGTCGAGCAGCGCCTTGTTCCACCGCCCGGCGGCGTTGTGGACATCGAGCGCCATCGACGCCGCCTCGACCGGCGCGAAGCCGTAATGGTCGTCAAGCGGATGGAAGAGCGACAGATGCAGCGCGCCCGGCCCCGGCTCCGCGCCCAGCGGGATCCGCCGCTTCGCGCTACCCGCCCGATAGTCGACCGCCACCGGCCAGCCGGCGGAATCCTCCACGATCGCGGCGCGGTCGGGCCGCAGCGCATGCAGCTCGCGCGCCGCCACGCCGGCCCCCGTGAGGCTGGCCTCGGTGAATTCGAGATAGGCGTTGCCGCCGATCAGCATGTGCCCGTAGAGCGCCTCCATCAGCGCGCTTCCCGACTGGCGCGGATTGGGCCGCGCCAGCAGCGCGAGCAGCGGATGCTCCGTCAGCGCCTCGCCGCCCTGATAGAGCAGCCAGGGCATGCCGGCGGCGGCCTCCGTCACGAGCCGCACGCAGCGATGCGCCACCGGGTTGCGCATGAACCCTTCGCGCGCCAGCCCGGCATAATCGCGCCTTGTCCAGCGCGCCTCGCCGTCCATGTGCAGCGCGACGAAACCCGGCGTCGATTTCATCTCGGCGGGTTTGATGTCGGCCTGTCTTGAATCGACACGCGTCGTCCGCCGTGCGAACGGCCAGTTCCAAGCCATGCAGGAATTCCTTCGATGATCTCAGACGCCGCGCACGCGCGGCTCGCCGCGCATCGGCAGCATCAGTTCGGTCAGCGCCCACACCAGCGCGTCGACCCGGTCGGGCGAGCGGCCGTCCGACAGTCCGTCGCGGCCGAAATCGCACATCTCGTCTTCCAGTTCGGCGAAGCGGCCGGCATGGGCCACCCTGCCCTGCTCGTAGAGCGCCGCGACCGGCTCGGCGCGCAGCCATTTGCCCCGGCTCGCCCGGACCGCCCGCACCGGCACGCCGGCTTCGACCGTGCGCAGCACGGTCGCCACCATCTCGCCGCCCTGATTGGTTTCGGCGACGATGCAGTCGGCCTCCAGCCGGTGGTACAGGCTCACCGCCCGCGCCGCCCAGTCGCGGGGGCTCGCCCGCCGCAGCGTGGCGTCGGCCAGCACCACGCCGTGCCCGTCCGCATCGATGCCCGCCGCGACGATGCCGCAGGCGTCCGACGCTTTTCCCGACGACACTGGCGGGTCGACCGCGACGACGATGCGGCGCAATTCGGCCCGTGGCATCGCGGCAGCCTTCTCCAGCATGGAGCGCGTCCACAACCCGCCCTCGCGCTCCTCGACCAGTTCGCCGCCAAGCTCCTGCCGGCCAAGCACCGAGCCGCCATAGCGCGCCTCGACTGCGGCCAGAAATCCCGGCGCCAGATTGGCCGCATTGTCGGCGGTCGTCATGCGCGTCACGAACACGCCCGGATCGGCCAGCATCTCTTTCAACAGCTTCTGCGGCCGTGGCGTCGTCGTGAACAATTGCTGCGGCCGTTCGCCGAGGCGCAGGCCGAATTGCAGCATGTCGAAACAGGCCTGCTGGTTCTTCCATTTCGCCAGCTCGTCGCACCAGGCCGCGTCGAATTGCGGCCCGCGCAGGCTGTCGGGATCTTCCGAGGAAAACATCTGCGCCACCGCGCCGGTGGCGTCCCAGACCAGCCGCCGCCGGCTCGCCTCGAAGCGCGGAACCCCGTCCCTGCGCGCCACCGCCCTTATCCCGGACGGCCCTTCGATCATCACCTCGCGCACATCGGCGAGCGTCTCGCCGACCAGCGCGATGGAGCCGTATCGCATCGTCGCAAAGGGACGAAGGCCGAACACCAGCCCGTTGACGAAATGCGCGCCCAAAAATGTCTTGCCGGCCCCACGGCCGCCCAGCACCAGCCATTTGTCCGGCGCATCGCGCTTCCGCCGCCAGGCGGGATATTGCTTGCGCTGCGCGCGGCCGACGGCGGACGCCTGCACGTCCTCAGCCAGCGTCCTGCGCGATCCTTTCCTCGAACAGCCTTTCAGCCTCTTCTTCTGCGAGGCTGACAATCCGGTCGTCGATTTCCTTGAGAATTTCGGCGAGTTCGTCATCGCTCTTCTTCCTGTCCTCGTCGGCGCGCTCCTTCGCCAAAACCTCCCAGCGTTCCATGATGCGGGACAACGCGGCCAGCCCGTCGATCTTCGTCTTGTCCAGCCGCCCGCCGCGCCGCTCCGCCTCGGCCATCAGCCGCACGACCTGGCGCGACACGAAACCCGTCGCCTTTGCCAGAAGCTCGGCCGGATCGTCGGGCGTCTCGACGGCGGTCGCGTCGGCGTCCGTGCCCATCCTCCCGCGGCTCACGTCTCCGCTTCCTTCGCCGGGGCCGAAAGCATCGGCGCCGCTCATGTCATCCCGCGCGGCCTGTGCGCCGCCGCCGCCATAGGACGCCGACAGCTCCACGGCGTCGTGGTACAGCCCCAGCACGTCCTGCCGCCGATAGTCGACGGTCTTCCAGTTTTCGGCCGCGGCCCGCGCGTGGAGCGAACTGATATGCACCCCGAGCCCGCCCGCGACCCGCGATCTGGTCCCTGGCTTTCCTTCCGTCAGTTCGCGCGCATGCGCCCACTGCGCCGGCGTCACGGGACGCCTCTCGCTCTCAAGTTCCATCCTTAAATTTCTCGATTGTGCCGGACCAGTATGCATCGCCCGCCCCTGATCCCGCGGGCACACTTCCGACGATGACCAAAACCTACCAGACCACCGTCACGGTGTCAAGAATAAATTCCTATGCAATGCGATTTTTTCACGAACGGTCGCGGCAGCGGTCCCTTCTCCCCTTGTAGGAGAAGGTGCCCCGAAGGGGCGGATGAGGGTGTTGCGGGGAACGCCGGCAAGGCTTCGCTAACCCAGCATCCCGTCAATCTTTCCCGCTTAATTGATCGTCCAGTAACGGGCGCCGCCAAGATCGGCCGGCGGCAATTGGCGTCCATCTGCGTCAAGTCGATCGAGGAGCAGACGCGCGATATCGTCGGCGACCGGCTTCACATCAAAGCCGTGCGCATGGTTCGCATCGAACCATCCATTCGAGACTGCGGACACGTCGATCGTTTGAATGTCGTCGACCAATGAAAGGTAGGTTCCGCCCAGTCCGACCGGGTTCTCGCCGTTCTTGATCCGAGAGACAGCCAGGGCGCGGTCGTGCTGATTCACGTAAAGCGACTTCAACGCGACGGCGGGCCCTTGCGCTGCAATCATTTGCCGGAAGATCGACGGAGGATAGTCGGCGGCGACGAACACCACGTTCGGAATCGTCTTGTTTCGCGCTTTTGCCAATTTCAGGAAATGCCCGGCCATGCGGCTTCCCATGCTGTGCGCGATGACAGTCACGTCGTCGAGCAGGCCGAGATTGGCCAGTTCATCCACAAACTGCTCAAGATAGGGTTCGCTGTATTGCACGCTGTTCAGATCGTAGATGTATTCGCCAGCAGAGTCGGCCGACGGCCACGACCAAACGACAACCGGCTGCTTGATTCCGAAATCGTAGCCGAAGCCAACAGCGCGGCGAACCGCGTCTTCAAAACTGTTGAAATAGCCGTGGAAAAAAATCGTCATCCCGGAATTGTCGGGAATACCCCCAATCAATTGCGCGCATTGGTCGGCATTCTGCCAGATCTTCTGGTCTGCGAGGCTCAACCGGCCGGGCTGCGGCTCGCCGAATTTGCGGCCCGAACTGGTTTGGAACTCCACCCGGCCACATGAAAGACGATTGGTCTGGTCCTTCTTGATCCCGAACCGATGTGCAAGATCTGTCCCGCCCTCGTCGTTCCGGTTAGTGGCGAACAGGACGAGCGGTTGCCCCGCCGGCCCGGGCGCCGCGCCGCCACGATCCTTGCGTGACCTGATCTCGTCCTTGACCGCCTTCAGCTCGACATATGCTTCGCCGCGCCTGCTGCCGGACAGTCCCTCTATCCAGTTGTTCGCCGCCACGGTCTGAACGGTCTCCCATCCCTCGAAGCTGACTGACGTATAGACGGCGCCCTGCGCGGCGGCGAGTTTCGACAGGTTCTCCTCGGCGGCAAGGACTTCGAACTGCGCGGATTTCCTGGCCTCTTCCGCCGCGGCCTGGACTGCGGAGCGAATCCGTTGGGTCAATGAAAGCCATCGCGTCCGATTTGAGAGGACGAATCCGGGATTCTGCATGAAATTGTTGAGCACTGTGCCGTTGCTGGCATGGTCGAGAAGACCGCCGCCAACGATGAGGCTGTTGCTGCCCTCGGCTGCATCAACAGCGCCAGCCTGAAGCGCGGTATATATTTCCGCATTCGAAACCTCCACCGGTGCCGCGCCCAAACTCGTCAGCACTTGGGCGCTTGCCGGATTTAAGCTGATGACCTTGACACCCAGCAGATCGTTTACGCTGCTCAGCCGCCGCTTCACGACAATTGCCGTTGCCGGACGGTTCCAGAATGCGACGACGCTCAATCCGGATTCGGCCAGTTCGGCGGCCACCGTGTCTCCGATCACGGAATCCTGGATCGCAAAACTCTCGGCGGCCGTTTCGACTACGCCCGGTTGAGAGATCAGAGAGGTGTAGGTGAGGCTCGAATCCGAATCGAGTCCCGGTATTCCCCTTGTCGGAAACAAGGCGAAATCGTAATCGCCGACACCCTCACGCATCATGGCCAGCAGATTCGGCAAGGGCAACGGCTGCCCACGAACGGGCTCGATCGCTACGCCTCTTTCAGCAGCTTGGGAGACAAGTATCTCTACGAAACGATCTGTAGCCGTGTCATTTATCGGCGGAACGAGGATGCGAAACGAAGCGCGATCATCCTGCGCCATCGCCAGGGTGGCGATGCAGATGGCTGCACCAAATGCCATAACCAGAAACGACAGCATTCGCATCGCTAACCTCCGGCATGACGAGCGCAGTGCATATGCGCGCCCGGAAAAAGCTATCAGTACGCAAACGGGGTAGGCAATATTGTCGGTTTTGTACGTTTGCGCTCTTCTCAGCCAAATTCGACAATGTCCTCGCCCGCCTCCTTAACCCCGTCGCCCCTTTCCACTTGCCCCTACCCCGGTTTTCCCCCACAACCGCCCTGCCCTGAAATCGCCGCGCTTCGGCGCACATGGTGAGGCCCCATACGACCGAGGCGGTCGGCCAAGACGGTTCCATGACCAACGACAGACAGCCGAGACATTATCGCTGGCCGAGGGCGACGAAATTCCTCGAGATCGATGCCTGGCTCGATTCGACGCTCTACAATCTCGGTTTCAAGCTCGGCGAATGGTGGGAGAACATCACCATCTTCTTCCGCCGCTTCCGCGTCTCCGGCTGGAAGCGCGGGATTGTGGAAATCGCGTCCGAAGGCTTCACCATGGGCGCCGGCGGGGCCGTGCTCATGCTGGCGCTCGCGCAGCCGGCATTCGAGGAAACCAGGAAGGACTGGCGCAGCCAGCAGGAATTCGCGGTCACCTTCCTCGACCGCTACGGCACCGAGATCGGCCAGCGCGGGCTGATGCAACTGACCTCGGTCCCGGTGGACGAATTGCCGGACCACGTCGTCAAGGCGGTACTCGCCACCGAGGACCGGCGCTTCTTCGAGCACTGGGGCATCGACTTCTTGGGCCTGATGCGCGCCATGAGCGAGAACGTGCGCGCCAATTCCGTCGTGCAGGGCGGCTCGACCTTGACCCAGCAACTGGCGAAAAATCTCTTCCTCTCCAATGAGCGGACGATCTCGCGCAAGGTGAAGGAGGCCTTCCTGTCGGTCTGGCTGGAAGAAAACCTCACCAAGAAGGAAATCCTCCAGCTCTATCTCGACCGCGCCTATATGGGCGGCGGCACGTTCGGCATCTCCGCCGCCGCGCAGTTCTATTTCGGCAAGGGCGTCAAGGACGTGACGCTGGCCGAGGCGGCGATGCTGGCGGGTCTCTTCAAGGCCCCTGCAAAGTATGCGCCGCACATCAATTTGCCGGCCGCGCGCGCCCGCGCCGGCACCGTATTGTCCGCGATGGTCGACGCCGGCTTCATGACCGAGGGCCAGGTGCTCGGCGCGCGGCGCAATCCCGCCACGCCGATCGACCGGGGCAATACCCAGCAGGCCGACTATTTCCTCGACTGGGCGTTTGACGAGGTGAAGCGCCTCGCCGCAAAATCACCTGACCACACGCTGGTCGCCCGCACGACGCTCGACCTCAATTTGCAGCGCGCGGCGGAAGAGTCGCTCGAATTTCACCTGCGCCAGCATGGCAAGGAATATGGCGTCACGCAGGGCGCGATCGTGGTCATGGAGAACAACGGCTCGGTGCGCGCCATCGTCGGCGGGCGCGACTACGGCGAGAGCCAGTTCAACCGCGCCACCCGCGCGGAACGCCAGACCGGGTCGTCCTTCAAGCCCTATGTCTACGCCGTGGCGATGGAAAAGGGCATGACGCCCGAAACCACGATTTCCGATGCCCCCATCACCTGGGGCAACTGGTCGCCCAAGAACTACACCCGCGGCTATTCCGGCCGCATGACGCTGTCCACGGCGCTGATCAAGTCGATCAACACGGTACCGGTTCGCCTCGCCAAGGAAAAGCTCTCCATCCCGCCGATCAAGGCGATGGCCGAGGCGATGGGCGTGGAATCTCCGGTTTTCTCAGATAAAACAATGGTATTAGGCACGTCGTCCCTGACCGTCATGGACCAGACGACCGGCTACGAAGTGTTCGCAAACGGCGGCCTGGCCGGCACCCGGCACGGCATCACCCAGATCACCACCCGCTCGGGCGACCTCGTCTATGACGTTTCGCGGGATGCTCCTCCGCCGCGCCGGGTCCTGTCGGAACAGGCGATCGCTTCGATGAACTCCATCATGGTGCAGATCCCCGAAGTCGGCACGGCGCGGCGCGCGGCTCTGCCGGGCATCCGCAGCGCGGGCAAGACCGGCACGACCCAGTCCTACAAGGATGCCTGGTATATCGGCTTCACCGGCAACTACACGGCTGCCGTGTGGCTCGGAAACGACGACTCGACCCCGACGCACAACATGACCGGCGGCTCGCTGCCGGCCATGACCTGGCAGCGCCTCATGGCCTACGCGCACCAGAACATCACGCTCAAGCCCATTCCAGGTATCGAGCGTCCCTTCGTGGAGAAACCCGAACAGGCAATCGCAAAAGCCGACACTGCCAAACCCGCTACCGGCGCGGAGGCCGTTCCGGCGCCCGACCGTCCGCGCCTGCTTGGCGCCGAAACGGCGCGGTTCCTGCTCGGCCTGTCGAAACGTTTTGGCGACGCCCCGAAGCTCGCGCCGAACGCCGAAACCCTTTCGTCGCTCTGACCGCCATCTTGCCGCCGCCCAAGCGTCCGCGATAGACCGGTCCAATCGATGCTTCGCAACGTCTTCATCATCCTGCTCACGCTCATGATCGCGATCGGCGGCGGCGCCGCCAGCGCCTGGTATGCGTTGGGCAGCGTCGGCGGGCTCGACGCCATTTCGGTGGCCGGCTGGGTCGCCTATCCCGAAGCGGGCACGCCCCAGGCCGATCCCTATTCGAAGGCAAGAATAGCGCGGGAGGCGACCTTGCCGCTCGGCCAGGCGGAAGGACTGCCCTTCTTCACGGCGCGAGACGCCGGCGGCGACAGCCTGCGCCGCGACTGCACCTACCGGATCGAGGGACAGTTCCCCCCCGCCCGCTTCTGGACACTTCAGGTCGCCGCCGCGGACCGCCTCCAGCGCGCGTCGAGCCGTGACCGAAGCACCGGGCTCACGTCCTACGGGATCATCCGGGAGGGCGACAATGCGGTGGTTGTCACTGCCAGCAGGAGCGCAGCGGCCGGCAACTGGCTGCCGCTCGACGGATCGGGACCGATGACGCTCGTCCTCACCCTCTACGATACGCCCGTCGCGTCGAACGAAAACATCGGAGAAATCCCGCTCCCGCAGGTCCTGAAAGTCGGCTGCGATGCTTAGGCTGATCTACGCAGTGGCGTTGGGACTGGTCGGGGCCGGCATCGTCCACATCGTCATCCTGCTTCTGCTGCCCTACTATGCGGAGCGGGATGCGTGGACGCTGATCTCGGAAGCCGGGCCGGAATATTCGATGGTCCAGCTCAACCGCAGCGCGGCCGGCGCGACCGTGCTCTCGGACGCCGACCCTCTATTCGAGGTCGGCGCATGCCGGTTCGACCTTGCTCAGGGCATGGTTCACATTTCGGCGGCGGAACGCATGCCTTACTGGTCGCTGTCGCTGTTCGACCGTCGCGGCATCAACATCTACAGCCTCAACGACCGGGCGGCGTCCGACGGCGCACTGGACGTGGTGATCGCGACGCCTGCGCAATTGCTCGAATTGCGCAAAGCAGCGCCGGAGGAATATGCGGATTCGGTGATCGTAGAGGCGGCAGCCGACGAGGCGATCGCCGTCGTGCGCTCATTCGTGCCCGATATAAGCTGGCGTCCGAGCGTCGAACGCAACCTCGCAGCCACGACATGCGAGCTGGTGGCCGCGCTTTAGATCACCCGCGATCTGGTCAGACCGGAGAAGGAACAGCCTGCCGCAGCGGCGCGCCTTTGCGGACAATGCGATCGGTCGCTGCGGCGCGCTCGTAGCGCACGCCGGTAAAGAACACGACTTCGGCACTGTGCCCGCTCGGAAGCGGCCTCGGTTTACGCTGATCGTTACGCCGGAAGTTCAGTATCGTCGCCATCGTCCCGCCTTTCACCCAGATTTGCAAAGCGACTGAAAACTCGTGCTGATCGATCAAACGCCGATAGGGTTAACGGAAGGTTACGCTCGGCGGCATCCTGCCCTGATTGTGTGGTTAACGTGATCCTGACGCGACAGGTTAACGGCACGCTAACGG
>Ga0209792_1000965_pt1 | contig 15881 bp, 17 predicted proteins | sample EBPBio142005_DNA_FD_185860 | JGI IMG/M metagenome (GOLD analysis project Ga0209792, IMG submission 185860) | Wastewater treatment Type I Accumulibacter community from EBPR Bioreactor in Madison, WI, USA - Reactor 1_6/14/2005_ DNA (SPAdes)... | ecosystem: Engineered > Bioreactor > EBPR >... | reverse complement strand
CCCGTAATAGAGGTTCTGGTTCACCCATTCGAAATCGAAGGCGAGGTTCAGTGCATTGCGAACGCGGATGTCCTTGAACGGTTCGCGGCGCGTGTTGAAAATAAACCCGCGCACGCGGTCCGGCCTTCCGTGTGACAGCGCCTGTTTTTTCGCCTTGCCCGTTTTGATCGCGGGGAAGTCATAGCCTGATTGCCACAAACCAGCGTCCCATTCACGTCGGAGATTGAGTTCGCCAGCCTTGAAGGATTCAAAGGCGATGGAATCGTCACGGTAGAAATCATAAATCACAGTGTCGAAATTGAAGTGACCCTTGTTGGGAAGAAGATCGGCGGCCCAGTAATCCTTGACGCGTTCATAGACAATCCGGCGCCCGGGCTCGACGCTTTTGATCTTATAGGCGCCGTTGGAAAGAAAGGGCGTAAGCGTGGTCGCATCGAATGTCTTGCCTGTCCAGTAAGATTTGGAGAGCACCGGCATCAACGTCAAAATCATGATCGTTTCGCGGTCATACCCATCGCCAAGCGTGAATTTCACGGACGCCGGATCGGGCTTCTCAACCTTGGACACCAGTTTATAGACGCGCCGCGCGTTCGGGCGTCCGGATTCCTTCAATGTTTCAAAAGTGAAAATCACATCGTCGGCGGTGACGGGCGATCCGTCATGAAACCGCGCTTTGGGATTTAGATGAAAAGTGATGAAGGAACGGTCAGCGGGCACGGTCACGCTTTCCGCGATCATCGGATACATCGTAAACGGCTCGTCCCACACACGGGCCATAAGGCGGTCTGTGACCAGATCCATGCCCGTTGGAGCTTTGCCCTTGATGTTGTAAGGATTGAGCGTATCGAACGTGCCAATCGCCGCTTGTTTCAGCGTGCCGCCCTTCGGCGCATCCGGGTTGGCATAGTCGACATGTGTGCTTTCCGGCCCGTATTTGGGCGTTCCCGTCATGGCAAGGCCGAAAAGCTCTTCCGCTTTGGCCGGAACAGACGCTAATATAAGGGCGGTCAGGGTAAGTAACAGGAATCTCATGGTCTTCAAACGCATAGCGCAGAAATTGCGCCCTATCAACAGTCCCCAGCTTACAGGGAAGATAAGGATAGAATATGGCGGCCTGCTTTCACAGGACGATCTTGAGGCTATCCTCTTTTTCATGCATCCGAACCTGAAATGGGGCGGGGGATTGAATAGCGCCGTTCTCGAGATAGCGGGGCCGGAGCTGGATGAATATGTTTTGACCCATGCCACGACGCCGCGCAGCGGAGAGGTTTTCGTGCTTCCGCCTTTTGAATCCGGATACAAGGCCATGTTCGTGGCTATTCTCGCCGACTGGGACGGTGGCAACGGTTTTGAGGAGCGCGACTTGCTTGATTGCTACCGCCTGACGGTGGAGAAGGCGAAGGAGATGGGAATTACTCGCCTCGGCGTGCCCGCCATGGGGCGCGACAAGCGCGATTTCCCGCATATCCGCTTTGCCCGCGTTGCCCTTAAAGGGCTTCTCGAAAAACTGGATGAGCGCATGGAGTATGTGAAAATCATGTGCGTGGACCGTACAATGATGGCTACCTATGCCGCGCAAAAGGAAAAAATCGAAAGGCGCAATGGATGATCCGTTCTTTTAAAGTCGTTGAGGACAAGATCGTAGAGCTTGAAGGCATGCAGGAGTTCAACCCGGAACGCGACATTGGCTGGATTGATCTTCTAAATCCCACCGCCGAAGAAGATGCGGCGGTAGAAGAATTCCTGAAAATATCCGTACCCACCAAGGAGGATATGCAGGAGATTGAGATCTCGGCGCGCCTCTATGACGAAAACGGCACGAATTACCTGACCATGCTTGCGGTATCGCAGGTACATATCGATGATCCGGTGAAATCACCGGTGACGTTTATTCTTCATGGCAATGTGCTCGTTACGGTGCGTTACCACGAATTCATGTCCTTTTCCGCCTATGTGCAAAAGGCAAAGAAGAAGCGAGGCGTTCTGATAGCATCTTCCGCCGGCATTATGATTGATATCATCGAATCCTTCATAAACCGTGTGGCGGATTCGATGGAAATCATGGGCGCGGAAATGGACGAGCTTTCCCGCGAGATTTTCAGGTCGAAGAAGATCACGATCAAACGCAAGACGGGGATGCTTCAGTCTGCCATTCGTAAAGTTGGCGCGAAGGGCGATCTGGTCAGCATGCTTCGTGAAAGCCTTGTTACCATCGTGCGGCTTCTGACGCATTGCTCTGAAAACATCGATGAGCAACAGGCCAAGGCATTGCGTAGCAAGGTCCGGCTTCTAACGCGCGATGCGGCATCGCTGGAAGGCCATGCAGGGTTTTTGTCGGAGAAGATGAATTTCCTTCTGGATGCGACTTTAGGGATGATCAATCTGGAGCAAAACCAGATCATCAAGATTTTCTCGATCGCTGCCGTTGTCTTCCTGCCGCCGACGCTGGTGGCCAGTGTGTATGGCATGAATTTCCGCCATATGCCGGAACTGGAATGGGTGTTCGGTTATCCTATGGCCTTGCTGGCCATGATAATCACGGCGCTCATTCCGCTGATGTATTTCAAGAAGAAAGGCTGGCTTTAGGCGATTTTCAAAACGGCTTCTTGTGCCTGAGAATACGCTTTTGCCAAAGCCTGTATGGTTTTTTCTACTCTGGCCAGCTCTGCCTCGGCGATGCGTCCGCGATGGATGTCACCAACCTCCGCACGGCGGTTTGATGCGGTTTCAAAAATCAGGCTGAATGTTCTGCCATCCGGACGTTCCAGACGGACGGCGTTTGTCCGCTCGCCGCGGCGGGCATGAAAGGCGACTTTTGTCGCGCCGACAAAATCATGGGCGAGCAGGGCGTCCAGTTTTTTGTCATGGGCGTCATCCTGCTCCATAACCGCGCAAATGAAATCATTGATGCCGAGCAGGATTTTGCTGGGGTTGTCGCCCGCCTCGTAATCCTCAATAACTTTTGGCTCAAGGCCGTATATGGAATGGGATAAGATGCCGTCGAATTTGCCGCGTGGAAAACTTGTTTGCACGTCATACTCCATCTTCGCGCGGCTCAGCAGAATAAAAGCTTCGCGTTTGATGCTGTCCATAAAACGTACCTTGTTTTCTGCAAGGCGCGCCTCTGCAAACGGGATCGTCACGCCCAGCTGGGGTAGTTGTCTGTCGCGCAGAATCGTATGGCCTTTTTCAAAATCATGTTCTGCGCTGATGTGGGGTGGCAGATTGGCGTAAAAGTTGAGGATTTTGTTTGTCGCAGCTTCCTGAAATTTTGCCTGTAACGACAATTCGCGCTTTTCTATTTCAACAAGGCAGTCGGCAAAGCTCCGTTGAGAGCCCATCTGGTGGCTGTTGACGATAAAGCTGCTGCCTATGTCGCGATGAATGGTATGGCGGTAAATGATATGGGAGCTACCGCCTCTTGGCCTGCGTATATCGAACCCTGCATCTTTCGCCCAACGGACCAGCGTATCTGTAGAGATAGGCTGTTTCGTGTTGTAGATCTCAGAAGGACTCGGAATTTTACTCAAGCATTTTCCCCTTACACTCAGACAAAAATGAAAACATAAGCCATGCTTTCATTGCAAGCCAGAAATGCAAAGGGAGGGAATTATCCCTAGGCGGCCTTGCGCGGGATGAGGCCTGAAAGCTTCACATGCGGCCGGGGTCCAATATGGGAAATAACCTCCGCCGCGGCGATAGAACCGAGATGCCCGCATTCCGCCATGCTCAACCCTTCCGTGTAACCGTAAAGGAAGCCAGCCGCGTAAACATCGCCGGCACCTGTCGTGTCGATGACTTTGGAAACCGGCTCGGCCTTAACTTCCGTGATGACATCGCCCTTGACGATGACGGAGCCTTTTTCGCTGCGGGTGAGGGCGGAGATTTCGCATTTGTCTTTGACGATGTTCAGTGCTTCTTCAAAGGTGCCGACTTCGTAGAGGGATTTGATTTCCTCTTCGTTGGCGAAAAGGATGTCGATGTGGTTTTCGACCAGGTCCTGAAACGCGTCGCGGTGACGCCCGACGCAGAAGGAATCGGAGAGGGTGAGCGAAACCTTGCGGCCCGCAGCGTGCGCGATTTTTGCTGCTTTGTAGAAGGCTTCCATGGCGAGTGGCGGATCGAAGAGATAGCCTTCCATGTATGTGACAGCCGCGCTTTTGATCAGTTCTTCATCGATATCGTCCGGTGACAGTTCGACGCAGGCACCGAGGAACGTGTTCATCGTGCGCTCGCCGTCCGGTGTGATCAGGATCATGGAACGCGCCGTGTGCGTGCCGCTGATGGTCGGGGCTGTTTTGTACTGCACGCCGATCTGTTTCATGTCGTGGGCGAAGACTTGTCCCAGATGGTCATTGCCGACTTTGCCGATATACGCGCCCTTGCCGCCGAAGGAAGCGTAGGCCGCAATCGTGTTTCCGGCGGAGCCGCCCGATGCCTGTGTGCTTTCACCCATGGCGTCATAAAGCGCAATCGCGCGCTCGGCATTGATCAGGTTCATGGCGCCGCGTTGCATTCCATGGGCGACTTGGTCTTTGATGAATTGTTCGGTGCTGGGGGCGAGGATGTCGACGATAGCGTTGCCGATGGTGACGAGGCCGAGGGTTGGGGCGGTCATGAATGGTTCTTTCGGTTGATATTTGTGTTCTGTGTGACTATCTATAGAAACAGCAAGGAAAGGCAAGCCGAAATGGCCGCGAAAAAGGGTAAATCCACGCCAAAACCAGCCGCAGCGCCCCTGAAGGAGCGCGCCGTTGCAGGCGCTCTGGACCTTGCCGCACGCATGGGCTGGGACATGATTACCATGACCGACATCGCCGACAAGGCGCATGCCAGCCTCGCCGAACTCTCCGAAGTCTTTGACGATAAAACCGATGTGCTCGTCGCCTATGGCCGCATGGTGGACAAAAAGGTGTTGGAAAATCATGCCAGCCCCGACCCGTCCATGACGGAACGCGACCGCCTGTTCGATATTCTGATGGAGCGGTTCGATGTCCTGAATGACAACCGCGATGCCGTTGTCTCCATCCTCAAATCCTTCACGCTGGACCCGAAGCAGGCGGTCATCTCGCTTCCGCATCTTGGCCGCTCCATGGCATGGATGCTCGAGGCGGCGGGGATCGACACATCCGGCGTAAAGGGGGCTATCCGCGTCGCCGGATTAACGATTGTCTATCTCAACGCTACAAGACACTGGATGACCGACGATTCCGCCGATCTTTCGAAGACGATGGCCGCCCTTGACCGGTCCCTGAACCGGGCGGAGCAATGCGCCAGCACTTTCATGCTTTGAAATAATATTTCAACAATTCCAAAAATCTTGACGTTTTCATAATTTTTCTCATAAGCTGCCCCAACGATAAAAACAAAGTAGGGGTTGTGAGTAATGCTTGCTCGTATGGATGCGGCTGAAAAGGCGCAAGGAATCGAAATCTGTCAGAAAGAACTAACCGCGACATTCAAAATTGTCGCTAACGGTGTTCGTAGCGGCCAGTTGGCCGGTTACCAAGTTTTCACGGAAAAATCTTCCGGTATGGAAATTCTCTATAAAACCGCAGATCGCTTTTCGATGTCGCCGCTCGCGGCTCTCGCAAATGACAAGGTTTTTCCGATGCCGGCGCCGCTGGATCCACATTCGACAGATGCGATGGTGCGGATTTTGACTCTGGGCACGCAGCTGCGCGAAATCGCTGCGTCTGTGGCGCCTGCTTCTATGCCCGCATAAAATTGTAAACGTGGTTCTGGGCGTATAACTCGGCCAGAATTTTCACCAGATGCTCGATATCGCTTTGCGTGTGCGCGGCCGTCGCGGTCAGGCGCATACGCTCCGTGCCTTTCGGCACTGTGGGATAGTTGATCGGCTGGACATAGATATCGTAATGCTCCAGCAAAATATCCGTCACCATTTTACAGCAGACGGCGTCACCCACCACCATCGGCACGATGTGGCTTTCACCCGGCATATAGGGAAGAACGGATTTGTCCATCAGGGCCTTCAACGTCGCGGCATTCATGCGGGCGCGCACGCGTTCGATTTGCGATGTTTTGAGATATTCAACGCTGGCTAGCGCGCCTGCGAGGATCGCCGGGGGCAGGGATGTCGTGAAGATAAAGCCGGGCGCGCAGGACCGGATGGCATCGACCGTCTCGCGTCTGCCCGTGATAAATCCGCCCATCAATCCATAGGCCTTGCCGAATGTGCCTTCGATCATGTCGATCCGGTCCATCAATCCGCGTTCTTCGGCGACGCCGCCGCCGCGCGGGCCGTACATGCCGACCGCATGCACCTCGTCCAGATAGGTGAAGGCGTTGTATTTTTCGGCGAGGTCGCAGATTTCCGCAATCGGCGCGATGTCACCTTCCATCGAGTAAACGGATTCAAAGGCGATGATTTTCGGCCTGCTGGCGTCAACAGATTGCAGTAGCGATTCAAGATGGGCGAGATCGTTGTGCCGGAAAATTTTCTTCTCCGCGCCGCCCGATTTCATGCCGTGAATCATGGAGGCGTGGTTCATCTCGTCCGAGAAGACGACGGGATTGTCGAGAAGTTTCAGGAGTGTGCCGAGCGATCCTTCGTTGGCGACATAACCGGAAGAAAAAACCAGCGCGGATTCTTTTCCGTGAAGATCGGCGAGGGAGGATTCCAGATCGACATGCAATTTGTGCGTGCCGGAAATATTACGCGTTCCGCCTGCGCCGGCGCCGAAGCGGCCGATGGCGTCTTTCATGGCATCCAGGACAACGGGGTTCTGCCCCATGCCCAGATAATCGTTCGAACACCAGATGGTCACGGTCTTCTGGCGGCCGTCCGGCGCGGTATAGACGGCTTTGGGGAAATTCCCGCAGGCGCGTTCCAGCGGCGCGAACGTACGATAGCGCCCTTCATTTTGAAGCGCCTCGACTTTTCCCTTGAATATGTGATTATAGTCCATGGTCGTTTTATAACGCGGTAGCGTAGGCATGAATAGCGGTTTTTCGGCGGGTATTTGCGAATGATTGTCGTCTTCGGTTCCATCAACATGGATATCAATATGCGCGTGAAAGAATTTCCGCGCGTCGGGGAAACCGTTCTGGCCCCGACTTATGAAATGACTCCCGGCGGCAAGGGCGCAAACCAGGCGCTGGCTTGCGCGCGGGGCGGGGCGAAAACGGCCATTGTCGGCAAGGTCGGCGATGACGGGATGGGGACACGTATCCTGAACAATCTACGCCGGAACGAGGTGATGACATCGGGCGTCGCCACATCCGATTTCTATCCCACCGGTCTTGCCATGGTGACGACCGATATGAAGGGCGAGAACCATATCACTGTGGCGTCGGGGGCGAATGCCGACGTTTCCGCCGCGCAGGTGCCCGATGAAATATTGAAACCGGGCAATGTGTTGCTGCTTCAAATGGAAGTGCCACTTCAGGAAAACTATCTGCTGATGGAGCGTGCGAAGAAACTGGGCGCTACCATTATGCTGAACCTCGCACCCGCATTTCACATTCCGCAAAAAGTCATTGATCTGGTGGATTATTTGGTCGTCAACGAGCTGGAAGCGCATGCGATTGCCGAAACGCTGGGCGTTGGCAACAAGGATCTGATGATCGTGGCGAAGGCGCTGTCCACGCAAGGCAAACTCGATTGTATTGTGACACTGGGCAAGGGCGGCTCTATCGCCATGACGCAAAAGGGCAATGGCTGGCGCGTTCCCGCCATGGAATTGAAAGAGATAGCGGATACGACAGGGGCGGGCGATTGTTATTGCGGAACGCTTGCTGCCGCCATTCACAACAAGCTGGCTCTCGGCTCGGCCATGCGCCGGGCAAGCATCGCCTCCAGCCTGTCCTGCCTCAAAAGGGGCGCGCAGGAATCCTATCCGTTCATTGCGGAGGTCGAGGAAGTGCTCGAGACATTCCCTCAGGCGCAGCCCTGTTAAAATCGGAATTTAAAGATTAAGCGAAAAGATCGACGCTGCCGCCGCGGCCGGAAACCGTGGCCATCAGGATGTCTGCAATCTGCTGCTGTGTTTCAGCCGTCTTCTTTATCATCGATAAAGCGACATTCTGCTGAACCATGGCCATCTGGGCGGCGATTGCTGCGGGCATCAAATCCATGGATTCATTGTACCATGTTTTTGACGGGCGGTTACAAAAAAGATCAGGGTTTCACATCGTATTTGGCGTAGTAGCGCAGGCAGGCATTGTGGAGCTCCTGTGTCAGGGCATAGCCTTCCGCTCCGCCGTTTCCTCTTAACTTTTTGTTAAGGACGATCTCGAGGACATTGATATAAACCAGAAAAATATCGATAAAATCCTGATCGATCGTTTTCGCGTTTTCAAGAAAACGGAGCATGACGTCGGATACCATCGATATAAGCTGGTAATGAAACATGCTGCCGTTCGATTTCAGCTGCATGACAATATTGACCAGATCCTTGTGGATGGATTGGGGTGACGCGCTTTTCTTGTCGATTAACGCTTTTACCTCCTTCAACTGGCCGAGATAACGGTGGCCGTAGGGCGTAAAGTCCACCGGATTGCTTTCAAGATAATTCTGGGATTGTTTCAGAACATAGGCCGGAATGCCGCCTTCACCCACTTTCATTTTAAGGGTGTTCGGCGGCTGTATGAAATTTGGTTTCTTGGTCGTCATCGGTTAGATCTTTTTCGTGTTTTCCTGAAGATCGCGGAGGATGATCTGCATATCCTCGTCCGGGTCGCCCCAGTCGCCCATATTCTTGTCTGCGGCGCCGCGCTTCTCATCTCCACGGTAATCGAAATTCTTGCGGCGTCTGCGGTCCGGCCCGAAAAACTCGCCTGTTTCGACGAATTGACGCGGTTTTTCGATGATCTGCACGATGCGGGCATACATATCCCGCGCGGTGTAAGGTTTCATCAGGAATTCCGTCACGCCCATGTCGCGGGCGGATTCAACGCGCGGCTGGTCGCTGTATCCGGTCATCAGGATAATGGGCACAAAAATGTTCGGCGATGCGTCTTCCTTGCGAATGCGGCGGATCAGCTCCAGCCCGTCATGTGGCTCCATCAGCCAGTCGGTGACGATCAGGTCGTGATTGTAATGGCAGAAAAGTTTCCAGCCCTCATCCACGGACCGCGCGCCATAAACATTCTTGAATCCGAACATGGTCAAAAGAGAGGTTGTGAGGGCGAGCATCGGCTGCATGTCCTCAACAATCAAAATCTTTACTTGGCTTAAATCATAAGACATTCGGAAAAACTCATATATGTCCTTCTAGAATCTCATTTTTTTGGATTTTATACAACTGCTAAAGCGGCGGATGAATTTCCATACAGGGTTGGCAAGGCAGTCTTTTGAGCGTAGCTTATATGGAATCACACAACATAAGCGCGTTTCACAAGGCGTAGGGGTACTTCAGGGGAAACGATATGGATCAACATCGCATTATCATGAATTTTTCGGCACCGCCGGGGCTGGACGACATAGAGACAATCGCAGGAGAAATCCTGTCGTCTCTGCCGGAGGAAATTACCGAACATTGTGACTCTCTGGCGATCGAGGTCGAGGAATATCCCGACGATGCCACGCAGGCAGAGATGGAGCTGGACGACCCTTATGAACTCGTCGCGCTGTTCCGCAGCGGGAAGGAAATTGCCCCAGGCGTCCAGCGCAAGGTCGCGAATGACGACGATGTTCTAATTCTCTACCGCCGCCCCATTCTCGATCTCTGGTGCGACACGCAGGAAGACCTGACCAACCTGATCCGCGAAATCATGATCGAGGAACTCGCGAGCAATTTCGATTTCTCCGAAGACGAAATCGAAGAAATGACCCGCCGCCACCATCAGGGCATGCTCTAGGCCGCGAGGCCTCTCTGCATAAATTCCGCAATACGCCTTGCGAAGGAAGAGGGGTCGTTGACCGGCTCTCCCTGAATAATGCACGCCTGATCGTAGAGAAGACGCGCGGCGTCTTTCAGGGCAGGGGCATCTTTGTTCGCCTTGGCCAAACCCGCGAGCATCTGGATCAGCGCATGATGTTCGTTGATCTCCAGAATTTTCTTGTTATTGGTCGGCTCGTATTTCTGCTGCGTTTTCAGAATGCGCTCCATATGCATGTCCACACCCTGTTCGTCGGCGATCAGGCAGACGGGGGAGTCGGTGAGGCGGTTTGACACGCGCACCTGTTTGACATCGTCCTTCAATTCGTCGCTGAGAACGCCGAGCAGGTCGCCGACATTTTCCTCGTTCCCGGCCTTGTTCTCGTCCTTCTTCTCCGCTTCGAACTTGTTGAGATCGATGGAGCCTTTGGTGATCGAGGTGAATTTCTTGCCCTTGAAAGTTCCGGCCATTTGCAGCCAGAAAGAATCGATCGTGTCGTTGAAGAATAAAACCTCGAGGCCGCGCGCCTTGAAGCCTTCAAGCTGCGGCGATTTTTCAAGTGTTTCCAGTTTCTCGCCGAGGAGATAGTAGATTTCCTCCTGCCCTTCCTTCATCCGCGAAACATATTCGTCGAGGCTGGTCAGGCGGCGGTTTGCGTTGGTCGAGAAGAACCGGCAGATTTTAAAGATGTCGTCACGGTGTTCGGCGGCATCGTAAAGCCCTTCCTTCACTACCATCCCGAACTGGTACCAGAAGGTTTCGAACGCGGCATGGTCTTTTTCCGCAAGCGCGGCGAGGTCGGAGAGAATACGCTTCGTCACGCCGCTGCGGATTTTCGCGACGACCGGATTGTTCTGGAGCATCTCACGGCTGATATTGAGGGGGAGGTCTTCGGAATCGATGACCCCGCGCACGAAGCGCAGCCATGGATAAATCAGGTTCTGCACCTGATCCGTGATAAAGACGCGTTTGACGTAGAGCCGCACGGCGTGCTTTCGTCCCGGTTCATACAGATCGAACGGTCGCATGGTTGGCACGAAGAGCAGGGCGCTATATTCGATCTTGCCTTCGGCGCGCCAATGGCTGGTCATGATAGGCTCGTCAAAAACATGGCCGATATGGTGATAGAATTCATTGTATTGTTCTTGCGTAATATCGTTTTTAGAGCGCATCCACAGCGCGCTCGCCGCATTCACGGCTTTGTTCTCGTCGCCGACGATGATCGGCACGGAAATGTGATCGGAATAGGCGAGGATGATACGTTTGAGGTTGTCCTCGTTCAGGTAATCATATGCGTCGGATTTCAGATGGAGCGTGATTTTTACGCCGCGATCGATTTTCGCGTTTTCTTCCTCGCTCACGGTATAGCCCGTGCGGCCATCCGATTCCCAATGCCAGATTTTGTCCTCACCGGCCTTGCGGGAAATGACCTCTACTTTGTCCGCCACCATGAAGCTGGCATAAAAGCCGACTCCGAACTGGCCGATCAGGTTGAGCGCGCCTTTTTCGCCGCCTGCATTTTTTACGGCCTCCACCATTGCGGCCGTGCCCGACCGCGCGATGGTGCCGAGATTTTCCACCAGCTCCTCGCGGTTCATGCCGATGCCGTTGTCGGAAATGGTCAGCGTGTTGTCGTTGGAATTTTTGACGATGGTAATCTTAAAATCCGGGCTGCCATTCACAAGGCGCGGGTTTTGCAGGGATTCATAGCGCAGTTTGTCGCACGCATCGGCCGCGTTGGAGATCAATTCACGCAAAAAGACGTCGCGGTTGGTATAAAGCGCGTTCGCCACAATATCCAGCAGCCGCGAAACATCCGTTCCAAAAGCCAGTTTTTCTTCGCTCATTCTTTTTAACCTCTTATGGATTGATCATATAGTGTCGCCACTGGCCGTTTTCCAGTTGGAAAACATGGCGGCGGTGGAGGCGAAATTCGCCGTCTATCCAGAATTCGATCGTGTCCGGAATGACGCGGAAACCCTTCCAGTAATCGGGGCGGGGGATAGACTCAACTCCCTCGAATTGTGCTTCATACTTTTTGACGGCGGCCTGCAAGTCTTCGTATTTTTCGAGAAGGCGTGACTGTTGCGATGCCCATGATCCGATCCGACTGACACGCGGGCGGGAATTATAATAGGCGTCTGCTTCTTCCTTGCTGGTTTCCTCGACACGGCCTTCGATGCGAACCTGCCGGCGCAAACTCTTCCAGTGGAAACAAAGGGCGGCGAAGGGATTTTCTGACAAATCGCGGCCCTTGTGGCTTTGCGCATTCGTGAAAAAAACAAATCCGCGTTGATCTAGCCCGTTGAGCAGCACCATTCTGTTGGAGGGGCGTCCCTGTGCATCCGCCGTGGCAAGGTTCATGGCGTTGGGATCGTTGATTTCCGAGGCTTTCGCTTCTTCCAGCCAGCCTGCGAAGGTTTTGTACGGATCGTCCGTATTAATGGTGTGATGTGTATTCATTTGTGCCATTTTTGTGTTAAACAGTGACTTGTTTTAGACGAAATTGGAACTTAACGTAAGACCATTCGTTGTCATCGCAGATTAGAGAAGGATATTAGCGATCATGAAAAAGACCATTTTGACTTTAGCCCTTATTTCGACAGCAGCCCTGGGCGCGTGTAATACCACGAGCGGCATGGGCAACAAGCAGCTGCTTGGTACGGGCGGTGGCGCCGTTCTCGGCGGTCTCGCAGGTTCGCAAATCGGTTCCGGCTCGGGCCAGCTTTGGGCAACGGGTGCGGGCGTTCTTCTGGGCGGTCTGCTCGGCTCTGAAATCGGCTCTTCGCTCGACAATGCCGACCGTGCCTATGCTGCTCAGGCAACACAAAGTGCATACAACGCTCCTGTAGGACAAACAATCCGCTGGAACAACCCTGACTCGGGCAACTACGGCACGATCACGCCGACACGCACTGGCCAGGATAACAATGGCCGCGTCTGCCGCGAATACAGCCAGACAATCTATGTCGGCGGCAAACAGCAATCCGGCTACGGAACGGCTTGCCAACAGTCCGACGGTTCCTGGCAGGTTGTGAACTAAGGATTTTTATAATTCAGAAAAGGCCGTCCTTCGGGGCGGCCTTTTTTATTGGCTGCTGTCGCCGCCTTTGCCTTCCTGCTGTTCGCGGCGCAGTTTTTCGAGAAGCGCGCGCTGGCGGGCAATGTTGCTCGACCCTCCGCCCATACCCATTCCGGGGCCGGACGCAAAGACAGGCGCACTGTAGGCGGGGGTAACGGGCGCAGCTGCTTTTGGTGCGGGTGAGGCTGGCGCAACGGTAGGTGCAGCGGCTGGCGCTGGGCCGGGGGCTCTTATGGCGAGATCGTTTGCCTGTTCCAGTTTCTGGACATAGCTAGGATCCTGCATCGTGAAACGGATGGAATTGAGCATGGGTGCAAAGGCCGGTTGCTGGTTGCAGATTTCGGCAACGCTCCCCATCGTCACGGCGAATCCGGTGCGTTTCTGGCCGACGATATCCTCGCCGATCTGCTTCAATGTTTCCCAGCCCGGAATGTCTTTTGTTCCTTCGAATTCCATGCGTGCTGCCTGAAGGGGGGAAATCCCGCTCGACATGGCGCTGTCGAATGCGCGTGCCGCGGCCTGCAATGCGTTTGCGCACCATCCTATAATGTTGCCTTCGGCAAGATGTTCGTTCTGTTCGTTGGCGGCGACGACCAGCGGGCGGCCGCTTTCTTCCTTCATGCCTTTTGCAATCGCATCGGCGAATGTTTTCTCGGCAACCTCGCGGTGAAGCGTGCCATTCTGCTGTGCGCTGAGGAACGCGTTGTAGGATGGGCCAAGCTGTGAACTCGGCAGGGGTGTGATCTCCACGATGTCCGATACCAGATGCCCCGTCGCGCGGACGAAGGGATCTTCGCTGGTGTTGATCGCGCAGCTCAATATGCTTTCCGGCGAGAAATTTCGCCATGCCATGTCCTGCGCCGGCTCCGAAAATCCCCACCAGTTGCGAATGCTCGCGTCATCGAACGTATGGCCGATCTCGATGGCGATCTGGCGCGCATAAGGCATAAATTTCGGGCGCTGGGGTTTCAGCTCCAGAATCGACTCATAGGCGTATTTCGTCGCTTCCACCGCGATGACGAAAGGGTAATCCTCGGCGCGTCTTTCATGAACCGGGCCGACGGCATCCATCGCACGCATACGGGCGAGGGTGTCAATCGTGTCTTCCTCGCCGAGGAGGGAACACATGACAGACGAGAAAGCGTCCGCCTGTAAATTCAGTCTCGCGAAATTCATAGGCGATCTTTTCGGGATCATCGGGCCTGTGCGGAATTTGGTCGCATATTCAGGCATGTTGCGGATTTCCAGCAGGTCGATCGCATGCCATGCCAGATGATACACGGTGCGCCTTGCATCCTTTGCGGTTTCGAAACTTTCGGTGTTGAGGTTGAACAGCGCGAGGATGTTTTCCTGCGAGGCCAGCCCCATCCATTTGACCTGTCTGTGAACGGCCATACCGAGGAAGCTCGACATGTCGCGGTGGATGTTCTTTTCAAGAATCGCCTGCGCCACTTTCGCGCCAGGGTGGCGGAGAATTTCATGTTCGCTCAGCGCGACGACTTCATGGAACTGGCCGGGTTCGTGCGGAATGAACATCAGGTCCACGTCCGGATATAAATCCTGAACCTGTTTCGTCGCCAGATTGCAGATGTCCTGCAGAATGTCGAGTTTGATGCCCATGAACCCCTTTGGTCGAAGCCTTTTGGCTTCCATAAAATTTTAGGCAATCAAGGTTAAAAAAGGCTCAAGACCCCAGCCTTTTTGCGGTTTTCGGCCCATCCTTTTGACTGGACGGATTACCGCTATTCTGTGTAGGATGCCGGGCAGAAAAGGGCGCGAAACCGCCTTAAAACCACAAAAAATCAGTAATCGAACTGATATATTACAGATTCTGGAAATTATAAATGAGCGAAATGGCGAAAAACTGGCTGGCTGGCAAAAAAGGGGTAATCATGGGGGTCGCCAACGACCGTTCGATTGCCTGGGGTATTTCCAAAGCCGCCCATGAAGCCGGAGCCGAACTCGCCTTCACCTATCAGGGCGAAGCCCTCGAAAAGCGCGTTAAGCCGCTCGCCGATTCCATCGGATCTTCGATCGTCCTGCCTTGCGATGTGACCAACATGGACAGCATCGAGCAGACGTTCAAAACTATCAGCGAGAAGTGGGGCAAGATCGACTTCGTCGTTCACGCTATCGCCTTTTCCGACAAGAACGAACTCGACGGGCTCTATCTCGACACAACCCGCGACAATTTCCTGAAGACGATGGATATTTCCGTCTACTCCTTCACGGCTGTCGCGCAGAAGGCCGCGCCCCTGATGAATGACGGCGGCTCGCTCGTAACGCTCACTTACTACGGCGCGGAACGCGTCATGCCGCATTACAACGTCATGGGCGTTGCGAAGGCCGCGCTCGAAGCCTCCGTCCGCTACCTCGCGGCCGACCTCGGCCCGCGTGGCATCCGCGTCAACGCCATTTCCGCCGGCCCGATCAAAACACTGGCGGCGTCCGGCATCGGCGATTTCCGCTACATCCTGAAATGGAACGAACTTAACTCTCCGCTCCGCCGCAACGTGACGATTGACGATGTGGGTCGCTCGGGGTTGTTCCTTCTCTCCGATCTCGGCTCGGGCGTAACAGGCGAAGTCCTGCATGTTGACTCCGGCTATCATACGGTTGGCATGTGCTCCGTCGAAAGCGCCGCCGAAACCGCCGAACTTCTGCGCTCCATCGCGCCGAAGGACGAAGACAAGGCTGCATAATGCTCCGTACATTTTTTGTCTCTTTGTTCGTCGTCGGTATGTCGGTTGCGGCTATCCCCGCGCATGCGGAAGACAAGCCGCCGAAGGAGCTGGTTGAGAAACTTTCGCGCGCCGCTCATGACGCGCTTATCACAATAAAAAATCCCGAAGGCCAACCTATCGTAAAGCCCGAAGAGGCGAAGAAGCTGGTCTATCCGCTGGTCGGCTATGAAGAACGCGAAATGGCCGTTGCCCGCGGTTATCTCTCCGGC
>Ga0209792_1000964_pt1 | contig 15885 bp, 17 predicted proteins | sample EBPBio142005_DNA_FD_185860 | JGI IMG/M metagenome (GOLD analysis project Ga0209792, IMG submission 185860) | Wastewater treatment Type I Accumulibacter community from EBPR Bioreactor in Madison, WI, USA - Reactor 1_6/14/2005_ DNA (SPAdes)... | ecosystem: Engineered > Bioreactor > EBPR >... | reverse complement strand
GCATCCACGACCTCGCGATACGCCCACTTGTGCACCAGCGAGTCCCTGTGGTGCACCGATTCCGGAGTGCCGACGCGCCGCCAGAGCCGCCACCCCACCTCGGCCCCCAGGGCTGGGGCGACGCGACTGAGGGTGGAGAGCGCGGTGCGGGCGATGGGCATCCGACATCCTTCCATGTTTAAATACGATCGTTCGTATAGTATCGAAAGACGGGAGGAACGCAACAATGGACGACATGGCTACGATCGCCGACGGACGACGCGCGCGCGGGGACGAGTCGCGCCGCCAGGTGATGGAGCGCGCGGTCGACCTCGCCTCCACCAACGGCCTGGAGGGGCTGTCGATCGGAGGGCTCGCCGCCGAGACCGACCGGAGCAAGGGGGGCGTGGTCGCTCTCTTCGGCACCAAGGAGCAGCTGCAGCTCGCGACGATCGAGGCGGCCCGCGAGATCTTCATCGAGCGGGTCGTCGCTCCCGCGCTCGCCGTGCCGGGCGGGCGCGACCGCGTTCGCGCCCTTCTCGAAGGGTGGCTGGACTACAGCGAGGGTCGGGTGTTCTCGGGGGGATGCTTCTTCGCCGCGGCATCCATGGAGGTCGGCGCTCGACCGGGCCCCCTTCGCGACGCCGTCGCCGTGGCGCTCGCCGACTGGCACGAGACCGTGCGCCGGGTCATCCAGCGAGCCATCGACCGGGGCGAGCTCGCGCCGACCGTCGATGCGCGGCAGCTGACGTTCGAGGTGACCGCGCTCCTCGACGGAGCCAACTCGGCCTCACGGCTCGGCGACAGCCCGGAGCCCTACGCCCGGGCGCGCGCAGCCCTGGCGCGACTGCTCGACGGGTGAAATCGTCCTCTTGACCGCGTGAATGTTAGTGGCTAACATTTCCACCATGTCCACCAAGACGGAACGCACTCGGACTCGCCTGCTCGAGGCCGCTCTCGAACTCTTCGCCGACCACGGCTACGAGTCGACGAGTGTCGCGCAGATCGCGCAGCTCGCCGGGGTGTCGGAGATGACCTTCTTCCGCTACTTCCCGTCGAAGGAGAGCGTGCTGGTGGATGACCCGTACGATCCGCTCATCGCAGCCGCGGTGGGGGAGCAGCCCGTCGGGCTCGATCCGCTGACGCGGGTGGCGCGGGGCATCCGGGCCGCCTGGCACGGCATGCCGATCGCCGAGTCCGCCGAGGTACGGGAGAGGTTGCGGATCGCCGCGCACTCCCCGACGCTGCGAGCCGTCATGCTGCGCAACACCGCGCAGACGGAGGCCGCCATCGTGGGGGCGCTGCGCGACGTCGATCCCTTGGCGGCCCGGGTCGCGGCATCCGCGGCAATGGCCGGTGTCACCACCGCCCTGCTCGAGTGGAGCCTCGCGGACACGGGCGAACTGGGCGCGGCGATCGATTCGGCTCTGGATGTGCTGGAGGTGCGTCATGGCTGAGGCGGTGCTCGTCGCCGACGCTGTCACCCGGCTGTTCGACGAGAACGCGGGCGTGCGCGGCGTCGACCTCGACGTGCGCGAAGGCGAGGTGCATGCCCTGGTCGGACTCAACGGCGCGGGCAAGTCGACCCTCATGCGTCTGCTGCTCGGGATGCTGCGCCCCCAGTCGGGCACGGTCCGGCTCGCCGGGCATGACCTGCGTTCGGCACCCCTCGCGCTGTGGGCGACCGTGGGACACCTCGTCGAATACCCGCTCGCCTACCCGGAGCTGGGCGCCCGCGCCAACCTCGTGCTGAGCGCGCGTCTGCACGGCGTGCCACCGCGTGGGGTGGCGGGCGTGGTCGACGGAGTCCTCGACGAGTTCGACCTGCGCCAGTTCACGAAGCGCAGGGCCGGCCGGCTGTCCCTCGGCAACCGCCAGCGGCTGGGGCTGGCCTCCGCGCTTCAGCACGATCCGAAGCTGATCGTGCTGGATGAGCCGACCAACGCGCTCGACCCGAGGGGGGTCATCCTGCTGCGTGAATCGTTGCGTCGGCGTGCCGACGCGGGCGCGGCAGTCCTGGTCTCCAGCCATCACCTCGATGAGGTGGCTCGCATCGCCGACCGCATCACCGTGCTCAACGCGGGGCGAGTGGTGGGCAGCCTCGACCCGCGTGGGGTCGAGATCGAGCGCGCCTTCTTCGAGCTGGTGCTGTCCGACGACCTGGTGCGCGCATGAGGGCCGCGCTCGCGACCGAGTTCGCGAAGTTCGTGCGCGCCCGGGTGCCTGTCACTACCACCGCACTGCTGGCCCTCGGAATCGCGGTGCTGTGTGCGGCGATGCTCGGAGCCCTCACCTCGGGAGATCCGCAACTGGTCGCGAAGCTCGGCGCACTCGCCGACCCGGGTGGCTGGATCGGCTTCCTGGCCACGGCCTCGCAGATCACGGCCATCGGCGGGCTGCTCGGATTCGGCGTCGTGATCGCATGGCTGTTCGGCCGGGAGTTCTCGGATGGCACGATCACCGGCCTGTTCGGACTGCCGGTCGGTCGCGGCACGATCGCGGCGGCCAAGCTCGCGGTCTACGGCGCGTGGTCGTGCGTGGTCGCCCTCGTTCTCGCGGTGGCCCTCGTGCTGCTCGGGCTCGCTTCGGGTCTCGGGCCGCTCCCTCCGGAGGCCGTCGTGCCACTCGCCCGGCAGGTCGCGGTCGCGGTTCTGACCGCTGCTCTCGCCCTGCCGGCGGCATGGGCCGCCACCCTCGGCCGTGGACTTCTCCCCGGCATCGGCACGATCATCGGCGTCGTGGTCGCCGCTCAGGTCGCCGTCTTCTCCGGGCTGGGTGCGTGGTTCCCGTTCTCAGCACCCGGAATGTGGGCCGTCGGCGCACCGGTGTCGGCGGCGCAGCTTGCGCTGGTCGCCCCCGTGGCCGCGGTCTTCGTGGTCGCCGTGATCGTCGCGTGGCGGCGGCTCCAGCTGGATCGCTGAGAGTCAGCCGGGGTAGCCCAGGTTGCGCGCCATGCGCTCCAGCACGGCCACGGTCTGCTCGTACTGGTCGGGGGTGATGCCCTCGGCGACCTGAGTCCGCTGCCCCGCGACGACCAGCTCGAGCCGCTCGAAGGCGCCGCGTCCGCGGTCGGTGAGGGCGTAGCCCTCGACCGTGGCATCCATTGCGCGGCACGACCTTGTCATCGTCGCCGACCTTGCCGACCGCACCGACCGCGAGGGTGTCCGCGGCTACGGGGATCTTGGTATCGGTGGGCTTCACTTCGTCGGGGAGCTCGTCCGTCATGCTCACACGCTACTGGTTCGAGGTGTTCTCCACGTGAACTTTTCGGAGCCAGCCCTGAGCCGTGGTGTGGATGAGCACGAGCGTGATCGCCGCGAGCACCGAGTTGCGGAACGCCGGGTCGAGGCCGTTCCACGCCGTGGATCGCCACATCTGGAACCACTCCCCGCCGACGGTGATGAAACCGGCGAAGAACAGCGCGACGATCATGAGCAGCCCGATGCTCGACCAGGTGCGCGCCGAGTCGAATGCGCCCCGAGTGATGAACGCTCTCAACCACAGCACGCACGCTCCGATGAGCACGATCGCGGCGAGGCTCTCCCAGACGATCACGCCGATGTAGGCGATGTTCCAGACGACCGGGTCGGTGATCGCACGCCACATCACGTCGGGGTCGAGGTCGGCGCCGGCGGCGGCACCGAAGTTGGTGGTGTCCATCGACAGCACGTGCTTCACGAACTCGTAGTTGGTGTCGTAGTCGGTGATGTTGCCCAGCGCGACGAGGAAGATGTACAGCGCGTTGCAGGCGACGAGCACGGCGACGGCGAAGGGCAACGAGCCGAGCCGCTGCCACCAGGTGGGATTCTCAGGCGTGGTCACGAGTGCACTGTAGGCCCCGACGGGATGCCGCGTCACCTTGAGCCACGGTGACTCAACTTCGACTTGACAGAAGTTATCCACAGGCTGCAAACTTGATACATCGTGACTCAACCCTGAGTCGGCGAGCAGACCACAGACCACACGCAGTACAAGCAAGGAGAAAGAGCACATGGCTCGTGCAGTAGGAATCGACCTGGGAACCACCAACTCGGTGGTCGCAGTTCTCGAGGGTGGAGAACCCACCGTCATCGCCAACGCTGAAGGATTCCGCACCACCCCGTCGGTGGTTGCCTTCACCAAGGACGCCGAGACCCTCGTGGGTGAGACCGCGAAGCGTCAGGCCGTCACCAACGTCGACCGCACCATCTCGTCCGTCAAGCGCCACATGGGCACGGACTGGAAGCAGGACATCGACTCCAAGAAGTACACGCCGCAGGAGATCTCGGCGCGTATTCTCGCCAAGCTCAAGCGCGATGCCGAGCAGTACCTCGGCGAGCCCGTGACCGACGCGGTCATCACGGTTCCCGCGTACTTCAACGACGCCGAGCGCCAGGCCACCAAGGAGGCCGGTGAGATCGCGGGCCTCAACGTGCTGCGCATCATCAACGAGCCCACCGCGGCGGCACTCGCCTACGGCCTCGACAAGGGCAAGGAGGACGAGCTCATCCTCGTCTTCGACCTCGGTGGTGGAACCTTCGACGTGTCGCTGCTCGAGGTGGGCAAGGATGATGACTTCTCGACCATCCAGGTGAAGGCCACGGCCGGCGACAACCGCCTCGGCGGTGACGACTGGGATTCCCGTGTCGTCGACTACCTGATCAAGCGCTTCAAGGAGACCACCGGCGTCGACGTCTCGAACGACAAGATCGCCAAGCAGCGTCTCAAGGAGGCTGCCGAGCAGGCCAAGAAGGAGCTCTCGAGCCAGACCTCGACGACCATCCAGCTGCCCTACCTCTCCCTCACGGAGAACGGGCCGGCCAACCTCGACGAGACGCTCACCCGCGCCAAGTTCGAGGAGCTGACCGCAGACCTGCTCGAGCGCACCAAGAAGCCGTTCAACGACGTCATCAAGGAAGCCGGAGTCAAGCTGTCGGATGTCGCGCACGTCGTGCTCGTGGGTGGGTCCACCCGCATGCCCGCCGTCGTCGACCTGGTGAAGAAGCTCACCGGCGGCAAGGAGCCCAACAAGGGCGTCAACCCCGACGAGGTCGTGGCCGTGGGCGCTGCCCTGCAGGCCGGCGTGCTGAAGGGTGAGCGCAAGGACGTGCTGCTCATCGATGTCACTCCCCTGAGCCTCGGTATCGAGACCAAGGGCGGCATCATGACGAAGCTCATCGAGCGCAACACCGCCATCCCGACCAAGCGCAGTGAGACGTTCACCACGGCCGACGACAACCAGCCGTCCGTGGCGATCCAGGTCTTCCAGGGCGAGCGCGAGTTCACCCGGGACAACAAGAACCTGGGCACGTTCGAGCTGACGGGCATCGCGCCCGCGCCCCGTGGCATCCCGCAGATCGAGGTCACGTTCGACATCGACGCGAACGGCATCGTGCATGTGTCCGCCAAGGACAAGGGCACCGGCAAGGAGCAGTCGATGACGATCACCGGAGGCAGCTCGCTGTCGAAGGAGGACATCGAGCGCATGGTGCGCGAGGGCGAGGAGCACGCGGCCGAGGACAAGGCGCGCCGCGAGGCGGCCGAGACCCGCAACACGGCCGAGCAGCTCGCGTACTCCACGGAGAAGCTGATCAAGGACAACGAGGACAAGCTCCCCGCTGACGTCAAGAGTGACGTGCAGGCGGACGTGGATGCCCTCAAGTCCGCTCTCGCCGGTGACGACGAGGCCGCGGTGAAGTCCGCGTTCGACAAGCTCACGGAGAGCCAGCAGAAGCTCGGAGAGGCGATCTACGCAGCCGGACAGGCATCCCCTGCCGATGGCGAGACCGCCGAGCCGGCGGCCGAGAGCAGCGACGAGGACATCGTCGATGCCGAGGTCGTGGACGACGAGCCCGACCCTTCGACAGGCTCAGGGACCGACAAGTAAGCCATGTCTGACAACAACAACAACGACGAACGACACGAGAACGAGGAGCCGGTCATCCGCGACAAGCGGAGGATCGACCCCGAGACCGGCGATGTTCGCGAGCCTGAGGCGGTGGCGGGGGATGACACCCCCGCCGCCGACCCCGCCGACAGCCCCGACACGGCCGAGGAGTTGAGCGACGCCGACCAGGCGCTGCTCGACCAGGCCGCGCAGGACCTCGTCGCCGAGATGCGCTCCGACATGCTGCGCGCGCAGGCCGAGCTGGTGAACTTCCGCACGAGGGTGGAGCGTGACCGCGCCGCCAACCGTGAGGCCGTCATCGCCGAGGTCATCCGCTCGCTGCTGCCGGCGCTCGACGACCTCGCCAGGGCGGAGGCCCACGGCGATCTCGTCGAGGGCGCGCCGCTCACGCTGGTCGCCCAGAAGCTCCGCGGAGCCTTCGAGAAGTTCGGCCTGCGCCAGGTCGGCGAGAAGGGCGAGGCATTCGACCCCGCCTTCCACGAGGCCGTCGTGCAGCTGCCCAGCCCGGACGTCACCGTCAACACCATCGCGGACGTGATCGAGCCCGGCTATGTTTTGGGGGACCGCCTCGTGCGGCCCGCGAAGGTGGCCGTGTCGGTTCCCGCCGAGTAAGCACAAGGAGTCACCATGGCCAGTCAGGACTGGTTCGACAAGGACTTCTACGCCGTGCTCGGGGTGTCGAAGGATGTCTCCGAGGCGGATCTCAAGAAGACCTACCGCAAGCTCGCGCGTCAGTACCACCCGGACTCCAACCCGGGCGACGCGAAGGCCGAAGCCAAGTTCAAGGAGATCAGCGAGGCGCACTCGGTGCTCTCCGACCCGGAGTTGCGCCGTGAGTACGACCAGATCCGGGCGATGGGCTCCGGCGCGCGGTTCGCGCCCAGCAGCGGTTCGGCGGGCGGCTTCGAGGACGTCTTCGGCGGCATGTTCGGCAACCGCGGCACCTACCAGGGCACGAGCTTCGAGGACCTCCTCGGCGGCATGTTCGGCGGCTCCAACCAGGGCTTCCGCACCGGACCCACCAAGGGTCGGGATGTCACGGCGTCGACCACCCTCGACTTCGTCACGGCCATCAAGGGCGAGACGATCAAGCTCCAGCCCGCCGGCGGTGCTCCGATCAACGTCAAGATCCCCGCGGGGGTCAGCGACGGCCAGAAGATCAAGCTGAAGGGCAAGGGCGAGCCGAGCTTCGACGGCGGCCCCGCGGGCGACCTGGTGCTCACGGTCACGGTGCGCAAGCATCCCGTGTTCGAGCGCGACGGACTCAACCTGCGGGTCGACGTTCCGGTGACCTTCGCGGAGGCGGCGCTCGGCGCCACCATCGAGGTGCCCACCCTGGGCGGCGAGCCGGTGAAGCTCCGGGTCGCTCCGGGTACGCCGAGCGGTCGCATCCTGCGGGTCAAGGGCCGGGGTGTCACCACGCCCAAGGGCACCGGCGATCTGCTGGCCGAGGTGCAGGTGGCGGTACCCGCCCGGGTCCCGGATGACGCGGCCGCCCACCTGCGCGCATTCGAGGCCGCCATGCCGGCCGAGAACCCGCGGGCCGGACTGCTCGACAAGGCGAGGAGTGACCACTGATGTCGGCCCCGCTCGATGAGTTCTCGCCCGTGTTCGCGATCGCGGTCGCGGCGGAGCTCGCGGGCATGCACCCGCAGACGCTGCGGCAGTACGACCGGCTCGGGCTGGTGAGCCCCACCCGCACGGCGGGGCAGTCGCGCCGCTACTCGATGCGCGACGTCGCCCAGCTGCGCGAGATCGCGTCGCTGAGCGCGCAGGGCCTCAACCTCGAGGGCATCAAGCGCATCCTCGAACTCGAGAACCAGGTGTCGGCGCTCAGTTCCCGCGTGCGCGAGCTCGAGCACGCGCTGGCGGACGAGCTCCTGGCCCGGCCCGGTCGACGCGTCTTCGCGGCGGGCGGCTCGGGCGAGGTCGTCTCGATCAGGGCCGGCTCCCGGGTAGCGAAGTCCAACCAGGTCGTCGTCTGGCGACCGCTTCGGCGAGGCTGACCATGAGCGCCCCGACCACCGCCGCCGACCTCGACCTGTCGGCGCTGCGCCGCTGGCCGGATGTCGAGGCGCCGAACCTGCACGCGGTCGACGCGAGCGACCGGCTCATCCTGGATGAGGCGGCCGCGGCGCTCGCCGAGTCCGGGCCCGGCGAGGTGGTCGTGATCGGGGACGCGTACGGCGCCCTGACGATCGGGGCGGCGACGATCGGGGCGGCCACGGGCATCCGGGTGTTCCAGGACTCGATCGTCGCCGAGCGGGCGCTCGCCGCTAACGCGGGCGACGCCCTCGACTACGTGAACCTGCCGCTCGGGGCCGAACTGCTCCGCGGTGCCACGGTCGTGCTGATGCAGTTGCCGCGCTCGCTCGCCGAGCTCGACGAACTCGCGGCCCGGATCGCGTCGACTGCCGACCCCGCCGTGCGCGTGTATGCCGGCGGGCGCATCAAGCACATGACGACGGCCATGAACGAGGTGCTCGCCCGCCACTTCGGGCGGGTCGACGTGACTCTCGCGCGCCAGAAGTCCCGCGCGCTGATCGCATCGCAGCCCCTGCCCAGTGAGCCGCCGACGATCGCGCGCGAGTTCCATGCCGATCTCGGAATATGGGTCTGCGCGACGGGCGCGACCTTCGCGGGCACCCGCATCGACATCGGAACCCGGGCGCTACTCGCGGTGCTGCCCACCGTGGCCCCGGATGCCACAACCGCAGCAGACCTCGGCTGCGGCTCCGGCGTGGTCGCCGCCGTGCTGGCGCGGGCACGGCCCGGGCTGGACCTGCTCGCCAGCGATGTCTCGGCGGGAGCCGTGGCATCCGCCCGGGCGACGGCGGAGGCCAATGGGCTCACGAACGTGACAGTCACCCGGGACGATGCCCTGGCCGAGCGTCCCACCGCGAGCCTCGACCTCGTGGTGCTGAACCCGCCGTTCCACCTCGGGGCGACGGTGCACACGGGTGCGGCCTCGAAGCTGTTCGCTGCCGCTGACCGGGTGCTGAAGCCGGGCGGCGAGCTCGTGACCGTCTACAACTCGCATCTCGGCTACCGCGCCGAACTCAACCGCGTCGTCGGGCCGACCGACGAGCTCTCCCGCAACTCGAAATTCACCGTTACACGATCAAGGAAGAACTGATGGCCAACATGCAGGGTGCCCCGGGCACCGACGAGGAGCAGAAGACTGCGCTCGAGCAGTACGGCGTGAACCTCACCGACATCGCTCGCAGCGGCAAGCTCGATCCGGTGATCGGGCGCGACGCCGAGATCCGGCGAGTGAGCCAGGTGCTCACCCGCCGCACCAAGAACAACCCCGTGCTCATCGGCGAGCCCGGCGTCGGCAAGACCGCCGTCGTCGAGGGCCTCGCCCAGCGCATCGTCGCGGGCGATGTCGCCGACTCGCTCAAGGACAAGCAGCTCGTCTCGCTCGACCTGGCCGCGCTCGTCGCGGGCGCCAAGTACCGCGGCGAGTTCGAGGAGCGGCTGAAGGCCGTGCTCAAGGAGATCAACGACTCCGACGGGCAGATCATCACGTTCATCGACGAGCTGCACACGCTCATGGGCGCGGGCGGCGGCGAGGGATCGGTCGCGGCATCCAACATGCTCAAGCCCATGCTCGCTCGCGGTGAGCTGCGCCTGATCGGTGCGACCACGCTCGACGAGTACCGCCAGTACATCGAGAAGGATGCCGCGCTGGAGCGCCGCTTCCAGCAGGTGTTCGTGGGCGAGCCCAGCGTCGAGGACACGGTCGCGATCCTCCGCGGCCTGAAGGAGCGCTACGAGGCCCACCACAAGGTGACGATCGCCGACTCCGCACTGGTCGCCGCCGCGACCCTGAGCAACCGGTACATCACCGGCCGCAAGCTGCCCGACAAGGCGATCGACCTGATCGACGAGGCCGCGTCCCGGCTGAAGATGGAGATCGACTCGAGTCCGGTGGAGATCGACCAGCTCAAGCGCGCCGTGGATCGGCTGCGCATCGAGGAGCTCGCGCTCAAGAAGGAGAAGGACGAGGCATCCAAGGCCCGGCTGGAGAAGCTGCGCGAGGACCTGGGCGAACGCCAGAAGGAGCTCGACGCACTCGAGGCCCGCTGGAAGGCCGAGAAGGCCTCCCTCACCGGCGTCGGCGATCTGAAGACCCAGCTCAACGACGCGCGCATCGAACTCGACCGTGCCATGCGTGAGGGCGACTACCAGAAGGCGTCCAAGCTCAACTACGAGACGATCCCCAAGATCGAGGCGGCCCTCGTGACGGCCGAGTCCTCGGAGCCGGTCGGACCGCGCATGGTCAACGACCAGGTGACCGAGGAGGACATCGCGAGCGTCGTGGCCGCCTGGACGGGCATCCCGGTCGACCGCCTGACGCAGGGCGAGACCGAGAAGCTGCTGCACCTCGAGTCCGAGCTGGGCAAGCGCCTGATCGGGCAGAAGGATGCGGTCGCCGCGGTCTCCGAGGCGGTGCGGCGCACCCGCGCCGGCATCTCCGACCCCGACCGGCCGACGGGTTCGTTCCTGTTCCTCGGCCCCACGGGCGTCGGAAAGACCGAGCTCGCCAAGGCCCTCGCGGAGTACCTGTTCGACGACGAGAAAGCCCTCGTGCGCATCGACATGAGCGAGTACGGCGAGAAGTTCTCCGTGTCCCGGCTCGTCGGCGCCCCTCCCGGGTATGTCGGCTACGAGCAGGGCGGCCAGCTCACCGAGGCCGTACGGCGTCGGCCGTACTCGGTGATCCTGCTCGATGAGGTGGAGAAGGCGCATCCCGAGGTCTTCGACATCCTGCTCCAGGTGCTGGATGACGGTCGCCTCACCGACGGGCAGGGGCGCACTGTCGACTTCCGCAACGTGATCCTCATCCTCACGTCCAACCTCGGGAGCCAGTTCATCACCGACCAGAACCTGCCGTGGGAGGAGCGCAAGAGTGCGGTCAACGACCTCGTGCGCCAGGCCTTCAAGCCGGAGTTCATCAACCGCCTCGACGACATCGTGGTGTTCGCGCCGCTCTCGACCGAGGATCTCGGCCAGATCGTGGAGCTGTACATCGACCGCCTCGCTCGTCGCCTGGGCGACCGGCGCCTCGAGCTGGCCGTGACCCCGGATGCTCGCAGCTGGCTCGCCGAGCGCGGCTACGACCCGGTGTACGGTGCCCGCCCGTTGCGACGGCTCATGCAGCGCGAGATCGACGACAAGCTCGCCAAGGCGCTGCTGGCCGGAGAGATCCGCGACGGCGACACCGTGCTCGTGGGTGTCTCGGGCAGCGGCGAGGGTCTGACGGTCGGGCGACTGGAGGGATAGGCCAGGCGCTCCCCGCTAGCATCGCAGCCTGCCCTCGATCGCCCGAACTCATGCTCGGTGCTGCCTGGCACTCGGCTGCCTGGCGCTCCGCCTTCGGCACTGAGCTACCCGGCGCTCGGCCTCCGGCACTCCCATGTTGGCGCTCGGCCTCTGGCACTCCCACTGCGGCACTCGGCTCTCCGGCACTCCGAGAACTCAGGACTAAAGGCAGGACGCCTTACAAATGTCCTGAGTTCTCGGAACGATCGACAGTCAAGAACCCGGCTGGCGGGCGAGCTGCGGCGCCCGGCCCGCAGCGGTGCTGACTGCGGAGGCGAGGTGGCCGCGTAGGCTGGAAGCATGCGCGCAACGGTGATTCACGGGGAACGGGACATCCGTTTCGAGGAGGTTGCCGACCCGGCACTGAGCACCGGCGGCGACGCGATCGTCCGGGTCGTCGCGGCCTGCGTGTGCGGCTCCGACCTGTGGCCGTACCGCGGCATCACCGCGACGCCTCGACCGAAGCGCATCGGCCACGAGTTCGTGGGGATCGTCGAGGCGATCGGCCCCGAGGTCGCGAAGATCGCGGTCGGCGACTTCGTGATCGCCCCGTTCTACGACTGCGACATGACCTGCATCAACTGCCAGAACGGCGTGAGCACCTCATGCCTGCACGGCGGCTGGTGGGGCGCGGATGACCGGCTCGGCGGCTTCGCGGACGGCGCCCAGGGTGAGCGCGTGCGTGTGCCCCACGCCGACGGATCACTCGTGGCCACCCCCGGAGCACCGGCCGAGCACCTCGTGCCGAGCCTGCTCACGCTCGCTGACGTGATGGGCACGGGCCACCATGCCGCGGTGTCCGCCGGCGTCACGCGCGGCTCCACCGTGGCGGTGGTCGGCGACGGGGCGGTCGGGCTCTGCGCGGTGCTCGCCGCGAAGCGGCTGGGGGCATCCCGAATCGTGGCGATGTCGCGGCACGCCGACCGGCAGGCGCTCGCGCGCGAGTTCGGGGCGACGGACATCGTCGAGGAGCGCGGGGCCGAGGGGATCGCGCGCATCAAGGAGCTGTTCGACGGCATCGGCCCGGATTGCGTGCTCGAATGCGTGGGCACCAAGGAGTCGATGGATCAGGCACTGAAGTCGGCGCGGCCCGGCGGCATGGTCGGGTACGTGGGCGTGCCCAACGGCGGTGCGGAGCTGCCGATCGGGCTCATGTTCGGCACGAATGTCGGGGCCAACGGCGGGGTCGCGCCGGTGCGCAACTACATCGAGGAGCTGCTGCCCGAGGTGCTCGACGGCAGGCTGAACCCGGGCCGCGTGTTCGACCTCGAGCTGCCGCTCGCCGATGTCGCCGAGGCCTACGCCGCCATGGACGAGCGGCGCGCCATCAAGGTGCTGCTGCGGCCGTAGGTCCTACGCCGGTACCGCTAGGCGCACGAGCGTCGTTCCGAGGAGGAACACGCCCACCGACAGCACCAGTGCGATCACGGGGATCAGGAACGACAGCTTGCGCCGCGCGATCCAGACCACGGAGACGACGATGCCCGCGAGGGCGACCAGCGGATTGCCGATCAGCACGATGAGCGAGCCCAGTCCGATGACGGCCGTGTTGCACGCCTGACCCGAGTCTGCGCACGGCAGGGTGATGACCCCGAGACCGAAGCCGAGCACCACGAAGACGCTCGTGAGGATCAGCAGCAGGATCAGCAGGAAGATCGTGAGGAAGAAGTCCCAGCTGCGCGGGGGCCGACCCTCCACGGTGTATTCGACGAAGCCTTCGTTGCTCATGCTGACAACTCCGTTCTGAGCGCCGCGAGGAACGCATCGATGTCGTGCTCGGTCGTGTCGAACGCTGTCATCCACCGAACCTCGCCGGTGGCGGGGTTCCAGTCGTAGAAGCGGAAGCTCGTGCGCAGCCTATCCGCAACCCCCGGCGGAAGGGTCGCGAAGACGGCATTGGCCTGGGTCGCCTGGGTGAAGTTCACTCCGGTGATCGAGCCCGCCGAGATCTCTCCCTCGAGCCCGGCACGAAGCCGGGCGGCCATCGCGTTCGCGTGCGAGGCGCTGCGCAACCACAGTCCGTCGGTGAGCAGGGCGATCAGCTGGGCTGAGACGAAGCGCATCTTCGAGGCGAGCTGCATGTTGAGCTTGCGCAGGTAGATCAGGCCATCGGATGCCTCGGGGTTCAGCACCACGATCGCCTCGCCGTAGAGCAGGCCGTTCTTGGTGCCGCCGAAGCTCAGGATGTCGACCCCGGCATCCGTGGTGAACTCGCGGAAGCCCACGCCGAGCGCAGCGGCCGCGTTGGAGATGCGGGCGCCGTCCATGTGCAGCACCATGCCGCGCTCGTGGGCGTAGTCGGCGATCGCGCGCACCTCGTCCACGGTGTACAGCGTGCCGAGCTCGGTGGTCTGGGTGATGCTCACGGCCAGCGGCTGGGCGCGGTGCTCGTCGCCCCACCCCCAGGCCTCCTCGCCGATCAGGTCGGGGGTGAGCTTGCCGTCCGGGGTGGCGACGGGCAGGAGCTTGAGTCCGCTGATGCGCTCGGGCGCCCCACCCTCGTCGGTGTGGATGTGCGCCGTGGAGGTCGACACGACGGCACCCCAGCGCGGCAGCACACTCGTGAGGGCGGTCACGTTGGCACCGGTGCCGTTGAACACCGGGAACGCCTCAGCCTGCTCACCGAAGTGCTCGCGGACGACCTCCTGCAGCCGCGCGGTGTAGACGTCCTCGCCGTAGGCGATCTGGTGGCCGCCGTTGGCCTCCGTGATCGCGGCGAGCACCTCGGGGTGCACTCCGGCGTAGTTGTCGCTCGCGAAGCCGCGCAATTGGGGGTCGTGGAGTTGCGTCACCTCACCAGTCTGTCAGGTGCAGGATATGTGGTGGGGGATCGAGATCGGAGGGACACCATCGCTGCGAGTGATCACGCCACGGCGGATGCCGGGCTCGCGTCGCGCATCCGGGCCGTGCTCTCCGAGTCGGCGATCTACGGCGTCATTCTGGTCTCCGCCCTGATCATCGTCACCGGCCAGCACTCGGAGACCTCCTGGGACACCTTCCTCAAGGTGCTCGGCACGGTGGTCGTGTTCTGGATCGCCCACGTCTTCGCGGGAGTCGTGTCCAACCTGGGCATGACCATCGACGGCGACAAGTCCTTCGGTGCGCTGCTGCTGTATGCGGTTCGGCATTCGAGCGGCCTGCTCCTCGGGGCACTGATCCCGTTGCTCATCATCCTGTTGGGCGCCGCCGGTGTGATCGAGGATGACACGGCCGTCTGGGTCGCGCTCTGGATCGATGCCGCGCTGCTCGGCGTCATCGGCTACCTCGCCGTCGCGCGCATGACGACGAAACCGTGGGCGCGAAGCCTCGGGGCCGTCGTCACGGCCCTGCTCGGGGTGGCGATCATGGTCATGAAGGCGCTCATCCACTGAGCTAGAGCGTGATGCGCGCCCCGTTGAGGTCGGCTGCCGGCTCATCCCAGAGCGTCGCAATGCGGTCGGCGAGCACACTCACGGGGGTGCCCTCGGCACCCAGCATCCCCACCGCGAGGATCACGGATGCCGCGGTGCCGCCCTTCGCGAAGCCCGACGCCGCGCTGCGCGCCCACGCCTCCGCCGCGGACTTCGCCGCGATGTAGTTCGCGTTGGACCAGGTCGGCGCCTCCACGGACGTCGACGAGACCATCACCAGCCGCCCCGCTGACGACGCCTTGAGGTCCTCGTAGAACGCCCGGCTCGTGTTGCGGAAGGTCTCGACGATGCGCGACTCCAGCCACGCCCAATCGTCATCGGCCCGCCCGGCCCGCCAGCCGCCCACGAGGTGCACGACGCCGTCGACCGGCCCGTGCTCGGCGTGGATGCGGGACGCGAGACTGTCCACGCCGCTGGGGCTGGAGAGGTCGCACTCGTAGCGGGATACGGCGGGGGTCTCGGCGAGGCGGCGCAGGTCTGAGCCGACGGCGAGCACGCGGGCACCGGAATCCGTCAACCGGGTGGCTACGGCGCGACCGGAGTCGTTGGACGCGCCCGCGACGAGGATGAGCCGGTTGTCGAGCCCGCCTGGGTGGTCGAGCTTGTCGAGACCCTCAGTCACTGTGTACCGATCTCGACGGGCTCGATCACCGATTCGGCCGTGATCCCCGACGTCGACTCGATCACGTCGGTCATCTTCTTCGAGAGGGCCTCGTAGAACATCGACAGCGGGAACTCGTCGTCCATCACCGCGTCGGTCAGCTCGCGCGGCTGGCCCTCGAGTGCGAGGTCGCGCGCCGCCCACTTCGACGCGGGGTGCGGTGTGAGCGTGCCCGCGACGAGGTCGTAGGCGGCGAGCCAGTGGGCGACCTTGGGGCGGTCGATCGACTTCCAGTACAGGTCGTTGATCGCATCGGAGAGCTCCACGACGACATCGGGCACCTCCGCCCAGTCGATGGTGAGCTGGGTGTCGGTCCAGTGCAGCACGTGGTGCTGGTGCAGCCACGCGAAGAGCAGCTGGCCGCCGAGGCCGTCGTAGTTGCGCACGCGCGAGCCGGTGATCGCGAACCGGAAGATCCGGTCGAAGATCACGGCGTACTGCACGAGCTTGGCGTGGGCGCGGGTCGTGGCATCCGTCTCGTCGGCGCGTTCCAGCCGCACCGCCTCACGGAAGGCGGTGAGGTCGCAGCGCAGCTCCTCCAGCGAGTAGAGGAAGTAGGGCATGCGCTGCTTGATCATGAACGGGTCGAACGGCAGGTCGCCGCGCATGTGGGTGCGGTC
>Ga0209792_1000963_pt1 | contig 15897 bp, 18 predicted proteins | sample EBPBio142005_DNA_FD_185860 | JGI IMG/M metagenome (GOLD analysis project Ga0209792, IMG submission 185860) | Wastewater treatment Type I Accumulibacter community from EBPR Bioreactor in Madison, WI, USA - Reactor 1_6/14/2005_ DNA (SPAdes)... | ecosystem: Engineered > Bioreactor > EBPR >... | reverse complement strand
CCGCCCCCGTCGCCCAGGCACCGCGCGCGGCATCGGGCTTTGACGACATGGACGACGACATTCCGTTCTGAGCGCCGTCCTGCACCCATGACAACGGGCGCCCCAGGGCGCCCGTTATCTATTGTATTGATAGCTATAGACACTTTATGGACAAGCGCTACAGCCTTAAAACACCTGATTTTTGACCGATCTCGAAAGAGTGCCGGCAAGATGCCGGCGCTCCCGCATCAATGCACGACCGTGAGCGTGAACGGCCAGACATAGGCCTGCATGGTCACGTACAGGCCCACCAGGCTGGCCAGCGCGATGGAGTGGAAGAACACGTAGCGCAGGATGTCGCCCTCGTGGTTGAACCAGCGCGTGGCGGTGGAGGCCACGACGATGGACTGGGCGTCGATCATCTTGCCCATCACCCCGCCCGAGCTGTTGGCGGCGCCCATCAGGTTGGGCGACAGGCCCAGCTGCTCGGCCGCCACCTTCTGCATGCCGCCGAACAGCACGTTCGACGCCGTGTCCGACCCGGTGAGCGCCACGCCCAGCCAGCCCATCAGCGTGCCGAAGAAGGGGTAGAGCACGCCGGTGTTGGCAAAGGCCAGGCCCAGCGTGGTGTCGGTGCCCGAGTAGCGCGTAAGCGTGCCCAGCGCCAGCATCAGCACGATGGTGAGCAGCGAGTACTTGACCAGCCACAGCGTCTTGAAGAAGGTGCGAGCTATGGCGACCGGGTTGTACTTCATGACGAAGGCGCTGACGATGGCCGCCAGCAGGATGCCGGTGCCGGTCGCCGACAGCAGGTTCAGCGTGTAGACCGCGCCCTCCTTGGTGGGCTGGCGCACCACGGGCGGCACCTTCTCGACCATCTGGTGCAGGCCCTCCATGGGGAAGGCGGGTGCGAAGATGCCGTTGAGCCAGGCCTTGACCGAGGGCAGGCCCCAGATGAAGACGAACACCGACAGGATGACCCAGGGCATCCAGGCCGCCACCAGGGCCTGCGTGCTGTGGCGCGTGACGGGCTTGGGTGGCTTGGCCTCATGCGCGCTCACGTCGTGGCCGCGCAGCGAGGCCGAAGTCCACACGTTCTTGGGCTTCCACACGCGCAGGAAGGCCACCAGGCAACCCATGGAGATGATGGCGGCAATGATGTCCACCAGTTCCGGCCCGATGTAGTTGGCCACCAGGAACTGCGGTATGGCGAACGACACGCCCGTCACCAGGATGGCGGGCCAGATTTCCATCATGCCCTTGCGCCCGGCAAAGGCCCAAATCAGCCAGAAAGGTACCAGCAGCGAGAAAAACGGCAGCTGGCGCCCGATCATGGCCGTGACCTCCATCAGGTCGTAGCCATGCACCTTGGCCAGCGTGATCACCGGCGTGCCCAGGGCGCCGAAGGCCACGGGCGCGGTGTTCGCGATCAGCGACAGGCCCGATGCCGCCAGCGGCGAGAAGCCCAGGCCGATGAGGATGGCCGCCGTCACCGCCACCGGCGTGCCAAAGCCCGCCGCACCCTCGAAGAAGGCACCGAAGCAAAAGGCGATCAAGAGGAGCTGTATGCGCCGATCCTCGGTGATGCCCGACAGTGAATCCTGCAGCACGGCAAAGCTGCCGTTCTGCTCGGTCAGCTGGTGCAGGAAGATGATGTTGAGCACGATCCAGCCGATGGGCAGCAGGCCCGTGAAGCCACCCAAGAGCGCCGCGCGCCCCGCCATGTCGGCCGGCATGCCGTAGACGAAGATGGCCACCAGCAGCGCCGCAATGAGGCCCATGCCCGCCGCGATATGCGCCTTGATGTGGAAAAAGCCCAGTGCCGCGAGCATGACCACCACCGGAATGGCGGCCAGCGCGGTGGAGATGACCATATTGCCCAGTGGGTCGTAGATTTGTTGCCAGACCATTTGTCTGTGCCCCCTTGTGGTTGTCGCGTTTCTGGAATGAAGAACGCCCGCACACCAGTCAACACTTGCCGACCGGCTGATGTGGCGCGGGTGGGACTGTAGAGAGCCAGCCCAGGCCGCGGCGTGAAAAATCTGGCGAGTGATCCTGAAGCCATTTCACACCATAGCAAGAGCCGGGGTTTGCGGGCCTGCTATTCGGGTAATTACCGATGACCAGCACCCCGACGTCAGTCGTCCACGGCTGCAATCACGCCACCGCCCAGGCAGACCTCGCCGTCGTACAGCACGGCGCTCTGGCCCGGCGTGACGGCCCATTGCGCCTCTGGAAACTGCAGGCTGAACGCCTGCCCCTCGGCGGCCAGCACGGTGCAGGCGGCGTCCTGCTGGCGGTAGCGGGTCTTGGCGGCGCAGCTGCCCAGGGCGGGCGGGTGGCCGGCGATCCAGCTCGCGTCCTGCGCCGTGAGGCGGTGCGACAGCAGCCAGGGGTGGTCATGGCCCTGCACGGCGATGAGGGCGTTGCGCTCCAGGTCCTTGCGCGCCACGAACCAGGGGGCGTGGTCGCCCGCGCCGCGTTGTGCGCCTTTTTCCTTCACGCCACCTATGCCCAAGCCCTGGCGCTGGCCCAGGGTGTAGAAGCTCAGGCCCACATGGCGACCGACCTTGCGCCCGCGCTCATCGAGGATGGGGCCGGGCGCATGGCTGATGTAGCGGTTCAGGAATTCGCGGAACGGCCGTTCGCCGATGAAGCAGATGCCGGTGGAATCCTTCTTCCTGGCGTTAGGCAGGCCGATCTCGTCCGCGATGCGGCGCACCTCGGTCTTGTGCAGCTCACCCACCGGGAACAGCGTGCGCGACAGCTGGGCCTGGTTGAGGCGGTGCAGAAAGTAGCTCTGGTCCTTGGACGGGTCCAGTCCCTTGAGCAGCTCGAACAGGCCCGTGGCCGCGTTCTGCCGCACGCGCGCGTAGTGGCCGGTGGCTATTCTTTCGGCCCCCAGGCGCATGGCGTGATCCAGGAAGGCCTTGAACTTGATCTCGGCGTTGCAGAGGACGTCGGGGTTGGGCGTGCGCCCGGCCTGGTATTCGCGCAGGAACTCGGCGAACACGCGATCTTTGTACTCGGCCGCGAAGTTCACATGCTCGATCTCGATGCCGATCACATCGGCCACGGCTGCGGCATCCACGAAGTCGATGTTGGACGAGCAATATTCGCTGTCGTCGTCATCCTCCCAGTTCTTCATGAAGATGCCGACCACCTCGTGGCCCTGTTGCTTGAGAAGGTGGGCGGTGACGGCCGAATCGACGCCGCCGGAGAGGCCCACCACCACGCGCTGCTTGGGTTGTGCGTTCATTGGCCCCGATTGTATTTTTGGCCAGCACGGCACACTGGTTCTACGTGCATATGCCGACCGGCTTCACCAGGCCGGGGGGGAGTCCGGCGGCAGGTTTCAGAGCGGCTGCTGCAGCACGCTCGCGTCCGTGTGAATGAACTCCAGCGGCGCGCGGCGGCCGGCCAGGTAGTCCTCTACCGACTGCAGCACCAGCGGGCTGCGATGGCGCGTGCTGCTGCTGCGCAGCTCGTCGGGCGTGAGCCATACGGCGCGCAGGATGCCGTCGTCCAGCTGGCGCCAGGCGTGGTGCGCGCCCACCTGGCCCGTGAACACGAAGCGCAGATAGGTGATGTCGTCGCCCGTGCGCGTGCGCCGGAAGCGGTTGAGGTACACGCCCACCAGAGCCGTGGGCGAGAAGTCGTAGGCCGTCTCCTCCAGCACCTCGCGCACACAGGCCTGAATGGGCGATTCACCCGGATCCAGGTGGCCCGCGGGGTTGTTCAGGCGCAGGCCATCCGCAGTGTTTTCCTCGATGAACAGAAAACGCCCCTCGCGCTCGACGACGGCCGCCACGGTGACGTTGGGTTTCCAGCGGTTTGGCATGGCGCGCATTATCGCCACCGCGCTTGAAAGCCTGGTGTCAGGCTTTGAAAACAAGTAACAAATCAGCCTCCAGCGCTCGTCCATAAAGCGCTACCAGCTTTCATTTTGATAGTGGCGAGTAGCTATAAGCCACCTGCACGCCATGGCTGGGCAGACAGGTGCGCAGGCTCACGGCCGGCACGGCATCCCGCTCACGGCTTGGGGCGCGGCAGGTAGTCGTCCAGCGACAGGCCTTTTTCTGCCAGCAAGGACTCCAGCACCGGCGTGAGGCGCCCCAGGCTTTCGTGCACGGCCTCGCGCACGGTATCGACCATCACCTGCGTGCTGCGCTCGATCTCGATGTTCAGCAGGTCGCCCACCGCCACGTCCTCGAACACCGTGGCGCGGCGCGTCTCGGGGATCAGCCAGACCTCGAACCAGCCCTCGGCGCGGTTCACATCGGACACCGTGAGGCTGGCGCCGTGGATGGCGATGTAGCCCTTGGCAAAGACGTAGCGGCGAAACGCCTCGGGCACGGCGATGCGCCAGACCAGGTTGTTCTCCAGCTCGCGCCGCTCGGCCAGCGTGGCGGTGAAGTCGATGTGGCCCGACAGCGGATGGCCGCCGATTTCGGCGCCCTCCTTGGCGGCGCGCTCCACGTTCACGCGCGCGCCCTGGGCATAGCGGCCCAGGGTGGTGATGTTCAGGCTTTGCAGCATCACATCAAAGCGCGCCTCGGTGGGCGAGACGATCTCGGTCACCGTCAGGCACACGCCATCGACGGCGACGCTGGCGCCAATGGCGATGTCCTGGCAGAAGCCCGCAGGAAAGGCGATGGTGAAGCTGCGCAGGCCCGCGCGATCCTCGATGGCGGCGATGGTCGCCGTGGCCTGGACGATGCCTGTGAACATGGCTGCTGGCTGTGGGTGGTCGATGAGCCGGGGATTGTGCCAGCAGGGGTGCTTTGCAGGACTGTGCCCGGGCGCTCAATACCCGCGCAGCAGCATGTCGAGCGCGCTGTCTATGGCAAGGGCGTCGGCCTTGGCATGGGCAATGGCGCCACGTAGTTCGCTGGCATGGAAGACGGCAATGCCAAACGGGTGAACACGCACCGTGCGGCCGTGGACGGCAATGGGCGGGTTCAGCCGCTCGGTCATGCCCGGAAATGCGCCCGGGGCGGCCAGCGGCACGCACACGCGCTCGGCAAAGCGGTAGAGCAGGTCGCTCTGGATCTCCATGACGTAGGGGAACGCGTCACGGTCTTCCGCGATGGGGTTGTCGTAGATATCGAGGCGCGCCATCGCCTACTTCTTGTCGGCGCGCCATTGACGCACGCGCTGCGAGTAGGGCTGGCGCCCGGCGGCCCAGGCGTTGTACTGGTCGATTTCGGCCGCGTGCTGCCGGGCCCAGTCTTCTTTCGGCGCAGAGGCTTGCGCGCCATAGCGCGCGACCTCTTCCTGCACCACGGGCACGACCCGCACCGGCTGCAGCACGATGCGCCCGTCCTCCATGGTTTGCAGGTCAAACAGCTGACCGGCGTATTTCTTGCCCAGCGAGATCTGGCCGCTGGCACCGACTTCCTTGAGCATGGGATATTCCTGGCATGTCATCAATCGCATTGGTGCCATCATGCAGCATGAAACCCGTAGCGTCCAGACGCCTGCCGGCACCCCTGGTTTACGATGGCGCGTCGCTCACCCCAAGGACATCCCACATGGCTTTGCACACCTGGCTACTGTATCTGGTGGCCGCCCTCGGCCTGTCGCTCACGCCCGGCCCCAACAGCCTGCTGGCGCTGACGCACGGCGCCCTGCATGGGCACCAGCGCACGCTCTACACCATTGCCGGCGGCGCGCTGGGCTTTGCCTGCGTGATCGCGCTGTCCATGGTGGGCATTGGCGCGCTGCTGCAGGCATCGGCCCATGCGCTGCTGGTGCTCAAATGGGTGGGCGGCGCCTATCTGGTGTGGCTGGGCGTGCAGCTGTGGCGCGCGCCGCCGCTGCAGCTGGAGGCCGCCGAGGGCACGGCGCGCGTGTCGCACCGCAGCATGATGTTCCGCCAGGGCCTGTTCGCGGCCGTGTCCAACCCCAAGGCGCTGCTGTTCTACGGCGCCTTCCTGCCGCAGTTTCTCGACCCGCAGCGCAGCCTGTGGCTGCAGTTCGCCATCATGGCGGGCACCTTTTGCGTGATCGAGTTTCTGCTGGAATACCTGCTGGCCCGGCTGGCGCACCGCATCCGCCCGGCGCTGCAGCGCTTTGGCCGGCGCTTCAACCGCGTCTGCGGCGGCGCGTTTGCGGCCATGGGGGTGGCGTTGCCGTTGACGCGCTGAAAGGCTGCACGCTGGCGGTCAGGGCTTCTTGCGGCTCCGGGGCTTGGCGATGGGTGCGGTCAGCCTGTCGGGCGGTTGCGCCCCCGGGGGCAGGTAGTTGGCTGCCGTGACCACGCTTTGGCCCGTTTGGTCTTCCAGCTGCTGGCGCGCGCCGCGGGCAATGCGGCCGCCGGCCTTGGCGGCGGTTTGGTTTTCGGCCATGCCGGTGGCGTTCTGGCGCTCGGCAATCTGGCGCGTGGACAACTCAGCCAGCGCGGTGAAGATGAGCTCGGCCTCGCTCATGTGGTCGCGCAGGTTGTGGCTGGACAGGCCCTTGGCCTCCTTGTGCTCGGCCACGCTGAGGCCCGACCATTCCTGGTGAATAAGGTTGGTGAGGATGGCGAACTCGCGCCCCTTCTCGATGCCGTGCTCGCTCCAGTAGTCGGTGAGCTTGTTGCGAGTCTCTTGGCCAGTCATGCGCTGCTGTATCCACTTGTCGCTTCGGCCCTGCTGCTGCCAGGTCTGGCGCGCACGATCGAGCGCCTGGGCGGGGTCGGCGATCTCCTGCATCCGCTCGTAGCCTACCTTGGCCAGCCATAGCTTGATGGGTTCGGCCTTGGGGCTGGGGATGGATTGCACGATGCGCAGCAGGCTCTCGGCCGTGGCGCAATCGGTCAGGCGCTGCTTGCCATCGGCGGCAGGCAGCTTCAACTGTCGACAAAATGTCGACAGTTCAGCGCCGTCCTCGGCCTTGACGCGCAACTTCATCTTGAACCAGTAGTCACGCGCGTTTTCGCTACCGGTCAGGATTTGCACGATGTCAATGACCGAAAACCACCAGGTATCGGTGCCCTCGTCATACAGGCGCCGTATGGCCTGGCCTTCAAAATCGGTCGGAAAGGTCTTCATCCCCGCTCCTTGGCTGCACATAAGCAGAACGCGCAACGGGCATGATAGACAAATGCTTACCCCGCCAACGGCATGCACAACCGCAGCCGCGCCCCGCCCAGCGGCGACTCTTGTGCCCGCACGCTGCCGCCGTAGCTATCGACGAGCGCGCGCACGATGTCCAGGCCCAGGCCGGTGCCGGGGCGGCGTTCGTCGAGCTGCACGCCGCGCTCGAACATGCGCTCGCGCTGCTCCTCGGGGATGCCGGGGCCGTCGTCGTCCACGGTGATGCACAGCTGGCCGTCCTCGCGCTGCACATCGACCACGACGCGCGTGCGCGCCCATTTGCCGGCGTTGTCGATCAGGTTGCCCAGCAGTTCGTACAAGTCCTGGGCCTCGCCGCGGAACGCCAGGTCTTGCGCCTGTGGGGCGAGCTCGAAGGACAGGTCGCGCGCGTCGTGCAGGCGCGTCATGGTGCGCAGCAGCGCGCGCACGGGCTCCAGCACCGGGGTGGCCAGGCCCGTGGCGCGCACTGCGGCGGCGGCGCGGGCGCGGGCCAGGTGGTAGTCCACCTGGCGGCGGGCGACGGAGACCTGCTCCTGCACCAGCTGGGCCAGGGGGCCGGTGTCCTGCGCGGCGGCGTTGGCCAGCACGGACAGCGGCGTGTGCACGGCGTGCGCCAGGTTGCCGGCCTGGGTGCGGGCGCGTTGCACCATGGCGGCGTTCTCCAGCAGCACATGGTTGAACTCGGCGACCAGGGGTTCGAGCTCTTGCGGGAATTTCCCGGCCAGCTGCGCGACCGCACCGCTGCGCACCTGGCCCAGGCCCTGGCGCAGCAGCTTCAGCGGCCGCAGCGCCAGCTGCAGCTGCACGGCCGCCGCCACGCCCAGACCCAGGCCCAGCATGGTCAGGGCCAGCAGCAGCATGTGGGTGAAGCGTTGCAGGGGCTCGGCCAGCAGCGCCTTGTCGCCGGCTACCACCAGGCGCAGCGGGGGGGCGTCGTCCTCGGGCAGCTGCAGGGTGCGCGCCACGGCCAGCAGGGCGTGGCCCTGGGCGTCTTGCAGCTGCAGCTGGCGGTAGCCCTTGACGGGCACGGCGCCAGGTGCGGCGGGCAGGGTGAGCTGCTGATCCCACAGCGAGCGCGAGCGCGCCACGGCGGCCCTGGCCGGCGCGCCCTGCGGGCCGCCGAGCTGATCGATTTGCCAGTACAGGCCGGACAGGGGCTGCTCCATGCGCCCGTCGGCGCCCAGGTGGGCGACGCTGACGCGGCCGCCCGGCTGCCAATCGACGGCGCCGCTCAGGTGGTCCAGCTGCAGCACCAGCTGCTCCTCAAGCTGCTGGGTGATGTGATCCTGGAACAGCGCCCGCAGGCCCCAGCCGGCCAGGGCGATGGCGGCCAGCATCCACGCCAGCGTGCCCGCCAGCAGGCGCAGGCGCAGCGACCGGCTCATGGCTGCGCGCCGGCCTCGACCAGCCGGTAGCCCAGGCCGCGCGCGGTTTCTATGCTGCCTTCGGGCAGCTTCTTGCGCAGGCGGCCGACGAAGACCTCGATGGTGTTGGAGTCGCGGTCGCTGTCCTGGGGGTAGAGGTGTTCGGCCAGTTCGGTGCGCGACAGCACCTCGCCCTTGCGCTGCATCAAGAGCGACAGCAGCTTGAACTCGTGGCTGGTCAGCAGCAGCGGCTGGCCGTCGACGAGCACGCGCGCCTGGCGCGTATCCAGGCTGATGGGGCCGCAGTGCCATTCGGCGCTGGCGTGCTCGCCCCGGCGGCGCAGCAGCGCGCGCAGGCGCGCCAGCAGTTCCTCCATGTGAAAGGGCTTGGCCAGGTAGTCGTCGGCGCCGGCGTCCATGCCGGAGACCTTTTCCTGCCAGCTGCTGCGCGCGGTGAGGATGAGCACCGGCATGTTGCGCCCGGCCGCGCGCCAGCGGCGCAGCACCGACAGGCCGTCGAGCTGGGGCAGGCCCAGGTCTAGCACCACGGCGTCGAAGCTCTCCACGTCGCCCAGGTAATGCGCCTGCACGCCGTCGCCCGCCTGCTCCACCGTGTGGCCGGCGGCGGCAATGGCCTGCACCAGCTGGGCGCGCAGCGTGGGCTCGTCCTCCACGACCAGAATCCGCATCAATCCCCCTTGCGTTTGATCTTCAGCACGCGGCCATCGACCGCATCCACCTTGAGCTTGGCCATGCGGCCGTCCTTCTGCAGCAGGCGGATCTCGTAGATGTAGCGGCCGTCGTCGCGCTCGAACTCGATTTTTAGCACCTGGCTCTGGTATTCGCGCTCGATCTTGTCAAGCACGGTGCGCAGCGGCAGCACCTGGCCCTGCTGCAGCGCCTGGCGCGCCATGTCATGGTCGCTGCGTTCGCCGGCGTGCAGCGCGCCGCCCGCGCCCCAGGCGCCCAGGGCCAGGGTGCAAGGGATGAGGACACGCAAGAGAATGTTCATGGGTGGAGTTTTATACAGAGGGCGTGATGAACCCGTGATGAACGGCACCTTCAGCATGGATTCATGCAGGTTTTTTCACAATGCACAGCAAGTCGGGCGCCGTGCCGGGCTGTCAACCTCAGGAGTCATCACCATGCAACACGCCATCCACCGCTCCCTCGCCCTGCTCGCCGCCGGCATCGCCCTGACCTGGAGCGTCGCCCAGGCGCAGCCCCCTGCGCCCGCCGCCCCCCAGGCACCCGCCGCCGTCACGGCTCCCGCGCAGCAGCTGACGATACGCGACATCTACGACCGCGTGGAGGCGGCGGGCTACCGCGACATCCGCGAAATCGAATGGGACCATGGCCGCTACGAAGTCAAGGCCAGCAACGCCCAGGGCCAGCGCGTCAAGCTCTACGTGAACGCCAGCACCGGCGCCATCGAAAGCACGCGCATCCGCCGCTGAACCTGAACCCGCCAGGACAAGACCATGCACACCCCAGCCAAGCGCTATCACCCCGCACTGATCGGCATGCACTGGCTGACCCTGGTGCTGCTGGCCGCCGTGTACGCGCTGATCGAGTTGCGCGGCATCTTCCCCAAGGGCAGCGGCACGCACGAGCTGATGAAGACCTGGCACTTCATGCTGGGCCTGGCGGTGTTCGCGCTGGTGCTGCTGCGCCTGCCGCTGCGCCTGGCCCTGCACGCGCCGCCCATCACGCCCGCGCCGCCGGCCTGGCAGCACCGGCTGGCGCTGGCCATGCATGTGGCGCTGTACGCGCTGCTGCTGGCGCTGCCGCTGCTGGGCTGGCTGACGCTCTCGGCCAAGGGCCGGCCCGTACCGTTCTTCGGCCTGGAGCTGCCGCCCCTGCTGGCGCCGGACAAGGCGCTCGGCAAGAGCCTGGAGGGCGTGCATGAGTTCATCGGCGAGCTGGGCTACTGGCTCATCGGCCTGCATGCCGCGGCCGCGCTGTACCACCACTACCTGGTGCGCGACGACACGCTGCGGCGCATGCTGCCCGGAAGATCAAGGCTCAAGTAGCGATGCCTGTTGATGACACGCGATGCCTGCAAAACCCGCCGTCATCCCCGCGAAAGCGGGGATCCACAGCAGTGACGAATCAACTGCTTGGGTGGCACCTGGATCCCCGCTTTCGCGGGGATGCCGGGGTCAATAGGTATCGCTACTTGAGCCAAGATCAAACTAGAAAGCCGAAAGGATCTGCCCCATGAAAGCCATTGCCCCCGGCCTGCTCGCCCTGGTTCTGGGCGCCGGCGCGCTGCCGGCCCTGGCCGGCGACGATTGCGACGCACCCGTCAGCAGCTGGCAGACACGCGAAGCCGTGCTGCGCATGGCCGCCGCGCAGGGCTGGCAGGTGCAGCGCCTGAAGATCGACGATGGCTGCTACGAGATCCGCGGCAGCGACACCGAGGGCCGCAGCTTCACGGCCAAGATCGACCCGCAGACCCTGGTCATCGTCAAGCTCAAGCACCACCGCGAACGCAGACGCCTGCGCGAGCACCCGCCATAGCCAGGCCGCGACCGGTCGGCACGAAAAATCAATGAAAAACCGCTAAAACCCTTAGCCATAAAGCGCGAAAAGCTATTAAAACGGGAGTAAAACAATGTTCAAACCCCTGCTGACCACCCTGGCCGCGGCCTGCACGCTGGCGCTGCCCGCGCTCGCCCAGGCGCGCCAGGCCACGCTGTCGGCCCAGCTCAAGAACTACGGTGGCAACGGCGCCTACCTGGCGGTCTACCTGGTGGATGCCAAGGGCGCCTACGCGCGCACGCTGTGGGTGGCCGGCGGCAAGGCCAAGTACTACAAGCACCTGACCGACTGGAACCGCCTCTCAGCCGGCGACGCCAAGCGCCTGGCCGGCGTGACCGGCGCCAGCGTGGGCGCGGGCCGCACGTTGACGGTGACGGCCGACCTGGCGGACGCGCTGATCGACGCCGGGTACGAGATCCGCATCGACGCCGCCGCCGAGGACATGCGCGACAGCCCTGCGGAAGTGCGCGTGCCGCTGTCCGCCGCCAACGCCGGCAAGGCGCAGGCGGGCAAGCAGTACATCCAGTCGTTCAGCTACCAGCTGCAGTAATGGCCTGGAAGTGGCTGCACCGCTGGCTAGGCCTGGTGGCGGGAACGCTGGCGCTGGTGCTGGGCATCACGGGGACGGCGCTGTCGCTGGATCCGCTGCGCAATGCCTGGCAGACCGCACCGGCCGCGCCCGGCCTGTCCGTGGCCACGCTGGCGCAGCAGGTGCAGGCCCAGGTGCCGGGGCTGGAGGAAATTCGCCGCCTGCCTTCGGGCATGGTCGTGGCCTTTGCCTTCGACGGCGACCAGCCCCAGGCCTGGCGCATAGACCCGGCCACGGGCGCGCCGCTGGGCGCCTACCAGCCCTCCATGCTGCCGCGCTGGGTGAAGAACCTGCACCGCTCCTGGCTCGCGGGCGATGCCGGGCGCATCGGCTCGGCCGTGCTGGCGCTGGCCATGCTGGGCTTGTCCGTCACGGGCCTCACGCTGCTGCTGCGGCGCATGGGCGGCTGGCGCCAGCTGGCCGGCACCGTGCGCGGCACGCTGGCGCAGCGCCTGCATGTGCTGACCGGGCGCGTGCTGCTGCTGGTGCTGGCGCTGACCTCCATCACCGCGCTGTGGCTCAGCGCCACCACCTTCGGCCTGGTGCCGCTGGACGCCGGGGCCGAGCCGGACATCGCCTCCACCGCCAGCGGCGGGCCCGACCTGGCGCCCGGCCAGCTGCCCCTGCTGCAGCGCCTGCGCGTGCAGGACTTGCGCAAGCTCAACCTGCCCGCCGCGGACGACCCGCAGGACGCCTGGCAGGTCAGCACCAGCACGGGCCAGGGCTGGGTGGATCGCTACGGCGGCCAGACCCTGGCCTGGCAGGCCGCCACGCCCGCGCAGCGCGTGCAGGACTGGGCGCTGCTGCTGCACACCGGCGACGGCGCCTGGGCCTGGGCACTGGTGCTGGGCGCGACAGGCCTGTCCATCGTGCTGTTCTGGACCACGGGCCTGCTGCTGTGGTGGCAGGCGCGGCGCCTGGTGCCGCGCATTGCCAGCAACAGCCCGCCGGCCCAGGCAGACGCACTGGTCTTCGTCGCCAGCGAGGGCGGCAGCACCTGGGCCTTTGCCCAGGCCCTGCATGCCGCGCTGGTGCAGGCTGGCCGGCGCGTGCACAGCACGGGCCTGGAGCATTTCTGTGTCCCGCCCGGCGTGCACCATGTCTTCGTGCTGGCCGCCACCTATGGCGACGGCCAGCCGCCCGCCCATGCGGCCAGGGCGCTGGAGCGCATCGCACGCACCCCGGCCGGCGCCGCCCAGGTGGCGGTGCTGGGCTTTGGCGACCGGCAGTTCCCGGCCTATTGCGCGTTTGCCGATGCGCTGGCGCAGGCCCTGCATGCACGCGGCTGGCCAGAGCTGCTGCCCCCCGAGCGCATCCACCAGCAGTCGCCGCAGGAGTTTGCGCGCTGGGGCGACGCGCTGGCCCAGGCCCTGGGGCACGGCCTGGCGCTGGACTACCGCCCGAGCCTGCCGCCCATGAGCGAGCTCACGCTGCTCTCGCGCCAGGACTTCGCGGGCGGGGCGGATGGGGCGGATGCTGCGGGCGACCCCGCCGTCATCCTGCGCCTGGGCCTGCCCCGGGCGGGCCGGCGCCTGCCGCGCTTCGCCGCGGGCAACCTGCTGGCCATCGTGGCGCCGGGCACGGCCGTGCCGCGCTACTACTCGCTGGCCTCGGGCACGGTCGACGGGTTTGCCGAACTCTGCGTGCGCCGCAGGGCCGGCGGCCTGTGCTCGACCTTCCTGCACGGCCTGCAGCCGGGCGACAGCGTGCAGGCCTTCGTGCGCCCCAACCCGGGCTTTGCGCTGGCGGGCGGCAAGACACCCGTGCTGCTGATCGGCGCGGGCACGGGCGTGGCGCCGCTGGCGGGCTTCATACGCGGCAACGCGCGGCGCCGGCCCATGCATCTGTTCTACGGCACGCGCGCACGCGAACGCGACTTCTTCTTCGGCCAGGAGCTGCAGGACTGGCAGGCCGACGGCCGCCTGCACAGCCTGCACACCGCGTTCTCGCGCACGCCGGGCGGCGGCGGCCATGTGCAGGATGCGCTGCAGCGCCATGCTGCCCAGGTGGGCGCGCTGCTGGCGCGTGGCGCCCATGTGCGCGTCTGCGGCAGCCGCGCCATGGCGCGCGGCGTGGCCCAGGTACTGGAGGCCCTGCTCGCCCCGCTGGGCCTGAGCCTGGCCCAGCTGAAGGAACATGGACGCTATGCCGAAGACCTGTTTTGAACCTAAATCCGGCAGTTGGATGCGCCCACCAGTGCCGCGATGGGTGTGCCAGGCAAGGCGTGAGGACGCAGCGCACTCCTGTGCGCAAGGACGATCAACGCCGCATGGCGCGGCCAGCGCGGTGCTGGTGGGTGCATAGCGCTGTCACCCAACAGGTGAAGGCTGCCGAAGCCAAAAACATCAAGGCACATTAGGCGTTATGGAAGGTTGCAAGCGGTCAACTGCCGGATTTAGGTTTAAACGCCTGACGCTGCACGGCCCCACCATGGGCACGCGCTGGTCGGCCACCCTGGACGGGCCGCCCGGCCTGCAGCGCGACACGCTGCAGCAGGCGCTGGCCGCCGCCGTGCAGGAGGTGGACGCCCTCATGTCGCCCTGGAAGCCCGACAGCGCCATCAATGAGTTCAATCGGGCTGAAACCGGCTGCTGGATTGCGCTGCCAGCTCCTGTTTTTGAAGTGCTTGCCGCCGCCCTGGAGATCAACCGCCTGAGCGATGGCGCCTTCGACCCGGCCGTGGGCGCACTCGTCGATGCCTGGGGCTTTGGCCCGGTGCGCGACGCGCCCGACGCCGCGGCGATCCGCGCCGCTGCCAGGCCCGCGCTGCGCCCCACGCACGAACTGCTGGAGCTTGACAGAGCCACAGGCCGCGCGCGCAAGCATGCAGCCATGCAGCTGGACTTGTGCGGCATCGCCAAGGGCTATGCGGTCAATCGCATGGCGGCCGTGCTGCAGGGCCATGGCGTGGCGCATGCGCTGGTGGCGCTCGACGGCGAGCTGCGCGCGCTCGGCGGCCAGGCCGGCGGACAGCCCTGGGCCGTGGCCCTGGAAAGCCCCGAGGCCGGGCGCCGCGCCGCGCAGGGCGTGATCGCGCTGCAAGACCTGGCGGTGGCCACCTCGGGCGACTACCGGCGCTTTTTCGACATCGCCGGCCAGCGCCTGTCGCACACCATGGACACGCGCCGCGGCGCGCCCGTGCATGGCGAAGTGGCCTCCGTCACCGTGCTGGCACGCGACTGCATGCGCGCCGACGCCTGGGCCACGGCGCTGCTCGTGGCCGGCCCCGGCGCGGGCCTGGCACTGGCGCAGCGCCTGGGGCTGGAGGCGCTGTGGCTGCTGCGCCGCGGCGGGCAGCTGGTGCAGCTGGGGCTGGGGCGATTTGGTGCAGGCGCCGATGCCCCGGCGTAGCTACGCGCTCGCCCAGGCGGCCTGCTGCACGTCCAGCGGCAGCTCGTGCGCCAAGGCCATTTCTTCGCGCTCGTGGTGGTGCTCCAGCACATGGCGCAGGGCGTGGGCCGCGTCCAGCAGCAGCAGCACGGCGCGGCGCCGCGCCTGCTCATCACGCGGGGGGTGGGCGATGACGGCCCGCACGCGCAGCTCGTACTCGTCGGCCAGCAGGGCGATGCGCTCATGCTCCAGCAGATAGACGCGCGCCGCCCAGCGCGCGCCCTCCGGCACATGGGGCAGCAGGCGCGTGTTCTCGATCTCGATATGCCGTGCAATGCCTGCGCGCCAGCCCTGCAGGCGCGTGAGCGCCGTGCCGAAGTCCCCGCCCACCACATCCAGCAGATGGGCCTGCAGCTGCGCGTCCAGCCGTTCATGCTGTTGTTCGAAATACGCGGGTGAATCGGTCGTGGCCATCGGGCAAAGTCCATCGCAACAAAGACAACCGGCACTTATACACTGCCCCATGCCTGAAAAATCCCCCGCTGCCGCCGCCCCGCCCCAAGGCCTGAGCGGCCAGGAAGCTGCCGAGCGGCTGGCGCGCGACGGCCCCAACCAGCTGCCCGGCAGCACGCCGAAATCCAACGCCGCCATCGTGCGCGAGGTGCTCACCGAGCCCATGTTCCTGATGCTGCTGGCCGCTGGCGGCGTCTACCTGGCGCTGGGCGACCGGGGCGAGGCACTGTTCCTGCTCGGCTCCGTGTTCGTGGTCATAGCCATCACGCTGGTGCAGGAACGGCGCACGCAGCGCGCCCTGGAGTCGCTGCGCGACCTGTCGGCCCCGCGCGCGCTGGTGGTGCGCGATGGCGCCGAGCAGCGCATCGCCGGGCGCGACGTGGTCTGCGGCGACCTGCTGGTGCTGCGCGAGGGCGACCGCATCGCTGCCGACGCCCTGCTGCTCGACGGCCAGCTGGAGGTGGACGAGTCCCTGCTCACGGGCGAATCCGTGCCC
>Ga0209792_1000961_pt1 | contig 15966 bp, 18 predicted proteins | sample EBPBio142005_DNA_FD_185860 | JGI IMG/M metagenome (GOLD analysis project Ga0209792, IMG submission 185860) | Wastewater treatment Type I Accumulibacter community from EBPR Bioreactor in Madison, WI, USA - Reactor 1_6/14/2005_ DNA (SPAdes)... | ecosystem: Engineered > Bioreactor > EBPR >... | reverse complement strand
GCCGCCGAGGGTGACCTGCAGATGGCCGAAGCAAGCCGGCTGCACCCCGATTCGTGGAGCATGTGGCGGCAGGCTGCCGATCTCGACGAAGTGGGCAAGGCCTCGGGGCCGGACTTCTGGAAACGCGTACAAGCCTTGGGCGACAGGCCCTACTATCCGCCTCCCAAACTCTGAGCAGAGTGTTGTTCGGCGGCAGTTGCCGGTGAAGCTGCCGAAGCGTTGTCGTGCGCGACAGGCTCACGCCACCGTGAAGCCGCCGCTGCTAGGCGAGGCCAATTGCACACGCTAGGCTTGCTGCCACAAATCCTGAACAACGGAGAATGGGATGGCTGTTCTCAACGTTAACGGCAAGGCGCTTGATCACAACGCCGAGCCGGATACCCCCTTGCTTTGGGTGCTGCGTGAGCAGCTCGGCTTGACCGGCGCCAAATATGGTTGCGGCATTTCCCAATGCGGCTCCTGCACGGTGCACATCGACGGCGTGGCCACGCGGTCGTGCGGTGTGCCGGTGAGTGCGGTGGCCGACAAGAAAATCGTAACCGTCGAGGCGCTGGCGACGAACGGCACGTTGAACAAGATCCAGCAGGCCTGGGTGGCGCTCGACGTGCCGCAATGCGGCTACTGCCAGACCGGCATGGTGATGGCGGCGACGGCGCTGCTGGCGGCCAATCCCAAGCCGACCGATGCCGACATCGATGCGGCCATGACCAACATCTGTCGCTGCGGCACCTATCAGCAGGTGCGCGAGGCGATCCACGCTGCGGCCAAGGCCTAAGGGAGGAGGGGCGCATCATGACGATCCAGACATCCCTCGGCCGGCGCAACTTCCTGGTCAGCAGCGCGGCCGTCGCCGGTGGCTTCTCGCTCGGCTTCCACGTTCCCTTCCTCGATGACGGCGAGGCCAACGCCCAGGCCGTCAAGGAACTCAACGCCTGGGTGGTCATCCATCCCGACGACAAGGTGGTGATCCGCGTCGCCCGCTCCGAAATGGGGCAGGGCACACTCACCGGCCTCTGCCAGCTCGTGGCCGAGGAACTCGACTGCGACTGGAACAAGGTGACCTGGGAATATCCGACCCCCGGCGAGAACCTGGCGCGCAACCGCGTCTGGAAGAACTTCTCGACCGGCGGCAGCCGCGGCATTCGCGAGAGCAACCAGTATGTCCGCGAAGGCGGCGCCATGGCGCGCGAGATGCTGATCGCCGCTGCGGCCGCGCAGTGGAAGGTGCCGGCCAGCGAATGCAGCGTCGACAAGGGCGTGATCACCCACAAGGACAAGAAGCTCACCTACGGCGCGGTCGCGGCGGCGGCGGCTCAGCTCGAACCGCCCAAGGAAGTGAAGCTCAAGGACCCCAAGGACTGGAAGATCGCGGGCAAGCCGCTGAAGCGGCTCGACACGGTCGACAAGGTCACCGGCAAGCAGATCTACGGCATGGACTACACGATGCCCGGCATGCTGGTTGCCACGGTGCGGGCCTGCCCGGTGATCGGCGGCAAGCTGAAGAGCTTCGATGTCGCCAAGGCCGAAAAGATGCCCGGTGTGAAGAAGATCCTCGCGATCGACGGCAATGCCGTCGTCGTCGTGGCCGACACCTACTGGCATGCCCAGTCGGCGCTCGCGGCCGTGACCAGCGAATGGGATGTCGGTGAGCTGGGCAAGGTCCAGCAGTCGACGATCGAGGCCATGCTGAAGGAAGGCCTCGACGCCAACGAAGCCTTCGTTGGCAACAAGGCGGGCGACGCCAAGGCCGCGATTGCCGGTGCGGCGAAGAAGGTCGAGGCGACGTACAGCTTCCCCTACCAGCATCACGTCACGATGGAGCCGATGAACGCCACGGCCCGCTACACCGCCGACAGGTGCGAGGTCTGGTGCGGCACGCAGAACGGCGAAGCAGCCCTCGCGGCAGCTTCCGAAGCTTCGGGCCTGCCCGTCGGCAAGTGCGAGGTCTACAAGCTGCTATTGGGCGGCGGCTTCGGCCGTCGTGGCCGCTCGGACTATGTCCGTCAGGCCGTGCTGGTCGCCAAGGAGATGCCCGGCACGCCGATCAAGCTGATCTGGTCGCGCGAAGAGGACATGACGCACTGCCAGTATCATCCGATCACCATGGCCAAGCTGACCGGCGGTCTCGATGCGCAGGGCAACCTGGTCGGGCTGCAGATTCGCCTGTCGGGCCAGTCGATCCTGGCGTCGCTGCTGCCGCAGAATCTGCAGAACGGCATGGACCCGGTCGTCTTCCAGGGGCTGATGCAGTCCGGTGTCGAGGCGGCTTATGGCTACGAGCTGCCAAACCTCCTGGTCGATCACGCCATGCGCAACCCGCACATAACGGCGGGCTTCTGGCGCGGTGTTAATGTGAACCAGAACGCCGTGTACATGGAATGCTTCATGGACGAGCTGGCCGCTGCCGCGGGGCAGGATCCGCTCGCCTTCCGCCTGAAGTACCTCAAGCCCAAATGGGCGGCCGTGCTGAAGGCGGCTTGCGACAAGGCGGGCTATGGCAAGCCGCTGCCCGAGGGCCATTTCCACGGCATCTCCCAGGTCATGGGCTATGGCAGCTATGTCGCCGGCGTCGCCGAGGTTTCGGTGAGCCCCGACGGCATCCTGAAGATCCACAAGATCACGGCGGCGACCAATCCGGGCCATGTCGTGAACCCGGCGCAGATTGAACGTCAGGTTGCGGGCTCGTTCGTCTATGGCCTGTCGGCAGCTCTCTACGGCGAGATCACCGTCAAGGACGGCGTCGTCGAGCAGACCAACTTCGACAGCTACAACGTCATGCGCATCGACGAGATGCCGCAGGTGGAGACGGTACTGGTGCCGACCCATGATTTCTGGGGCGGCGTCGGCGAACCGACGATTGCGGTGGCAGCACCTGCCGTGCTGAACGCGATCGCCAAGGCGACGGGCAAGCGGGTGCGCAACCTGCCGCTGATGAATCAAGACCTCAAGAAAGGCGCTTGATGCATCGTCTGCTGCTGCCGGGCCTGGCTGCGGCATTGTTGACGGCGGTTGGACCCGTTCGGGCGGCCGATGGGCCGCCCGGGGGACCGCCGGGCGCCAGCTCGTGCACGGGCTGCCACGCGAGCGCGAAGATCACCGATTCGGTGATCCCGCGCATCGCCGGGCGTAAAGCGGCGGACATCGTCACCTTCATGCGCGAGTATCGAAGCGGCGCGTGGCCGTCGAGCGTGATGGGCCGCATCGCCAAGGGCTTCGACGACCAGCAGATCGACGCCATCGCGGCCTGGTTCGCCGCGCAGCCGGAGTAGTGCTGCATGTCGACGCGTCGCCATTTCCTGAAGCTCAGCGCCGCGGCCGGCATGGCGCCGTCCGTCGTCTCGGCCCAGAGCGCCGGCGCCGGCCGTGTCGTCGTGATCGGTGGTGGCTTTGCCGGCGCAACGGCGGCGCGCACCCTGAAGGCACTGGAACCCAAGCTCACCGTCACGCTGGTCGAGCCCAATCCCGTCTACACCTCGTGTCCCTTCAGCAACTCGGTGCTCGCCGATCTGCGCGAGATCGGGCAGCAGCAGTTTCGCTACGATGGCGTCAAACGCGCCGGCGTCACGATCGCGGAAACCAGCGCGACGGCGGTCGATGTCGACGCCAAGTCTGTGACCTTGGCCGACGGCAATCGTCTTCCTTACGACCGGCTGGTGATGTCGCCGGGTATCGACTTCAACTGGACGGCCATTCCCGGCTACGACGAGGCGGCAGCGCAGAAGATGCCACATGCCTGGAAGGCCGGAGCGCAGACGGTGCTGCTGCGCCAGCAGCTTCAATCCATGCCGGATGGCGGTCTCGTGGTCATGTCGGCGCCGGCCAATCCCTTCCGTTGTCCGCCGGGACCTTACGAGCGCGCCAGCCTGATCGCTTATTGGCTCAAGATCTGGAAGCCGAAGTCGAAGCTGCTGTTGCTCGATGCCAAGGATGTCTTTTCCAAGCAGCGTCTGTTCCAGAATGCCTGGGCGGAACTGTATCCTGGCAAGATCGAATGGGTACCGCTGAGCCAGGGCGGCAAGGTGACGTCGGTCGATCCCGCGACGCTGACCTTGGTCACCGAGTTCGGCAGCCACAAGGCCGCCGTCGCCAATGTCATCCCGCCGCAACGCGCTGGCGCCATCGCGGCGCAAGCTGGCGTGGCGGATCGCACGGGCTGGTGCCCGATCGAACCGGTTGCTCTCGAATCGACCTTGCGTCCCGGCATCCATGTCCTGGGCGATGCCGCGATCATGGGCGGCATGCCCAAATCGGCTTTCGCAGCGAACGCCCAGGCCAAGGTCTGCGCCGCGGCAATCGTTGAGCTGCTGGCCGGCCGCAAGCCGCCGGATCCGATCCTGATCAACACCTGCTACAGCCTTGTCGCGGCCGACTACGGGATTTCCATCGCTGGCGTCTATCGGCCGACCAATGGCCAGCTCGCCGATATCCCGGGGGCGGGCGGCGTCAGCCCGCTCGAAGCCGTGGGCGGTTTGCGAGGCCAGGAGGCGCTCTACGCGGCGAGTTGGTTCCGCACCATCACGGCCGAGGTCTACGGCTGACGCCATGCGATGCCGCTACCTGCTCGCGCTTGCGTTGACCGTAGCGGCGCCTGCTGCCATGGCGCAGGAAGTCGTGGGCGATGCCATTCCCAAGTCGTTGACTGGCCAGCCCGGGGATGCCGTGCGCGGACGCGCGATCGTGGCCAATCGCAGTGTCGGTCTCTGCCTGCTCTGCCACAGCGGACCGATCGCCGAGGAGCGCTTCCAGGGAGATCTGGCGCCCAGCCTGGCCGGGGCGGGGACGCGCTGGTCGGCGGGGCAGTTGCGCTTGCGCATCGTCGACGGTTCGCGTCTCAATGCCGACACGATCATGCCGCCCTACTATCGGACGACCGGGCTGCAGCGTGTCGCCCGTAACTTTGAAGGCAAGACGATCCTGACGGCCGCCCAGGTCGAGGATGTCGTGGCCTATCTCGTGACTCTGAAGGATTGAATGGATCGACGTCGTTTTCTTGCCGGTACGGCCGTTCTTGCCTTCCTGCCATTCGACCGCGCAGCGGCAACGCCCGACTCGATGGCCGAGGCGATCCGCAAGGTCGTCGGTGATGCAGTCGTGCGCGAAGAGCGGGTCAAGCTCGACATGCCGCCGCTGATCGAGAACGGCAACACCGTGCCGCTCACTGTCTCGGTGGAGAGCCCGATGACGGACGGCGACTATGTGAAGGCCATCCATGTCTTCAACGAGAAGAACCCGCAGCCCAATGTTCTCTCAGCCAGGCTCTCGCCGCGTACCGGCAAGGCGATGGTCGGCACGCGGATCAAGCTCGGCGACAGCCAAAAGATCGTGGCCATCGCCGAGACCAGCGATGGCAGGTTCTGGAGCGCCAGTGCCGACGTGATCGTGACCCTGGCCGCCTGTCTCGAGGAGGCGACCTGATGGCCAACATCCTCGTCAACGTGCCGAAAACCGCCAAGCGCGGCGACGTGATCGAGATCAAGGCGCTGATCATGCACCCGATGGAGACCGGCTTCCGGCCCGGTCCCAACGGCCAGATCATTCCGCGCAACATCATCGAGCACTTCACCGCGACCTGGAACGATTCAGAAGTCTTCGCCCTGGAGATGTCGCCCGCTATCTCGGCCAATCCCTTCGTCTCGTTCTTCGCCGTCGCGACCGAGAGCGGCACGATCCGTCTGCGTTGGACCGGCGACCAGGGCTTTGCGGTCGAGGAGCAGGTCGCGATCGCCGTCGAATGACTGGGCTACGCTTCGGCATCGTGCTTGCCACGGTATTCGCCGCCTCGTTCGCCTTCGCGCAGGGCGGGGACAAGCGTCGCTCGGGCTATCAGGATATGGGCGGAGCGCTGCAGCAGATGCAGGACGACGATACGGCCAACCCCGGCATGCTGTTCGTCCAACAGGGCGCGAAGCTCTGGGAGCAACGCATCGGTGCGGCCGACAAATCCTGTGCCGATTGTCATGCGGCCGCGGGTGCCAGCATGAAAGGCGTGGCGACGCGCTATCCGGCGATACCGTCTGGCGCCGACATGCCTGTCGATCTCGAGGGGCGCATCAATCTCTGTCGCGTCGATCATCAGAAAGCTGCGCCGCTGCCACCGGAAAGTCAGGACATGCTTGCACTTCTTGCATTTGTGTCGCGGCAATCTCGGGGGCTGCCGATTGCGCCGTCCGACGATCCACGACTCGCTCCGTATCGCGAGCAAGGTAGGGAGATCTACGCGCGCCGGCAGGGGCAGCTCAACCTGTCCTGCGCCATCTGCCACGACGACAACGCCGGCAAGAAGCTCGCGGGAGTGACCATCCCGCAGGCCCATCCCACCGGCTACCCGATCTACCGCCTCGAATGGCAGGGGCTGGGTTCGCTGCGCCGGCGTCTGCGCAACTGTCTGGTCGGCATCCGTGCCGAGCCCTATCCGGCGGGGGCGTCGGAGTATGTCGCCCTGGAGCTTTACCTCGTGAACCGCGCCAAGGGCATGATCCTGGAGTCGCCGGGTGTCAGACCTTGAGAGTTTTGTTATGCAGTGCAGCGACGTAGGTTGCGCTTAGAGGCCTTGCAAATTGTCGGTATCATCGTAGATGGCTTCCGTTACTCGCCGTTCGACGTTCGCGTCGCTGCCAGGATTGATGTTGCTGCGTGACGCGGCGGCAGCACCCAAGAAAATAAGTGTCGGTACAGCTTCTGAAGGAGGTGCCTTCGTCCTCTATGGCGGCGCCTTTGTCGACGCTCTCAAGTCGGTGGAGCCATCGCTGGAGATGCGGGAGCGCGCGACACGCGGCACGCTCGACAATGTGCCGATGCTGGAGCGTGGCGAACTCGACATCGGATTCGCCTTCGGCGAGGTGGTGCACGAGCTGTTCACAGACAAGCCAGCGACGAAAGTCACCGTCATCTCCGTCATGTATGCGACGCCCGGCATGTTTGCGGTACGCGCCGACAGCCGCTACCGCTCGATCACCGATCTCCAGGGCCGGCCGGTCGTCTGGAATACGCGCAGCTCGGGCCTTGCCGTCCAGGGGCGCTACGTGATGGACGGCATAGGCCTCGACGTCGATAAGGATTTCGACTCGATCTACACGGAGCGGCTTGCGGATGGTCCAGCCATGGTGATCGATGGCACGGCATCGGCGATCTGGGGTGGAGGCCTGCGTTGGCCGGGCTTTGTCACCATCGCCAACAATCCCAATGGCGTGCGCTTCGTCGTGCCGACGGCCGAGGAAACGGATCGCATCGTAGCGAAGTACGACTTTCTACACCGCTTCACCGTTCAGGCCGGTCTCTATGCCGGTCAATCCGAACCGATCCACAGCGTGGGCTCCTGGAGCTTCATTCTGGGACGGCCTGATCTCGACGAGGCCATTGGTTATCGGGTAGCGGCGGGCTTGCATCGCGCCGAACGCGGCGGCCTTAGCCCGCGCCAACTCGGCCAGAGCACTGCGAAGAACACGCTGGCGGCCGTGCCGTCGCTCGATGTGCTGCATCCAGGCGTCAGGCGTTTCTACGAGGAGCAAGGGCTGGTCAAGTAGGCGGTGCTTGCCAGGAGAGGAAAATTCTCTCCTGGCGCATTGCTGGAGGTGTTTCTGCCGCCGGCTGCCGGCAATTCGACGGCGCGTTTCATTGCTGCCGCTGTCGGTGGGCTTCTAGACTCGGGCCCATGTTGAACCTTGCGACCAGTCTCGTTGCGCGTGCTGCCCGCCTGATTCAGGCGGCCCACGACGAGCCCTCCCTCTGGACCATTTCCGTACACGGCCGCGTGGTCGGGTCGCTGGTCTGTGAGGGCGGAGTCTGGCGGCTGTCCTGGTTCAACGGCGCCGATCCGCGGCTGGCGAGCCATGCCAGTCCGGTGGACGGCGACATCGACGGGTTGGCCGAGACGCTCAGCCTCCGACTCGGCGCCCCCGTGCGTCTGGAGTCGCTTCCGGTCTAGACTGGCCGCAGGCCGACCACAGGTATTTCAATCATGGATGCGATCGACAAGAAGATCGTGGCTCTCCTCCAGGAGGATGCGAGCCTTTCACTGGCGCAGATTGCGCATCGGGTCGGGCTGTCACAAAGCCCATGCTGGAAGCGCATCCAGCGCCTTGAGAAGGCCGGCATCATCCTGAAGAGGGTGGCGCTGATCTCTCCGGAATCCATCGGCATGGGGCTGACCGTGTTCGTCTCCATCGAGACGGGCGATCATTCCTCGGCCTGGCTGTCGAAGTTCGCCCAGACGGTCACCGCCATGCCGGAGGTGATGGAGTTTCACCGCATGGCCGGCGATATCGACTACATGCTGCGGGTCGCCGTGACCGACATGCAGGCCTACGATGCCTTCTACAAGAAGCTGATCGACACCATGCCGCTCAAGAACGTGACCTCGCGCTTTTCGATGGAGCGGGTGAAGTCGACCACGGCCTATCCGATCGCCACTGACTTGAAGCCGACGCGCAAGCGCTAGGCGCTCTTTCTGAGGGCATCCAGAAGCCGCCGCGCCGGTCGCGACAGGTGGCGGGAATCACGGACGCAGAGGGTGAGCTGGCGTGCTGCCCAGGGCTCGGCGATGCGCACCATGGCGAGCGGCAGGGCACGCCGCTGACGGCGGGCTGTCGCCTCCGGCACGATGCCCACGCCGACGCCGGCCGCCACCATGGCGCAGACCGCGTCGAGACTGTTGGCCCTGACCCGAAGCCGCATCGCCCGTCCGAGCCGGGTCGCATGCCGTGTCACATGCTCGTCGAGCGCGGTGCCGCGTGTCAGGCCGACGAAATCGAGATCGAGCAGCTCGGCGAATCCGACCTGGCGCCGGCCGGCGAGGGGGTGGCCCGACGCCATGGCCAGCACCAGCCGGTCCGGCCGGAACGGGTGACTTTCCAGGCCAGGGACAAGCGAGGCTTCGGTGGCGATGCCGATATCGGCGTCGCCCGCGGCGATGGCGGCAGCAATCGCCGGGCTTTCGCGATCCTCGAGATCGAGGTCGATGCTTGGATTGGCCGCCAGGAACTCCGCCAGCAGTGCGGGTAGATGCTCGGACATGGCTGCGGTGTTGGCGAGCAGCCGCACATGGCCCTTGAGGCCGCGCGAATAGGCGCCCAGCTCGCCGCGCATGGTCTCGATCTGCTGCAGGACAATGCGCGCATGGTCGAGCAGGGCGCGTCCGGCATCGGTCGGCTGGACGCCGCGTCGGCCCCGCTTGAGGAGTGGGACGCCCAGCACATCCTCCATGCCGCGGATGCGCGCGCTGGCGGACGCCAGCGCCAAGTGCGCGCGCTCGGCACCGCGCGTGATGCTCTCCGCTTCGACGACGTGACGAAAGAGACGAAGGTCGGTGAGATCGAACCGCATATGCTCCCTCTCTCCGGGACAAGCCTTCGTAGAAAACGAAGGCATACTCCATATTCTCCACATTGTCGGTGATGCCGTCTCCCGCCATGTGTGGAGCATGACGGCGACCGTTCTTGTCTTCGTTCTGGCGGTGTTCGTCCTGGCCGGCTTTGCCAAGGGCGTCATCGGCCTCGGCTTGCCGACGATCTCGATGGGCCTGCTGGCCGTCGTCCTGCCGCCGGCCGAGGCTGCAGCTTTGCTGATCCTGCCGTCGCTGGTCACCAATGTCTGGCAGATGGTGGACGGCCCTCACCTCCGCGCCGTCCTGCGCCGCCTGTGGCCCCTCAATCTCGGGGTCTGTGTCGGCACCTGGGGCGGGGCGGCCTTCCTGTCGGGGCTGGGCGGTCCCTACGGCGCCCTGGCCCTGGGCGTGGCCCTAATGGCCTACGCCCTCTCGGGTTTGGCGGACCTGAAGCTTGCCGTGCCGCGACAGGCCGAACCCTGGCTCGGGCCACTGACCGGGATCGTTACGGGCGCCATCACGGCGGCGACCGGCGTCTTCGTGATCCCGGCCGTGCCCTACATGCAGGCGATCGGGCTGCAGAAGGATGCGCTGGTGCAGGCGCTCGGCCTGTCGTTCACGGTATCGACCCTGGCCCTGGCGGTGACTCTGGCCGGCGACCGGGCCTTCACCTGGGAGCTAGCCTGGCCCTCGCTGGCGGCGGTCGTCATCGCGCTTCTGGGCATGCGGCTCGGCCAGGCGGTCCGGGCCCGCCTGTCGCCGCAGACCTTCCGGTTCTGGTTCTTCGCCGGGTTGCTGGCCCTCGGTGCCTATCTCGCAGCGCGCGGGCTGATCTAACCGGCCGATGGACGGTCAGGCCGTGCCAGGTTTACGCTTCGGGATCGGATTCCATCCCGGAGTGTTTCCATGGCCGTGCACGCCCTCAAGACAGCGAAAGTCGCCAATCTCCGGTCGCAGGTTTCGCCCGAGGAATGGCAGGCCCGTGTCGATCTTGCCGCCTGCTACCGGCTGATGGACCTCTACGGCATGTCGGACCTGATCGCGAACCACATCTCGGTCCGCGTGCCCGGCGAAGACAATGCCTTCCTCATCAACGCCTATGGCCTTCTCTATGAGGAAATCACGGCGTCGAGCCTGCTGAAGATCGATCACGAGGGCAACATCCTCGCCAAGCCGGAGTTCAGCGGCGGCCTGGAATACGGCGTCAACCGCGCGGGCTTCGTGATCCATAGCGCCATCCATATGGCCAAGCACGATGTCGCCTGCGTGATCCATACGCACACCTGGCCGGGCATGGCGGTCTCGACCATGGAATGCGGCCTGCTGGCCAACACGCAGACCTCGATGCGCTTCGCCAAGATCAGCTACCATGACTTCGACGGCGTCGTGCTCGATACCGCAGCCCGCGAAGCGCTGGTCGAGAGTCTCGGCGACAATAATGCCATGATCCTGCGCAACCACGGCCTGCTGACGACCGGCGCCACGATCCCGGAAGCGTTCAACGCCATGCATCGGCTGGAACTCTCCTGCAAGACGCAGATCGCGGCGATGTCGTGCAACACGAAGTTGATCGAGGTGCCGGCCGAGGTGGTCGAGGCGACCTACTTGAACTACCAGCCCCATGTCCGCCGGCCGTTCGGCCTGCTCGACTGGCCGGCGCTGTTGCGGAAGCTTGACCGGATCGATCCCGGCTTCCGCGACTGATTGGTTACACCGCATAGCTCTCTGCGCGCGTTCGGCGCCGTCGCCTGCGGTTATTGGACGGCGCCCGGATACCGCGGCGTCGCCTGGCTGTTGACCGCCGGGATGATGGCGTTCGGCATCATCAACGTCGCCATCGCGCTGTGGCTCAACATCTGGAACCGCGACTTCTTCAACGCGCTGGAGAAGCGTGACACCTCACTGCTCGTCGAACAGCTCTACATTCTGGCCGCCATCGTCGCTTCGGCCGGCGTCGCCGTCGCCATACAGCTCCACATCCGCCGCCGCTTGCAGTTTAATTGGCGGGCCTGGCTGACGCATGTGACGGCGCAGCGCTGGCTGAATGCAGGACGGCAGTACCAGCTCAGCCTGCTGGCCGAGGAATGCGACAACCCGGATGGCCGTATCGCCGAGGATATCCGCATTGCCACGGAGCTCGCGGTCGAGTTCGCCCAGAGCATCCTCCAGTGCGTTCTGCAGCTCATCACCTTCCTGGGCGTGCTCTGGGTCCTGTCGGGGGACCTGCCCGTTACCATCGGCGGCGTTGCGTTCAGCCTGCCGGGCTACATGGTCTGGGCCGCCGTTCTCTATGCTCTGTTCGGCTCGATCCTCACTTACGCGCTCGGCCGCGGCCTGATCGAGGCCGGCAACGTGCGGCAGGGGCGCGAGGCCGACATGCGGTCGGTGCTGATCCGCGCCCGCGAGAATGCCGAGGGCATCGCGCTGATGCGCGGCGAGCAGGACGAACGCGACCGGCTCCAGGAGTCCGTCGGAGACCTGCGCAAGGCCTGGCATGTCCAGACACGGGGTCAGGGCAGCCTGGCGCTGCTCACCAGTTCGCTGGCCTACCTGGCTCCGGTCGTGCCGCTGGTCGTGGCCCTGCCGCGCTATCTCGGTGGAGAGCTACAGCTCGGTGGGCTCATGCAGACGGCGCAGGCCTTCTCCAGCGTGCAATGGGCGCTGTCCTGGCTGATCGACAATTTCTCGCGCTTCGCCGACTGGCGCGCTTCGACCGACCGGGTCGTCCATCTTCACGTGGCGCTCCACGATCTCGAGGAGACGGTAGAGGCGCCAAACGGCGAACGTATCGACGTGACGCCGGGCGAGGGCGACAGGTTGATTCTCCGCGACGTCGGCTTGTCGCGGCCCGATGGCGAAGCCCTGGTGGCGGAGGCCGAAGTCGAGATTGGCCGTGGCGAGCGCGTTCTCATCCGCGGCAAATCGGGCAGCGGCAAGAGTACCATCATGCGTGCCGTTGCCGGCGTCTGGCCGTGGGGGAGCGGTTCGGTGGAGCTGCCGCGCGGCGAGATCGCCTTCATGCCGCAGAAGCCCTATTTCCCGCTCGGCACCCTGCGCGAGGCCATGCTTTATCCCAAGGAGCCCAATGGCGTTACCGACGACGATCTGCGCGAGGCGCTGCACGACGTCGGGCTCGACCATCTGCGCGGCCGCCTCGACGACGAAGAACGTTGGGATCACATCCTGTCCGGAGGCGAGCAGCAGCGCGTCGCATTCGCCCGCACGCTGATCCACAAGCCGGACTGGATTTTCATGGACGAGGCGACCTCCGCCCTCGATGAAGCCGGGCAGGAAAACGTGATGAACCTCCTGCTGGAGAAGCTGCCCGACACGGCGGTGGTCAGCATCGGGCATCGTCCCGGCCTCGAACTCTTCCATACCCGAGAACTCGAACTGGAACCCGGCAAGGAGGGCGCCGAGCTGAAGCCGCATGGCAGGCGCCGGTCGTTGCGCGATCTCTACCGCCGCATGGCCGCGCACAGCCGCGCGACCCCAAGGCAGCCGGGCTTCTGGGCCACTGTCAGGGCGAACCTGATCGGCCGTTGAGCCTGGTTGCTTTCGACAAGAAAATCATCGCCGACAGGGAACTCCGGGACGGGTTGGCGATTATCGTCGTGATTGCTTGCGTATTCTCCTGCAAGCGGGGGGAGGCTCCATGAACCTGTCCAGGACCGGATATTGGGGATTGCTGACCGCCGGTGCTGCACTGGCGACCTTCACCATTGCATACGCTCAGCAATCGCCAGCGCCCTCGGCGGCGCCGGCGCCGCGCGGCGTGTCGAGCTATGCGCCAGTCGATATCAAGGAGCCGTTCGCCACGACCCTGGCACGGATGAAGGCGGCGCAGCCCGAGATCCAGAAGCGGCAGGCGGACCTTCTGGCCGAGCGGTACGACCTTGCCAATCGACCCGCGAGCGGCGTGACGATGTCGCGGGGAAAGGCGGTCCAGGAAGGTGTGCGCGCCAAGCTCGCTGCGGGAGTGACCTGGGACCAGCTCGCCGGCATGACCCCGACGGAAATCCGCGACCGGAATCTGTTTCCCAAGGGCTTCTATCCGCTGCCCCATCCCAACCATGCCGAAGGCGGCATGGTGTTTCCCAAGTTCGAGATCGAGGAGATCAAGAAGCAAGAGGCGCGAGACCTCACGCGCTTCGATCTCGAGTTCGACCTGCCCGACCAGTTCCTGCCCGAGTTTCCGCCGCCGATTTATCTGACCACGCGGCCCGATCTCGGTGACGTGTCGCAAGGCAAGCTGCTCACCATCGACAACTATTACGAACTGTTCAACGGCATCCTGAATCCCAAACAAATCGAGGGATTGCGGCTCCTCCTGACGCCGTTCCCGCAGCAGCAGTTCAATCAGACCGAGGATCGCCGGTCGGAGAAGGCGAGCCGCGGCGTCGCATGCTTCGACTGCCACGCCAACGGCCACACCAATGGGGCGACCCATCTTGTGGGCGATATCCGGCCGCAGGAATTCCGCCATCGCATCGACACGCCGCCCTTGCGCGGCGTCAACATCCAGCGGTTGTTCGGCTCGCAACGGGCGCTGAAGACGGTCGAGGACTTCACCGAGTTCGAGCAGCGCGCCGCCTACTTCGATGGCGACCCGGTGATCGCCACCAAGAAGGGCGTCAACGTGCTGGAGCGCGGCAGCCAGGTCCATTTCATGGGCGAATTCCAGGCACTACTGGATTTCCCGCCGGCGCCGAAACTGAACGTGCTCGGCAAGCTCGATCCCGCGAAGGCGAGCGCCGCCGAGCTGCGCGGGCAGGACATCTTCTTCGGCAAGGGCCAATGCGGCACCTGCCATGTCGCGCCGTTCTACACCGACAACCTGATGCACAATCTCCAGGCCGAACGCTTCTACAAGCCGGTGATGATCAACGGCCGATATGCCAGTGCCGATGGCCCGATCAAGACGTTCCCGCTGCGCGGCATCAAGGACTCCCCGCCCTATCTGCATGATGGACGGTTGCTCACGCTCGAAGACACGGTCGAGTTCTTCAATCTCGTGCTGGGTACGAAGCTGACCGCGCAAGAAAAGCAAGACGTCGTGCTGTTCTTGCGGACGCTTTAAAGCACTTCGTGGAAACCGATGGCGATGCGGTCCGGCGTGCGTGCCGCGACGCCGACGAAGGTCGCTCGCTCCAGCCACTTGAGGCTGGGTTCGGCCGTTTCGAAACGAGGTGCCGTGCGGAAGTGGTAACTGTCGAAGGGGACCAGCTCGCCCTTGGACATGCGCGCCAGGATCTCGGGACTCGCCACGCGCAGCCCTTCGTTCTGGACGTAGATCATTGCACCTGATGTGCTGCGGATCGTGTAACGCGCGACGACCTCGATCGTGCCATCGGGGCGCACGATCTGCCAATCGGCGCCGCCGGGCAGGATTTTGCCGTCGAGGCGTGGCCCTGCAACTTCGCCGCCCACGATGTCGATGATGCGCCGGTGGCCGCGTGCGGTCTGGCCGAGATCCTGGACAGGGCCGACCTTGGCCTTGATGGCGAATGCGAAGCGCAGGCCGGGCGCGGTCGCGATGTAGGCGTCGACGTCCTTGCTCATGACGACCTCACGATCCGGGCTGGCGGTCGGTCCGTTGCACCACGCGCACCAGCAGCGCGGTCGACCAGCCGAACATCAACATGCCGATTGCCGATTCGACGGCGCCGGCAATGCGATGGGGCGGCGACAGGTCGAGTTCGCTCGCGCCCAGCGTGGTAAAGCAGGCAAGGGAGAAATAGAACGACTTACCGAAGCTGCCGAGTTCCCCCCAATAATAGTAGAGCAACGCCCAGAGCGTAACCTGCAGGAAATGCCCGCCCATCAACACCAGCACCGCCACCACGCTGTGCAGCAACATGTAGGAGGTGTGATGCAGGCTGAGCCGGGGTGTCGGAAATATATCCATCATCCGACTCAAGGTGAGCTGCGCCATGACCTGCACCGCGCCCGTGGCGCCGACCAGGACGACACCGCCCAGGATCCGTTCCAGAGGCGTCAGCTCTTCCATTACGCGGCCTTGGGTTTGCCGAGCAGGTGGTCGGAGATGATGCGCTGCTGGATTTCCGAAGTGCCCTCGAAGATCTTGGTGAGGCGGGCGTCGCGCCAGTAGCGCTCCACGGCATGCAGCGTCGTGTAGCCCGCACCACCAAACACCTGCAGCGCCTCGGAGGTGACGCGCTCGGCCATTTCGGACGCAAAGAGCTTCACCATGGCCGCCTCCTTGTCGCAGCGGCGCTTCTGGTCGATCTCGTCGCACACGAAGTACATGAGCTGCCGCGCCGCTTCGATCTCGGTCGCCATGCGGGCGAGGCGAAAGCGCGTGTTCTGGAAATCGCCGATGGCCTGGCCGAACTGGCGGCGCTCCTGGGCGTAGGCGGTGGCATCTTCCAGCGCGCCGCGGGCGAGGCCGATGGAACGGGCGGCGGTGTGGGCGCGCGCGCGCTCCAGGCCGGCGGAGATGTAGTAGAAGGCGCGGCCTTCTTCGCCGATGAGCGCGGAGCCGGGCAGGCGGCAATCGTCGAAGGCCAGTTCCCAGGTCTTCCAGCCGAAGTAGCCGATCTTGGGTATGGGCGAGCCTTTGACGCCCTTGGGCAGGGTGCCGCGCGGCTTCTCGATCAGGAAGGAGGAGAGGCCGACATGCT
>Ga0209792_1000959_pt1 | contig 15999 bp, 17 predicted proteins | sample EBPBio142005_DNA_FD_185860 | JGI IMG/M metagenome (GOLD analysis project Ga0209792, IMG submission 185860) | Wastewater treatment Type I Accumulibacter community from EBPR Bioreactor in Madison, WI, USA - Reactor 1_6/14/2005_ DNA (SPAdes)... | ecosystem: Engineered > Bioreactor > EBPR >... | reverse complement strand
CTCGGCCGCATGGAACTCGGGCATCACTTCCCTGGCGAACAGTTCCAGCGAGGAGCAGATGTCCTCGTGGCTGGTCTTGCCGGCCTGGTTCAGCAGGATCACCTGATCGACCCGGCTCGCCTGGAACTGGCGCAGCTTCCTGCGGATCGTCTCGGGTGAACCGATCAGCCCCGACTCCAGCGCCTTCTTCTCCTCCGGGCCGCCGCGCCAGGCCTGATATTCCTTCCAGAGATCGGACGTGCCCGGCGCATCGACGCCTTTGCGGCCGTAATAGCTCAACGCGAAGATGAAGAAGGTCCAGCCGGCGGCCTTGGCCTCGGCCTCCTCGTCGGTCGCCGCGCACATGAAGCCCGAGACCATCGCGACATTGGGATTGCTGGGATAGTCCGCGAGCTTCTGCGAGTTGTTCAGCAGGTTGTTGTAGTACTTGTGCACCCAGGCGCGCGCCGCTTCCGGCGTCACGAAGGTGAAGCCGAGCGCGCCCATGCCCCACTCACCTGCCTTGCCGATCGTCTGGATGTTCGAGCAGGCGACCCAGAGCGGCGGATGTGGCTTCTGGAACGGCTTAGGGATCACGTTGCGCGCCGGGAAGTCATAGTACTGCCCGTGAAACTCCCAGCTTTCCTTGGTGAACATCGGGACGATGGCCTTCACGGCTTCTTCCCACCGCTCGCGCTTGTCGCGGACGCGGATGTTGAAGGGATGCAGCTCGGCCGGCCCTGCGGCTTCGCCCATGCCGAGCTCGACCCGGCCGCCCGACAGCAGGTCGAGCGTTGCCACCTTCTCGGCCACGCGATGCGGCTGGTTGGTGGTGAGCTGGATCACGCCATGGCCCAGCCGGATGCGCTTGGTGCGCTGGCTGGCGGCGCCCAGGAACACTTCCGGCGCGGAGGAATGGGAATACTCCTCCAGGAAGTGATGCTCGACCTCCCAGGCGTAGTCGTAGCCCAGCCGGTCGGCGAGCTCGATCTGGGTCAGCGAATCCTGCAGGAGCTGGTACTCGCTCTTCTCGCCCCATGGCCGCGGGAGCTGGTGCTCGTAGAAAATGCCGAACTTCATGGCCGCCCCCTACGCTGCCTTGCAGAACGCCGAGATGCTCTGGACCAGCTTCGGCACCATCTCCTTCGGCACGTCGTGGCCCCAGCCCGGAAAGACTTCGATCTTGGCGCCCGGCACCAGGCTCGCGACGTCGCGGCCGCAATCGACCGGCAGCAGCGGATCGTCGGCGCCATGCAGGACCAGCGTCGGGACCTTCACGGTCTTGAGGAGATCGGTGCGCGGACCGGAGGCCATCACCGCGAGATACTGGCGCGCAGCACCTTCGGGATAGTAGCGGCGGTCGACGTTGCGCTCGACCAGTGCGCGCAACTCGGTCGGATCGGCGGGATACGCCGGACTGCCGATCACGGTGCGCAGCTTCATGCCATGGGCGACGAGCTGCTCGCGCGCCGGGCCTTCCGGCACCGCCGACAGCATCGCCACGGCCTCGGGCTTGCCCATCGGCAGGCCGGGCCGGCCGCTGGTCGACATGATCGAGACCAGGGAAAGCGTGCGCTGCGGATACTTGGCCGCAAGGATCTGCGCGATCATGCCGCCCATCGAGGCGCCGACCATATGGGCGCGGTCGATCCCCAGCGCGTCGAGCAGGCCGATCGCGTCGGCGGCCATGTCGTCGAGCAGATAGGGCGTGTCGACCTTTTCGCCTTTCATCAGCTTGGCGAACGACCCCATCAGGTCGGGCATGCCCCACTTTCCGAAATCGGTCGAAAGACCGACGTCGCGGTTGTCGTAGCGCACGACGAAGAAACCGTTGGCCGCCAGAGCTTCACAGAACGACTCCGGCCAGAGCGTGAGCTGTGCGCCCAGCCCCATGATCAGAAGCAGCGCGGGATCGCTTTTCTTGCCGAAGGTCTCGTACTCGATCTCGATGCCGTTGGCCCTGGTCTTCGTCACGCTTCCTCCGTCTTTCCTCGCCTCAGTATGTGCCGCGCTTGGCAGCCCACCAATAGGCCAGCGGCCGGCGCAGCGGCCCCATCGGCCTGCCCAGCGAAAGAGCGGGCAACAAAATCGGCAGCGCCGCGGGGTCGATCCTGCGGCGAAGCGCACGCGCATCCCCCAGCAACGAGTCGCGCTCCGGCCCCTCGCCCATCAGCCACGCCGCCGCGACGGCGTGCGCGGCCTGCTGCGAAGCGGGATCGGTTGCACCCAGGACCTGGAGTTCGAGATCGGCGAGCGCATGGCCTGCCCGAATCACGTCGAGCGGCCCCTCGATCTCTTCCTCCCGCGCGTCGATCAGCGCCGTCAGCCCATCGGCTGTAATCCCGTGTCGCCTGACGATTTCGCTCAGCGATTCGACGATGGGTTGAGCGCGCGGCGTGCGGGTGCCCGCCGCCTCCGCAACGGCCTCGCGCCACCATTCCAGTCGAATACGGGCCAGCATCGGTTCGCGCGTGACCGAACGCGTGCGGGCAAGTTCATGGTCGAATGCCAGCAGGGCCAGGATACCCGTCCGCGCGGGTTCGGGGGCAAACAGCGCCGCGAGGAAACGATCGCGATCGGCGCCACGCACGAGATCGAGCACGTAGCGGTGCGAGGCGTCGGGCGCGCGGTAGGGGCCTAAATCTGCAGAAGACATGCGTGGATAAGGTCAGACCTGCGACCGTTGAACGCAGGCAGCGATAAGCTTACAATATGGTGATCGAGGATTCATCAATCCCATCAACAAGATAAAGGGGATATTTAACATGGGCGCTATATTTACTTCGCTGAGCCGCACGGTTTCAGCAGGGATCGTGCTGCTCATCTTGATCGTGATCATTGCGGGCGCCGTGACGGGCCAGATGACCCGGTTCGACCATGCATGGGGTGCATTCTTCATGCGTTGGCTGCACGTGCTGAGCGGCGTGATGTGGATCGGCCTGCTCTGGTACCTGAACTTCGTGCAGGTGCCGACCATGCCCAAGATCCAGCCCGTGGAAAGCCGGACCGCGATCACCAAGTTCATCGCTCCCAACGTTCTCTGGTGGTTCCGTTACGCCGCCCTCGCCACCGTCATCACCGGCCTGCTGCTGGCCTGGATGAACGGCTACATCGTTCAGGCGCTGACGCTGCGTCCCGGCTTCATCATGATCGGCACCGGCATGTGGATGGCGCTCATCATGGCTTTCAACGTCTGGTTCATCATCTGGCCGGCGCAGCAGAAGATCCTGGGCCTCGTCGACGCGACGGCAGAGGAAAAGGCCGCGGCCGCGCCCAAGGCGCTCTATGCCAGCCGCTTCAACACCATGTTCTCGATCGGCATGCTCTACTGCATGGTGGCGCAGCAGAACGCGCCGATCTGATCGGCCGACGACAGCTTGCGGAAACGGCGTCCAAGGGGGCGCCGTTTTCATTTGCGCATGAGGGGGGATCGACCGACGGGCCGCTCCCTACAGCGGAATGAGCGCCGCCGCGACCCTGCGGCCCTCGGCCAACAGGACATTGTAGATGCGGCAGGCCGAGCCGGTATCGACCACTTCGAGCGCCATGCCGGCGGCCTTCACGGCGGCGCGCATGTCCGGCGCGACGAAGACGGCCCGCGCACCGCAGCCCAGCACCAGCAGTTCGGTCGGTGTCGCGAGAGACCGCAGCGGCGACAGCGAGTCCAGCGACAGATCGCCGGCGGCCGTCACGCCCCACGAAACGGTCGCCGCCGGCGTCACCAGCACCGGCTCGCGCCATTCGCGCTCGCTGATCAGGAAACGGCCGGGACCGTAGGTGCGGATATACTGGACCTGCGACGGATCGGGCGTCGGCAGGGTCTTGTCGGCGGGCCCTGGAACCGGCGGCTTCACGCCTTGGCCTTCTCCGCCTTCTCGTCCTCGCGCCGGAACTGCTCCGGCCGCAGGTTCAAGTAGACGAGACCGGCGCAGGCGATCCAGATCGACGAGTAGGTGCCGACCACGACGCCCCACAGCATGGCGACCGAGAAGCTGTAGAGCACCGGCCCGGCGAACAGGACCAGCGACAGCACCGCCACGAACACCGTGACCGACGTCATCAGCGTGCGGGCCAGGGCCTCGTTGATGCTGAAGTTCAGGAGTTCGATCAGGCCCATCTTCTTGTAGCGCCGCATGTTCTCGCGGACGCGGTCGAAGATGACGACCTTGTCGTTGATCGAGTAGCCGGCGATGGTCAGCACCGCGGCAAGCGCCGTCAGGCTGAAGTCGAGCTGGAACAGAACGAAGATGCCGAGCGTCGTGATCAGGTCGTGCAGCATGGCAATCAGCGCACCGACGCCGAACTGCCATTCGTAGCGTATCCAGACGTAGATCACGATCGCGGCCATCGTGGCCAGAGCCGCCAGGATGCCGCCATGCATCAGCTCGTCGCCGATCTTGGGACCGACCGACTCGGTGCCGCGCAGATCGTACTTGGCCTCGATTGCGTCTTCGACCAGCTTGATGGCGACCTGCTGACACCATTCGGCGCGCTGCTCGTGCGTCATCTCGACCTTGGCGGTCGGGGTGTTTCCGCGCGGCAGCTGGCGGTCGAGGATGGTGAGGCCGACACGGCTCACCGCATCGCGCCAGTTGGCGCCATCGAGCGGCCGCGGGGCGGTGAATTCGACGTCGCCGGTCTCGGGCGCGCCCGGCTTGACCTGCCAGCCCTCGCCGGCGCGGGTCTGCATGATGCGCTGGGCGCCGGCCACGCACTGCGGCCCGCCATCCTGGCGCTGGATGCGGATGAGAGCCGTCGTCGGATCGCCGAATTCCTGGAGCGAGACTTCGCCGACGCCCAGCCCGCCCACGACCGAGCGCAGATTGTCGAGATGCGCCGGGCCTTCCTTGGCGCGGACCTGGATGGCGATGCCGCCCTTGAAGTCGATGCCGAAGTTCAGCCCGATGAAGAACACTGCCAGCAGCGAGATGATGTTGACCGCCGTCGAGGCGATGAGCGCAAAACGGCGCTTGCCCAGGAAGTCGAACTTTGTGCCGGCGGGAACGAGATGAAGAGGCTTCCACAGCATGGTCAGGGCCTCAGATCACGATTTCGGTCGGCCGCCGCCAGCGCACCCAGGTGGATAGCAGCATGCGCGTGAAGACGGTTGCGGTGAAGAGATGGGTCAGCAGGCCGAGCGTCAGGGCCGTCGCGAAGCCGCGGATCGGACCCGAGCCGAAGCCGAACAGCAGCACGCCGGCAATCAGCGCCGTCAGGTTGGCGTCGATGATGGCCGACATGGCGCGTTCGTAGCCGGTGGCGATGGAACTGAAGGCCGATCGACCCAGCGCTTTTTCTTCTCGGACGCGCTCGTAGATCAGCACGTTGGAATCGACCGACATGCCCACCGTCAGCACCAGGCCCGCGATGCCGGGGAGCGTCAGCGAGGCGCCCAGGATCGACATGCCGGCGATCACCAGCAGCAGGTTGACCAGCATGGCGAGGTTGGCGAAGCCGCCGAACAGCGGCCCGTAGGCGATGAACATGAAGAGCGCGACCATGGCCGTGCCGACCAGCGCGGCCGTCGTGCCGGAGCGGATCGCGTCGGCGCCGAGGTCGGCGCCCACCGTGCTTTCCTGGATGATGCTCAGCGTCGCCGGCAGGGCGCCGGAGCGCAGGAGCAGAGCCTGCTCCTGGGTCTGCTGCGTGGTGAAGCTGCCGGTGATGATGCCGCTGCCGCCGCAGATCGCGCTCTGCACGACCGGGGCGCTGATGATCTCGCCGTCGAGCTGGATCGCCAGCCGCTTGCCGATATTGGCGCGGGTCGCGTTGCAGAAGGCGCGGCCGCCGGCGCTGTTGAAGGTGAAGCTGATGATCGGCCGGCCGCCCTGCTGCTGCTCGAAGGTCGACTTGGCATCGTCCAGATCCTCGCCGCCGACGACGACGCGCTTGAGGACGGGCAGACACTGCGGCTGGAAGCGCCGGCAGATCTGGTCCGGCGTCATGCGCGGATTGGCGTTCTGGATGTCTTCCCAGGCCTTGGCATTGGTGCGCCGCAGCTCCTGCATGCCTTCGCGCGTCGGCACCAAGGACGTCGTGGCCGGCAGGTTCGCCGGGATGTTCTGCCCGGTCGCGGCCACATCCTCGTTCACCAGATGGAAGGTGAGCTTGGCCGTCTGGTTGATCTTGCGCTTGAGGTCGGTCGTGTCCTTGATGCCCGGCACCTGCAGCAGGATGCGCTCGTCGCCCTGGCGGACAATGGTCGGCTCGATGGTGCCGGTCTCGTCGACGCGGCGACGCAGGATCTCGATCGACTGATCGATGACTTCCTTCTTCTTCTTGGCGACTTCCTGGTCCGAATAGGCGAGCCGGATCAGGTCGCCGCTGCCCGAAATGGCAATCGTCGGATCGACCGCCCGGATCGCTTCCAGCGCCTTCGAGCGCTGGGCTTCGTCGCGCAGGGTGATCACGACGTTGCGGCCGCCCTCGACGTTGACGTCCTTGTAGGCGACCTGCTGCTTGCGCAGCTCCGAACGCACCGAGTCGGAAAGGTTGGTCAGCCGCTCGGTCATCAGACTGCGCAGGTCGGCTTCCAGCAGGAAGTGGGCGCCGCCGCGCAGGTCGAGACCGAGGTTCATGCGGCTCTGGGCGTACCAGCCCGGCAGATGGTCGAGCACTCTCGACGGCAGCAGGTTGGGCAACGCGAACAACACCGCCAAAGCCGTGACGGTGATGATGCCGATGGTCTGCCAACGCGGAAGATTGAGCATGTCGACCTACTGCCCGTGTTTTGCGGCTATTTCTTGCCGCCGAACAAGCTGCCCAGCAGGCTCTTGCGTTCGGCTGCCGGCGGCGCCGGCGGCAGGAGGGGCTTGTCGTCCTCCTCGCTCTCCTTCGGACCGCGCACCGACTCTCCGCGCGCCACGATATCCGTGATGGTCTGCTTGATGATGCGAACCCGCACGCCCTCGGCAAGTTCCACCTGGACCTCGTTGTCCGAGATCACCTTGGTGACCAGGCCGATGATGCCGCCGCCCGTAACGACGCGGTCGCCGCGCTTGACGCCCGCCAGCATCTCGCGCTGTGCGCGCACCTTCGCCTGCTGCGGCCGAATCAGCAGGAAGTAGAAGACGACGAAGATAAGGATGAGCGGGAAAAGCTGGACGAGGAAGTCGCCGCCGCCGCCGCCCGCACCTTGTGCCCATGCCTGGGAAATGAACATCGCTTCCGCCCCCTCAAGTCTTTCCGGCCGTCGAAAAAAGCGCGCGGACTATAGCGGTCTCGCCCCGCTTTGCAACGCAAGCGCGGGGGGATATGGTCGCCCCCTTTCAAGCGGCCGGCAACGATGGATCAAGACCTTAAAGCCCTAATTTCACGCATTGCGGAAGCACTCGATCGCCTGGCGCCCCCGGCGCCCCCCAGCGCAGACATCAACGAAGCCGAAGCCTATGTCTGGCACGCGGCCGGCCACCGCCTCGAAGCCGTGCCGAAGGTCAACCGCGTCAGCATCGACCTGCTGGTCGGCATCGACCGCCAGAAGGAAATCCTGCTGGAGAACACCCGCCGCTTCGCCAAGGCTCTGCCGGCCAACAATGCCCTGCTCTGGGGCTCGCGCGGCGCCGGCAAGAGCTCGATCGTGAAGGCTGTCCACGCCCACGTGAACCGCGAGATGGGCGGCCCGCCGGGTCCGCTGGCGCTGGTCGAGATTCACCGCGAGGACATCCCCTCCCTGCCCGCGCTGCTGTCGATGATCCGCGGCTCCAAGCGCCGTTTCGTCGTGTTCTGCGACGATCTTTCCTTCGATGGTCAGGATGCGGCCTACAAGTCGCTGAAGGCCGTGCTCGAAGGTGGCATCGAAGGCCGGCCCGACAATGTCGTCTTCTACGCGACCTCCAACCGCCGCCACCTGATGCCGCGCGACATGATCGAGAACGAGCGGTCGACGGCGATCAACCCGTCGGAAGCCGTCGAAGAGAAGGTGTCCCTGTCGGATCGCTTCGGGCTCTGGCTCGGCTTCCACAATGCCGACCAGGATACGTTCTTCGCGATGATCGAAGGCTACGCCGAGTTCTACAAGCTCGGTGTCCCGGCCGAGACGCTGCGCAAGCAGGCCGTCGAATGGTCGGTGACGCGTGGCTCGCGCTCCGGTCGCGTCGCCTTCCAGTTCGTTCAGGAAGTCGCGGGCCAGCTCGGCAAGAAACTGGAGTAGTCCCAGGAGTAGCCATGGCAGATCCCGACGACGTCCTGTTCTCGCCGGCGGTCAAGGCGGAGCAGACGCGTCTGGGATCGCGGGCCCAGTTCGAGGGCCGGACCTGGAACACGGAGATCACCGACGATCTCCGTCAGTTCCTCGGTGTCATCGACACTTTCTTCTTTGCGACGGCCAGTGCCGACGGCCGACCTTATATCCAGCACCGTGGCGGGCCGCCGGGTTTCCTGAAGCCCATCGGCAGCCACATGCTGGCCTTCGCCGACTTTGCCGGCAATCGCCAGTACATCTCGCTGGGCCACCTGCGCGAGAACGACCGCGCCCACATCTTCATTCTGCACTTCGCGACCCAGCAGCGGGTGAAGCTGTGGGGCCGCGCGCGCGTCGTCGAGGGCGACCTCGAACTGATGGAGCGGCTGGTCGATCCGCGCTACCGGGCGCGTCCCGAACGGGCCATCGCCTTCACCATCGAAGCCTGGGACATCAACTGCCGCCAGCACATCACGCCGCGCTACAGCGAGGCGGAGATTGCCCCGGCGGTCAACCAGCTCACCCAGCGGATCAAGGCACTGGAAGAAGAAGTGGCGCGCCTCAAAGGAGAGACGCCTTCGGGCGCCTAGGCTTTCGCCTTGGGCCGTACGATCTTGATGGTCGAGGTCGAATGGACGATGAGCCGGCCCTTCTCGTCCTTCAGATCGCCGTCGAGGAAGCCCACGGAGCCGCCCCAGCGCATGACGCGGCCCTCGGCGTAGACGATCCCCGGCCCCATCGCTTCGAAGAAGCTGATCTTCAGTTCGAGCGTCGGTACCGCAATGCCGAGCTTGCCCTTCACGATTGCCGCGTTGGCCATCGCCGTATCGACCATGCCGGTCAGGAATCCACCCTGGCAGATGCGGCCCTGCGAATGACAGAAGGCCGGCACGATCTCGAAACGAAAGCGCGCATAGCCGCGCGCCGAATCGATATCGAGCAGTTCGCCGTTCAGCGTCTTGAGGACTTCCGGTGGATTGGCGCGCAGAGCAGCGAGCATTTCCGAATCGTGCATGAGGTCCTTGGAGAAATGCTGGAAATCCGGATGGGCGGACGCAGGTGCAGCAGTCATGAACGTCGATACCTTGCAAAGAGGGCGTAAGCGGAAGCGCCTGCCAGGACCAGCACGGCGAGATAGGTAAAGAGGGCGCGGTAGGCTTCTTCCGGCAAGGCGCCGGTCGTCGCGCCTGCCGGCATGAACGACTCCATGATGAAGCCGCTGACCGGCTGTGTGACGCCGACGCCGACGAACACCCAGACATTGATGGAAGTGAGCGAGCGGCCGCGCAAGCGGTCGTCGAACAGCGAGCGGCCGTGCTCGATGATCGCCGGGAAGAAATTGGAGAAGAGCCCGAAGACCAGCAGCACGGCAATCAGGGCCGTGGTCGGAATATCCGACCAGAGGGCGAGGGTCGTCATGCAGGAGAAGCTGATCCCGGCAAAGACCAGCACCACGGGTCGCGGCGTTCCCAGGCGCGAGGAAAGCCAGCCCGCCAGGAAGATACCGACGGTGCCGAGCGCGGCCATGGCGAACAGCAGACGGCCGGTGACGGACGTCCCGAGCCCGTGGATGTCGACCATGTAGAGGCCAAGCCAGAGGCCCCGAATCGCAAAATTGGTCGAATAGCCGATCAGCGCCGCGCCGATCAGGCCGGGCATCGCCGGGTGGCGGAAGATTTCCCCAAGACCGCGGATCACCGACAGGAGCGACTCGGGTTCGCGCTTCGTCCAGTCCGATCCCGGTGGCGCGTCGCGCACGACGAACAGCATCAGCACCGCCGATACCAGAATGCCGAGAATGGCGACGGAGAAACCCCAGCGCCAGCCGATCCAGCCCATGATCCACACGAAGGGCTCCGTGGCGCTGAGATTGCCGATATAGCCCAGCGACATCATGGTGGCGGAGAGCGTCGCGAAACGCGTCGGCGGCCACCACCGCGCGATCAGCACGATCGCCCCCATGAACACGGCCGACGTGCCGAGGCCCAGCACGAACATGCCGGCCGCCAGTTCCTCGAAGCTCTTGCCGAAGGCGAAGAGCATTCCGCCGGCGACACCCAGAAACAGGGTGAGCGCCACCGTGAGACGCGGCCCATAGCGGTCGAACAGCACGCCCGACGGGATCTGCATCAGCGCAATGCCCCAGAAGAACGCGCCCGTCACCGTGCCGAGCTGTTCGGCGCTGAGACCGATCTCGGTACGCAGCGTCGGCCCCAGCACGCCGGTCACCGAGCGGGTGAACTGGCAGAGGATGAAACAGGCGGCGGCAACGGCGAACAACCAGACACGGCCGCGCCGAACGGCGGGCGAATCGTAGTCGACGGAAGGAACGGTGGCTGAGGTACTCACGGGGCGGCGACTATAACGACGCTCTCACCTTCTCCAGCAACTCGATGAGCATGCGCGTTTCGGCGGTCGAAAGAGCCGATGCGATGCGCGCCTCGTGCAGGCGCACCAGCTTCGCGAAGCGCGCCAGGGCTTTGACACCGAAAGGTGTGAGCGCCAAGGCATGCGTGCGACCGTCGGTCGGGGAACGACGACGCACCAGAAGGCCCCGCCCCTGCAGGCGATCGAGGATCGGCACCAGGGTCGAGCGGTCGATGCCGAGCGCACGGGCCAGCGCCATCTGGCTGAGGCCGGCATTGCGATCGACCAGCACCAGCAGCCCGAATTCCCCCGGCGTCAGCGCCTCGCCGGCCGCCGCGAAGGTCGCCGCGAAATCGGCGAAGACGGCGGACTGGGTGCGGCGCAGCGCATAGCCCATCAGCGACGGCAGCAGCCCACGATCGAGATCCCGACCAGCGGGCTTGCCGTCAGCCCTCGTTCCGAGGTCTTCTGCAGGCTTGGCGAGTGGACGGCCCATGCATGGAGTGGTAGACGGCGATTGTTGGTAGATCAAACAAATTTCGCGTTGATCCGATGAGCTTCAAAGTACGAATCGCCCAGGCCGACCGAACGATCGACGTCCCGACCGGCGCCACCATCCTGGAGGCGGCGCTCGATGCCGGCATCTCCTATCCGTTCGGCTGCCAGTCCGGCAATTGCGGCGCCTGCAAGTCGCACCTCGTGAAGGGCGAAGTCACGATGGAGGGCTATTCGGAATTCGCCCTGTCCGACGAGGAGAAGGAACGCGGGCTGATCCTCGCCTGCCGCGCCGTGCCCTGGGAAGACAGCGAAGTCGCCTGGCTCGAGGAAGACGATCTGATCGTCCATCCGCGCCGCCTGCTGGCCTGCAAGGTGGTCGGCCTCGACGATGCCACGCACGACATCAAGCGTATCCGTCTGGAAATCGTTTCGGGCGGGCCGTTCGACTTCTCGGCCGGCCAGTTCGCCTCGGTCACCTTCGAGGGCTGCCCGCCGCGCGACTATTCGATGGCCAACGTGCCGGGCGATCCGATCCTCGAATTCCACATCCGCCGCACGGCAGGCGGCGCCACCAGCATGCATGTCGCGGAGAAGCTCGCGATCGGCGACAGCGTGCGGGTCGAAGGACCGTTCGGCCCCTCCTATCTGCGCGAGGCCCATCGCGGCCCGATCATCGCCGTCGCCGGCGGCTCGGGCATGGCGCCGATCAAGTCGGTGATCGAGCGGGCGCTGCAGAAGGAACTGCCGCAGCATATCTACTTCTATTTCGGCGTCCGCACCGAACGCGACCTCTACCTGCACGACCATTTCGCGGCCCTGGCCGAGAAGCACAAGAACCTGCACTTCGTGCCGGTGCTGAGCGACGCCGGCCCCTCGTCGCTGCGCAGCGGGCTGGTGCACGAGGCGGTCGCCGCCGATTTCGACGAGCTCGACGGCTGCAAGGCCTATCTCGCCGGTCCGCCGGTGATGGTCGAGGCGGCGACGCGATTGTTCGAGGACCGCGGCATGCGCCGCATCGACATCCACGCCGATGCTTTCTACACCGCCGCAGAGATGGCGAGCGCCAACAAGAAGACGGGAGCGGAACTATGACGGGCCTTCTCGACGGACGCGCAGCAATCGTCACCGGCGCCGGCCGAGGTATCGGCCGGGCCATCGCCGAGGCCCTGGCGGCCGAAGGCGCGAGCGTGATCGTGGCCGACAATGGCGCGTCGATTGCGGGCGACGGCGGCGACCCGGACGTCGCGCGCGAGGCCGCAAAGGCGATCAACGACAAGACCGGCGGCAAGAAGGCAATCGCCTTCAGCGAAAGCGTGGCCTCCCCGGGCGTCGCCAAGCAGCTCGTCGATCTCGCGGTCAGGAACTTCGGCGGCATCGACATCGTCGTGAACAACGCCGCCATCCTGCGCGACGCCTTCGTCTTCCGCGCCGATCCCGGCGACTGGGATGCGGTGATCCGCACCAACCTGTCGGCTGCCTTCTACCTGATCAACGCTGCGTCGGCGGTGATGCGCGACCAGGGCAAGGCCGGTCGCGGCGGAAAAGACGGCTACGACTGGGGCCGCATCGTCAACATCGTCTCCTCGGCGGGCCTCTACGGCAATCTCGGCCAAGCGGCCTACGCCAGCGCCAAGGCCGGCCTGTTCGGCCTGACGCGCGTGACGGCGATGGACCTCGCCCGCGCGCAGATCACCGCCAATGCCGTGGCGCCGTTTGCCCGCACGCGCGTGACCGACATCATCCAGCCCGCCAACGAGGCGCAGAAGACCTACAAGGAACGCGCGCTGAAGATCGGCGCCCACCACGTCGCCAATCTCGTGACGGCGCTGTGCTCGCCGGCCGGCAAGAACATCACCGGCCAGTTGCTGGGCGTGCGCGGTCGCGAGGTCTTCCTGTTCGGCCAGCCGCGGCCCGTTGCCAAACTCGACGCCGGCGCCGCGTCGAGCCTCGCCGAGGATCTGTCCACCAAGCTCGGCGGTCAGTTCACCGACCTCACCACCGATCTCGAAGCCTTCAATACCGAACCTCTCGTCTGAGGAGCGCGACCATGACCCAGCCGATCATCGTCAAGACCGTCGAAGAGCTGAAGGACGCCCCCGAAGAATATCGCGAGGCCGTGGGCAAGCTGGTGATCAGCCACGCCATCAACGAACTCTACGGCGCGCAGGTGTTCGACGAGCCGGCGATTGCCTATGCGCCGACGCCCTACGCCAAGTGGCTGACCTGCCGCGTCGCCATGGAAGAATACGGCCATCACGTCCGCTTCAAGCAGCTCGGCGTGCAGATGGGCATTCCCGAGGAACGCATGATCCCCGGCACCGGCAAGCGCCCGCTGTCGATCTTCGAGTTCCCGCTCAAGACCTGGGAGGAGTTCGTCGCCATCAAGCTGCTGGCCGACCTCGCCGAGATCCTGCAGGTCGAGGACCTTCTGCACTGCACCTTCCACCCGCTGCGCAACCTGGCGCGCGCCACCATGCCGGAGGAGCGTTTCCACGCGCAGTTCGGCGAGGATTTCACCGCCGAGCTGGTCAAGACTCCCGAAGGCAAGGCCAGGCTGCAGGCCGCCGTCGACGAATACTTCCCCTACCTGCCGTCCTTCTTCGGGGGCTCCAAGTCGAGGAACAACGAGATCTTCCGCAAGTGGAACATCAAGCAGCGCACTAATGACGAAATGCGTGCCGACTACATGACGCGGGCGACCGAGGTCGCCACCAAGTACGGGCTCACGCTGCCGGAGGTCCGGCAGGCCGCGTGACGCCCGCCGCCGACCCGCCGCTCGCGCCGCTCGACAGGCTGAGAGCGGAAGCACGTGCCGCGTCGTGGTTCGCCGCCCTCGGCGAACCTCTGGTCGAAGGCGATCTCGCCGATGCCGAGGCTTATGCCGACGCGCTCGACCTCGGCACTCTTTCAATCGGCCAGGCACACGACTGGCCCGAAGCGGAACGACTTCTGAAGTCGCCCGACTGGTCGTCCGCCTGGTGGGATCGCGAAGAAGCCCTGCGCCGGACGCTGCTGCGGCAAGCAGAAACGCTTCATGGCGAACGGGAACTCTGGACAGCGCTCACCGAACTCACGACGGATGTGGGCGAGTTCGTGCACGGCAAGGCCGCCACGGCCGCGTCCCGCATGGGCGACGCCGCCAAGGCCTCGGTTCACGTCGCCGCCGGGGCGGCTTCGCAGGCGGTCTATCAACTCGCCGTCGCGCGGATGGCCGGCGAAACGGCATCGCTCTTCGAAAGCAAGTTCCGCCTGTTCGCCGCCGGCCGCTGGCCGCTCGGTGTCGTGAGCACTAGGCTGGTCCTCTTCTGAGAGGATTTGGTATGTCTTCCTATGCTGCGCCGCCGCGCTCGACCGGCCGACTGAAGCGCCCCTTCGGCACTCTTTACTATGAAGTCACCGGCAGCGGCCCCGCGCTGCTGTTCGCCCACGGGCTCGGCGGCAATCACCTGAGCTGGTGGCAGCAGGTTGCGCACTTCGCGCCGTCCTACACATGCGTGACCTTCGCCCATCGCGGCTTTGCGCCCTCCGATACGATTCCGGACGGCCCCGATCCCGCGGACTATGCCGGCGACCTCGCCGCGCTTATCGAGCATTTGAACCTTACCGATGTCCGCCTGGTCGGGCAGTCGATGGGCGGCTGGACGATGCTCGAATACGCGCTCGCCCATCCCGACACGGTGAAGGCGCTGGTGTTGAGTTCGACGTCCGGCACGCTCGACCGTCGCGGCAGCGATCCATCGGGCGGCAAAGAATACGATGCCTGGCTGAAGGATGCCGATGCACAAATCGCCGATGGCATGGCCAGGGGGATTCATCCGGCCGTCGGCGCATCGGCCGCCAAACGTTGGCCGGCGCTTCACCTTCTCTACCGCAGCATCGACGAGATGGCCGGCGCGCTCGACAAGACGAAACTGCGCGAGGGCCTGCGCCGCACGGCAACGCGCACGCTCGCGGACCTGAAGGCGTTCCGCGTGCCGACCTTGCTGATCGCCGGCGGCGAAGACACAGTCTTTCCGGCATTCCTCGCAAGCGCCATCGCAGCAAAGCTGCCCTGCGGCGAAGCCGAGATAATCTCGGACTCCGGCCACTCGCCATATTTCGAGCAGGCCGCTACGTTCAACACACGGGTCGACGCGTTCCTCGCGCGACAGCGCCGATAAAAAGGGGAATGAGTTGTTGCAGCTTGGTCGTTTTCCACGCGTTCGTCTTGGGCACCTGCCGACGCCGCTCGAACCCATGACACGCCTCAGCGACCGGCTCGGCGGTCCGCGCCTCTGGATCAAGCGCGACGACTGCACCGGACTCGCAACCGGCGGCAACAAAACCCGCAAGCTCGAATACCTGGTCGCCGATGCCGTGAGCCAAGGCGCCGATACGCTGATCACCCTGGGCGCGCTTCAATCGAACCATGCCCGGCAAACCGCAGCCGCGGCCGCCAAGCTCGGCCTGAAATGCGTTCTCGTCCTCGAAGAGCGTGTCTCGCAGCCGACCGACGCCTATCGCCACAACGGCAATATCCTGCTCGACCGATTGCTCGGCGCGACGCTGAAGTACGTGCCGCGCGATACACAGATGGCGGAAGCCGGCGAACGCGCGGCAGACGACGTGCGCCGCGCCGGCGGCAAGCCCTACATCATCCCGGTCGGCGGCTCGAACCCGATCGGCGCGCTGGGCTATGTCGGCTGCGCCGTAGAAATCCTGCAGCAGGCGGCCGATCTCGGCATCCGCGTCGACCGGGTCGTCCATGCCACGGGCAGTAACGGCACCCAGGCCGGCCTGGTCGCCGGCTTCGACGGCGCGCGAAGCGGCGTGCGTGTGCTCGGCATCACCGTCGGCCGCTCCCGCAGCGTCCAGGAGAAGGGCGTTGCCGCCCTGGTCGACGAGACCTGGGCGCATCTCGGCCTCAAGGGCGCGGCACCGCACGACAATATCGAAGCCAACGACGGCTATTTCGGCGAGGCCTATGGCGTGCCGAC
>Ga0209792_1000958_pt1 | contig 16003 bp, 18 predicted proteins | sample EBPBio142005_DNA_FD_185860 | JGI IMG/M metagenome (GOLD analysis project Ga0209792, IMG submission 185860) | Wastewater treatment Type I Accumulibacter community from EBPR Bioreactor in Madison, WI, USA - Reactor 1_6/14/2005_ DNA (SPAdes)... | ecosystem: Engineered > Bioreactor > EBPR >... | reverse complement strand
CCCATGCTTTTATCAATATAGGCAAGATAACACGCCGGATCGTCCCAACCTTCCTGAAGCGCCTGATTAAAAATGATGTGGCGGTAGTTTCCTGCTGTAAAGTCGTCAAAGTCGCTCTCTTTCTTGGAGAACAGCTTGAACTCCTCAGGCTTGTTGCCTTCCGCAAACTTCAGGTTCGCATACACAGCAATTGTTTCGGGGTCGACTTTCTTGTCTTCAACAAGATAACGCCAGATACGGATAGGCGCGGCCTTACGAAGCTGGAACATCTGTGTGTGGTCGTCGCGCTCGCCATCAACCATGTTTGTGTTGCACACGTAAATTGCCTTGGGCAGGAAGCTAAGTTTTCGGAGTGAGATTTCCTTCTCGATAGCCTGCATACGCCCGACTAGACCATCGAGCGACTGTTCCATATTTGCGGTCGTACCATCGAACTGTATCGCCCGCTTGATGAGTTCGGCTTTGACAACGGCTTCGCTACGAACCGTTGTGGTGATGAAGTTTGCGTATGAGGGCTTCGCCTTGGAATCTACCGCTTCAAGCTCTGTCAAAGCCTCTTTGTCGGTATCGCAAGTTGACTCGAACCAAAGCTGAATGTGCCGGAGAACGTCACGTTCAAAGGCCTCCGGCAGCTTGAGCGTGGCGGACGCAACTAGGTAGGCATCCGGGTCGAGTTGCTTCAGAAGGTTTGCCTGTTGGTCAGAGAAGTTGTGACCTTCATCGTATACGACCACCATGGGGCGTTTCTTGCCGCTATCATTGCGGTCAATCAATCGTTCCCAAGCGGACTTTTCCCCGAACTTGTCCGCGCCTTTTTTGTAGATGTTGAGGCCGCCTTCTTCTTGATCTTCTTGGTTAAAAAGGCCAGTCGTCGCCAAGATCAAAAGTGGGGTGGTCCCATCAGCAATGAGTTCTGGAGAAAGCTGTGGGACTGTGATGACTTTGAAGCCGTCAATGATTTCGCAGTACTTTCCACCGTCGGAGAAGTTTGTGTAGGTCTGAGCCACGACCGACTTCGCCTTGGACATCCAGAAGACAATGGGCTCCCCGTCGACTAGGGCGCGGAGGTCTGACACCGCTTGAGCTAGGATCGGTGTCTTCCCTGCCCCAGTGATCGCCGACAGTGCTTGGAAGAACGGTCGAGGATGAGGGCCACGGCTCGGCCGTTCCGGATGGTTCGCGAAAAATGCGTAGCGCTTTGAAATTGTACGAGCCGCTGCCACTTGAAATTCTTTCAGTTGCAGCATGTGTTATTCCTCTGAAACTTCATCGTTGTTAAATGCGTCTGCACGTGGGTTAAATCCAATGTGCTCCAGTACAGATTCTGGAATTTTATAGAATTCAATATCCGAGCCTGTGTAGGGGGCAAGGGACGCATAGACGTGATAGCGCGAGGAGAGCCCTTCGGACTTGGCCTCCTCTACCACCCGCTTGAATGCTTCACGGTTCAGCAGGGAAGGCTCATTGGGACCGTCCCAGATGAGGAAGAAACCTTCATTCTTCGGGTTCACGCCGAACAAGTGACGATGACTGCCTGCTGTGAGACGGCGTAGATACGATTTTGCCTTCTCGTTTCGATCCCAATAGCTGGTAAGCAGAAGGTCAATCATCTCTTCCCGAGCGAGGTCATTGACGGCTTTCGCGTCCACTTGCTCCCGCTTCAGCTCGATAAACCGAAACCCTCCAGGGAGCGGTGGCACAGTACCAGACGCCCATTGTCCCGTGATGACCCGCCTCAGCCGGTCAGCGGTTAGGCTCTTGGCGTAATGATCGCCTTTCTCTGTATTCCCTTGCTCAATAAGGATGAAGCGGCGGTTAGCACCGACTTCCGCATTGAGATCAAGTACCGCATGCCCGGTGGTTCCAGAACCTGCGAACGGATCGAGCACGAGACCATCCGGCCTACACCAAAGCTGGATGATTTTCTTCATCAAGCGCAGCGGTTTTACCGTTTGGAAGTTGTGTCCCTGCCCCACCACTGCATCAAGCTCTTTAATGCCAGCTTGGCTGTGGCCTGATTCAGTATACTCCCACGAAGTGCTGCCAATTTCGAAGGGCTCATCATAGTCTTCACTTGCCCACCATGAGACAACAACTTTTCCCTTTTTCACTTCCTTCAGGTAGGTTTTGAGGCGCGGCGCTCCATCACCTTTTTTAGTGAAGAAAAGTTTTGGCCATTGTCCACGCTTATAGATTGATTGAGCCGCAGCGCGCGATGCTTTCAGCACAGCGTCACTATCAACCGACTTTCCGTCCTTGAATTTGCAGCCCTTTAGAACCAAAGCCTTTACGTGGGTAATCTTACCATTTTTATCGGTATGGATAAGGCCATCATCAATGATCTTCTCTTCGTACTTCGAGCCCCAGCCCTCGAGCCACGCCTTCATAGACGCCTTGGCAGAGCGCCAGTAGTTCGCACCGGGGTAATACACTTCCCCAGTGAATGGAGACTGAATCCCATAGGCCGCCTTTTCATCGCCACTAGCGGCAGTTGGGTTCCCGCCCGTCTTGCCGCTGTCCCATAGACCACCAACGATATCGTTGTCTGGATTCCCATAAATGGAATCCATTGCCTGCGTCCGTGCCTCAAGACCGGTTTTCGACTTTTCGATGTCCTTCGCATAGATTAGGACATACTCCGTCGCTGTTGAAACATGCTTCGCATCAGACTTAGGAGCATATGATTTCTGCCAGTTGATGATGCCGATGCGATTTTCTTCCTTGAAAATCTCATCCATGAGCATCCCAAGACGGTATAGCTCGCGATGGTCAATGCAGATGGCAATTACCCCATTCGGCTTGAGCATCTCCCGCATCATCCAGAGGCGAGGTGTCATAAATTTCAGCCATTTGCTGTGGCGAGACCCGTCGTCCTTCGGAACTAGCTCGCCGAGGTCGGGGTCGTTCGGGTCTTTGTCCCACTTGTCGTTGTAACGAAAGTCTTCACCCGTGTTGTATGGCGGATCGGTGACGATCAAGTCCACTTGACCGCGATGCTTGTAGAGCGTCACCATGGTGGAGAGGTTTTCTCCGTCCCATAGTTCGTTCATAGCTTGTTCGCTCTCATCGCCAGCAGAGTAACGCTTAAGAATGCGGTGCAGCTTCGGCTTCACCATTCGAATTATCTGCCACGGAGCGGTGCGCCCCATGTAGTTCATGATGATCCCATCTTTCCCGGCATCGCGATTGGCTGCATCATACTCCTGAAGGAGCCGAATGAGCGCAGAGCGGGAAAGTTGGTTGTAGTCCATGGTTCGTCCTCAGCGCAAATAGTAGCAAGACAGGTGGCGGGCCACCTCAAGATATTGATATTTAACGACAAAAAAACCCGTCGTGGCGGGGCTTTTGGCAGTTCTCCGAGGTGCGACGCTCGATTGCGCCGGAAGATGGCTCATGTAGCCCCTGCCCTATTGTTCAGCTCAGCCAGAAGACTTTGCTTTTTCCGGATTATCCGTATAATGTGGGCATTGTCCCTTAAGTGCAAGGTCTATGAACATGAAGACCATGACCGCATCGGTCGCTAGCAAAGAGTTCGGGCGTTACTTAGACGCTGCGCAACGAGAGCCCGTGATCGTGACCAAGAAGAACCGCCCAGTCGCGGTAACTGTTTCACTGCAGGACTGGGAGGAGCTCACCAGTCTTCGCGTGGACCACGGCATTGCCCAAGGGCTCGCTGACATCGACGCTGGACGCTATGAAGCCATCGACCCAGCCACAACTTCCGCTCGTCTTGCACGGTTCAAGCTGCGTAACGCCAGCCGAGCATGAAGGTCGTAATAACTGAAGCCGCGAGCGAAAGCTTGTGGCCCATCTACCTATATCACCTTGAATATTCGCTGGAATATGCTGAGGCGTTTCAGATCGAGATTGACCAATTTATTGTTAGCTCACTGGAAGAATCTCCTGCTCTCGGGCACCTCTACCATGAGCCACGCGGGATTAGGCGTCTCATCTTTAAGAAGCGCTACAACATCTATTATGTGGTCCGGCATGACATTGTTTTCATCCTCTTCATTTTTGATGGGCGCATGGATATCAACACGCAAATCAAAGAAAGCGGACTCGATTTAGACGAGCTCCTTCCTTAGCCTTGGGCCCGCTCAGGCGTCAATCTAAGCGATCACGTATAACATTAACTATAATGTTAACATTAACTATATAGTTAAATACATAGTTAATGTTGACGCTATGGATACTTTGATCTATATGTCGTTGTATGTTTGTAATCACCTTCGCAAACCCGAAGGGCGGATCGGGAAAAACCACATCCGCCATGTTGCTCGCCGAGCAGATCGCCCTTTCGGGCGGTCGAGTAGCCATTCTTGACCTAGACCCGAACGCCAATATCCTTGGATGGGCAAGAGGGCGTGAGGAAGCGGGCAGAAGCCTGCCATTTTCTGTTCATGCACGCCCACAGATAGAAGACACAGTAGGCTTGATCGACGAAATGGCGGCGCAAACGGACTATCTCATCATCGACCTTGAGGGGTCGAAGGATCAGATCGTCACCTTTGCCCTGTCCCGCACGGACCTGTGCATCATCCCTATGGACGGCTCACCAATGGAAGCACGACAGGCGGCGCACGCCGTGCGTCTTGTCGAAACTACATCCCGGATGATCAGAAGCCCAATCGCCTACACATTGCTCTTTGCGCGCACAAATGCGGCCTTCCTGACGACCGACGAAAGAGACGTACGGCAGGAAATGGAGTCAAACAACATCAACACCTTGCCCGTTCGTATTGCGCGCCGCGCGCCTTACACGCGGATTTTCCGTGACAGCGTGCTGCTTGCGGAACTGCCTGATTTGGTGGCCGAGGAAATGAAGGGGAAGACGGCATCAGTAACGGATAAGGCGCAAAAGCAGGTCGCATCCGCCATCGAAAATGCCCGCGATTACGCTCAGGCCGTGATTGATACCCTTATGAAGGCGAGGGCGGTATGAGCGGGAAATATGGATTCGGCGGCGGCATCGAGCTTCCTAAAATGGGCACTCCAAAGCCCCGGCTTGCGCTCGACCAAGGAGCGCTAAAGGACGCCGTAGAAGCTGGTACAACGCTTGGCTTTGTTAGCAGGGAACCTGCCGCCGCCAAACGTAAGCCTGGACCAAAGCGCACCGAAGCGCAGGATAAGGTTTCGATCCCAGGGCCGAAGCGCGTCATTGACCAGTTTCGGGCATTCTGCACCGAGCAGAATGTCACGCTCTGGGAAGGGCTGGACCTTCTCTTGCAGAGCAGAGGACGCTAAGGGCGTCCCCGACGCTCAAACCACTTCTTGCAGAACCCGAGGAATGCCTTGTCGGGATTCTTGGGGGCATCAAGCCCACCGTCAGCCATCCAGCTCCGCCACTCGCTTTCAAGGACATATACGTCCCAACCCGGGGCCACTTGGCGGGCTTCCGTCAAGGTATCCGGGCTAACTCGCACGGATGCAAAGCTCAGCACGCCCGCGGTTTTCTGGTCTTCCAGCATTGTCCCGCGGTTGGTGAAAGTGATCATGTCTTCGTCCATCTGGACGCCATAGTCTGGGATGTGGGCATGCTCTTTGTCATGTTCCACGATGTTCTGAATCAACCGCCGAAACTCCCTCAGGGTCGATGAAGAACCACATTTTCTCTGAAGAACGGGTAGGGTGATACGCCACTCTTTCTTCTGCCCGCAATGCTTGCGCGCAAGCTCATAGAGGCGACGTTCAATCGGCTTGCGCAGGCGGAAATAATCACGATGGAAGGTAAGTACTTCCTTCGCCCGGATCGCGTTGAAGACCCAATCCGAAAGCTGGACTTCGATCTCTTGCATCCGCCCGTCGCGGGTCTGGCGGATGATCCTTGCCCGGTCGATAATGCTGAAAATATCGAGCTGTTCTGTTTCGCCAGTTACGATGTTCGTTTCAATCTGGGTGCCCTGAAGCCGGACCAAAGCGCTTCGCAGAGCATCGTAGCCACGGCCATCAGTGACCCGGTTTGTTGCCTTCAGGAAGTCGTAAGCCTTCATTCTCAGTGTCTTGGACGGTGTTTTGCCGTCATTAATCGCGGCCATCAGCTGGCTAATACAGTAGATCAGGACATCACGATCATGGATGGTCGCCAGCCCTTCAGCAGAGGGCTTCACTTCCACAAAGTTCTTGCCGGACTCGTCTTCATATCTGCGGATACGATGGTCAGGCTTCGTCGAAAGCGAAAAGATCGGGTGCGCCATCGAGGCCATATCCCCCTTGGGAGCGGCATCGAAAATGTCACAAATGAACAGGTCTGCCTGTTCGAGACGATCAGGCAGAAGCGGAGACTTTGTTTCGTTCGTGATTTCACCCACCATACACCTACTTTCGTGATTTCACACACGCCGTCAAGGCCCTTCGTGATTTCACACACGGCAAGGGCGCTTTCGTGACTTTACACACGTTTATTCGTGACTCTGCACACGCTCTTTCGTGACTTTGCACACATAGCGATTCGAATAAGTATTTTCTATCAAATGCTTACACGCACTTATCCACAACGTAACACATATTTTAACACCATATAACACTCACAGCGTCAGGGCTTCAGGTTCAGCCGCTGTAAAAGACACAGACTTCAGCCTCAGTCGTCGAGCGCGTCCAAGCACCACCGATGACATCACAACCAAAGGCAGAATCAGCCAGGATTCGGGGCAGGGCAATGGCCAACCCAAGCGCCAGGACCAGTCCAAAGAGTGCTATGAATGGAATGCGCTTTTTCCAGCGTCCCGCTCTTTCCTGATCAGACCGCAACCGCTGAAGGACGTTTTCTTCCTGTTGGACCAGATCTTCCAGCCTGTACGCGGCATTGCACCGGTCAGCTTCAAAACTGGAATGCAAAGTATCCAGCCTGTCCAAAATCCTGCCAATAGTCTTGTCGAGCTCCTGCTCAATATGCCGGGCATAACGGGCAGGATCGGTCTGCTGCTTTGCTGCCCGTGCTGCGTCGAGTATGGCTTCCATCCCTTTGATGGAAACGTCGATCAGTTGTTGTTGGAGCGCGCCCTGCTCGTCGATCTTGTCCGACATCTTGGCAAGCACGCCACTATGAAGGTCGATAGTTTCGCGAAGTTCGGCATCAGAGAGGGCGGCGGTGGCAGGACCAAGGGCAGGCATCAGGATATCCGTGTTATGAGATCAGCGATAAGATTTAAGGGTTCGGTGTTGCGGGTTCAGACTTAGAATTTATGGGTTGCGCGTTCGGTGACAGGTAAAGCCCGTCGAATTCCCTGTCGGCGAAGTAGCGCAGCTTGCGGGCGATGATCACCGGCTTGCCCTGGACGCGCAGCAGCTGGACCGAGGGGTCAATCTGCATGATTTCATCCGGGGTCATCAGGTCGCGCGCCGCGATGTGCTGGGTGGTGGTGGCGATGTCGCCGGGCCGGTGGCTTTCGGTCTGATAGCCGATGGTTTCCTTGCCCATGCTTTGACTTAGCCATTTCGCTGTCTCAAAATCGTTCACCCCGAAGCATTGCAACACGCCCGCGTTGGCGACGAAGGTATTGGCCCGCGCGCCGTAGAGGTCTCTGAGCTGGCTCATGTCCTGAAGGATCGGCCAGAGTTGCAGCCCATAGCCCGCCATCAGCCCCATGGCGCGTTCCACCGCTTCCAGACGGCCCAAGGCTGCGAACTCATCGAGAAGGAACAGGGCGGGCTGTTTCAGGCGCGCAGAGCCTGCCTGAGCGGCTTCAGCGTCCCGTGCAATGTCCTGAAGCGCTTGCGCCACAAGAAGGCGCAGCCAACGGCTGTAAGCGTCGAGGCGGTTCGGGGGCAGAACGAGGAAGATCGAGGTCAGATCATGCCGCAGGGCCGAGAACTGGAAGTCAGAGCGCGCCGTGGCGGCCACGATCCGGGGGCTATCGAGGAAATGGGTGTGACGCTGCGCCGAGGACATCACCGATGCCGCTTCGCGGTCGGATTTGCCAAGGAAGCGGTTGGCGGCGCGGGCAATCAATCCCCCGGCAGCGGTGCTGTCCTGCATCAGCTCCAGAAGGGCGCAGAATTTTTCGGGCGGCAGGGTCAGATATTCCCGCACTGTGGCGAGGGTCTTGCGGTCCTGATCCTCATGGGCCACGGCGAACATGATCAGCCCTGACAACAGCGCCTTAGCCTCTTCGTTCCAATGCGCATCTGACTGTTGGCCGGGCGGGTCCATCACCAGAGCTTCAGCCAAAGAGGCGGCATCTTCGCCCAGGTCGAGGCTTTCCGGTGATAGCTGCCCAAGTGGGTTATAGGCCGAGGCGGGCAGGCCGGTGACGCCGAACGGGTCGAGGATGTGGACCGCGCCGAACCGCTTGCGCGCCTCGCCCGCGATCCTGGCATTCTCACCCTTGGGGTCGATCACCAGTACCGAGCGCGGCACCGTCAATAGGTTCGGGATCACCGTGCCAACACCCTTTCCCGCTCGTGTCGGGGCGAGGGTCAGCAAATGCGCCGGGCCGTCATAGCGCATCAGCTTGCCGGTTCCGATGTCGCGCCCGATCAGCAAACCGTCTTCTGACTGGAAAGCCTTGCGCTCTGCCTTCGAGGCAAAGCGCGCGGAGCCGTGGCTATCGCCCCGGTCTTTGCGGAAGAGCGTGTCCAGGCGGTGCATTTGCGCCCAGAGCACAGTCACCGTCACCCAGGCCACCAGATAGAGCAGGACGAAGACGCCCAAGCGGATGACGCCGGAGAAGAAGCCTGAATCGCCCAGCAGGTTTGTAAGCCAAAGCTGCACCAGCATGTTGGCCATGGTCGCGCCCAAGGTGGCAACGCCGAGGCCCATGATCAGCTGTATCAGCATCAGGGGCGAGGCAATCAGAAACACCCCGATCCGCGTCAGGGTCATAAGAACGGTCCCGATCATCTTCATGCCGGGGCCTGAGCCTCGTCAGTTTTGCTAGGGGTTCCGGTTGGTGGGGCAGGGGGCGAAGATGCGGGGGCGGGCTGCTTCGCATCCCAGCCTTCGAAAGCCTTGCGGTCCTGTTCGCGGGGGAGGTTGCGGATCAGGCGTTCGATCATGGCGGCGGCGTTGGAATCCCGTTCCGCCAGATCGACAAGCGCACCGCCCAGAATGATCTTGCGTCGGGTGTCGAGCTTGCGCGCCTTCGTCGCTTCCCGGTTCTTCAAGGCAAGAAGTCGGGCCTTGGCTTGGGCATAGCGTTTCTCTGCCCGGTCCAGTTCTGTCTCTGCCATTTTGCCCGCCCGTATCTGCGATACTCTTTAAGAAGAAGTCTGAATTGACCGCACAACTTCTAGCGTGTACCCGTAGGCCTGTAAAGGACAAGGGCGCACTTATGCAAACTCTTCACCTGCGGTTTCGAGATTTGCGTGCGATCCTCTTGGGGGTTCCCCCCAGCCGATGGCCAACCCCTTCGATGCGACGCGCATCGAAATGGAAGGGCACGCTGCCCCTTCCAAACCTTCCCAAGCCAACCTGCGCGGTTGGATTGCGCCCCGCTGTCCCTGTCGTCCTCATTGGAACTGGCCCCGAGAACGGGGCGGTTCCGCGAGGTCGTCAGCGCCAGCGGGCGATCCGGTTTCGGGCTTCCCCCGTTGGGGATCCCCTGCCGGATCGGGTTTGCCGCGCTGTGCTTGTCCGGCAAACGGTTGCCCATCCTGGCGATGGCCCCACGCATGTCCGGCAGCATGATCGCCCGCCTGTCGGCGTGGCTGCATGTCTGCCATTGTGCGCCGTGGCATGCTTGTCCGGATGGTCAGCAGGCCGCCTGCCTGTTTGCATGTCTGCCTGTTTGCATGCCTGCCTTTGCCCGTCGCCGGATCGGTAGGGGGCGCGCATGGCGAGCTTCCACCTCTCGGTCAAAACGGTCAAACGCAGCGCCGGGCGATCCGCCACGGCGGCGGCGGCCTATCGGTCGGCCTCCGTTATCGCGTGCGAGCGGGAAGGGCGCGAGCATGACTACACCGCCAAGCGCGGGGTCGAGGCCTGCTTCATTCTCGCCCCCGATGATGCGCCGTTCTGGGCGCAGGATCGGGCCGCGCTCTGGAACGCCGCCGAGGCGCGCGAGACCCGCTCCAACTCTGTCACCGCACGCGAATGGGAGTTGGCCCTGCCGTCTGAGATATCGGACGCGGCGCGGATCGAGATCACGCGGGCCTTCGCCGCCCAGCTTGTCGAGCGCTACGGCGTGGCGGCAGATGTGGCGATCCATGCCCCGCACCGCGAGGGCGATCAGCGCAACCATCACGCCCACATTCTGACCACCACCCGCGTTTTGTCTGCCGAGGGGCTGACCGATAAAACCCGCATTCTCGATGCGGCCAGCACCGGCGGGCCGGAGATCGAGGCCATGCGCAGGGTTTGGGCCGAGCTGCAAAACCATGCTTTGGAATTGGCGGGTCAGGAGGATCGCGTCGATCACCGGTCATTGGAGGTGCAGCGCGAAGAGGCGCTGTCGCTTGGCGACACGTTGAAGGCCGAAGAGCTGGACCGCGAGCCGGAGCTGAAGCTTGGCCCCGCCGCCAATGCCATTGAACGCCGCGAACAGTTTGCCGCCGAGGCCGAAGGCCGCGAATATGAACCGCTGACCCAGAGAGGCGCGCGGGTGCATGCGGTTCGCCAGGCCAAGGCCTTGTTCGTGGAAATGCGCGAGCGGCTGGAGCTGGCGCGCGATGCCTGGGCCGAGGCGCGGGAAGAAGGGCAGGGCCATGTCAGCGCCGGGTTGGCAGCATTGCGCGCTGTCGCAGGACGGCAGGCGAAGGAGCTGGATCAGGACGAGATCAAAACCCGCCTGTCGCGCATCGCGGGGCGTGACCTTGGGGCAAATCAATCCACCCATGGGGCAGGGGGCGACGTTATCCGCGACCGGCTAAAGCAGGTGCTGGGACGGGAGAAGCCCGATCCAAGGATTGAACAGCAGCGAAAGCTGGAAGAAGAGCGCGAAAAGCAGCGACAGCTTGAGCTGGAAAGACAGCGCAACCGCGATAAGGATCTTGGTTGGGAGCTGTAACCTCTATTTGCACCGGGGCAGGCTCAGAAGGTTGTTCGGTTCGTCGCCGTCGGCCTCAGTTTTGAGGTATTTTTTACCGTTGCGTTTGGCGATGATCACCCAGACAGATTTGCCATTCGCGCTGGTCCAGAAACGCCATTTTCCATCTTCAATGCCTTTGATGGCAATATCGAGCTTGATGCACCAACCACCGCCGCCCGTGCCTCCGCTGGTCCCGCCAATGCTGTCGATGCGACGATCAGCATCCGCGCTATCGGGAATTATGCAGGTAATCTGATGGTCTTGCGGCATGACATCTACCTTTCTGTTTACGTTCAAAGCCAGAGGGATTTGGGCTCGCAGAAGCTTTGCTGTCCGCGAGCCTAGTTGTTGCAGTGCATCGGCTTAACAGTCCGGAAGGTTGTCCAGATTGTTCTTCGAAGACTTGTCTGCGGTCGAACGGAGGTACTTTCCGGTGGCTCCGTTCACCACAGTGACGTTGACCCGAGTGGTGCCAGGCTGTTGCACGAAGTAGGTATGCAGGCCGTTCTCGATGTCGCGGATCGCATCAGCCTTCAAGCGGGGCGCCCATGTTTCGCCAGCCTTGCAGAGCTTCGTGATATCCCCGTCTTTGTCTTTTCCGGATGCGGTAACTTGTCTGTCAGCCATTTTTAGGCGCTCCTTGGTAAGTTGAGATACAGCGTGGCTTCAGCCAACCCTGTTTGGAAGGGGTGCCGGGGGCTACCAGGCACTCCTCTGTTTCTGCGTCACTTTTTGTTCGGACGCTGTGTCAGTGCTGAAGCCGCCGCTGTCTTCGCAGCCGGGCTAGACTTCGGATTGCTGAGAACTTTTGACGCTGCTGATGCAGCCTTCGCGCTCGTCACTTCGTTGTTTGACTTTGCCATATTGATCACCTCCTTCCTTTCCTCACGTGTCCGGTCTTCGCTCAAGGTGGTCGATTTTCTCTTGACCAAGCCCTTGATTGGTTATAGTTTTTATGACGAAAGCGTAGGATGATCCGCCAAAGAAAAAGGCCAAATGGCCCCGGCGATGTCCTACGATATCGTCACACATATAATGACTGGATGCGTCATGTCAACTACTGATGAACCGGATGGCGTGTTTGCTGCCCGACTGCGTGCTGCTCGTGAGCAGAGAGAGCTGAACCAAACAGAACTTGCAAAGATAACGGGACTTCAACCTGCTGCGATTGGTCACTTTGAAGCGAACCGCCGGAAACCGTCGTTCGCCAATATTCGCGCTTTGGCAAAGGCGCTTGGCGTATCTTCAGACTACCTGTTGGGCAGGGCTGACACCATCAAAGGCTCCACAACAGCCTTCAGAAACGAAGAGAGCCTGTCTCACGCCGATAGGGAAAGTATTCAGCTGATGATCGACACACTGGCGAGGCGGCGGGAGGATCGTGAGAAGTGAACAAGTTCAGACTCAATATGGCCCGGCAAAAAGGTGAGCAAATAGCAAAACAGTTCGGTTTCGAGGCGTTCCCCATCGACCCTTTCAAGATTGCGGAAGGCGAGAACATCGTCGTTGAAGCCAAAGAGCCAGAGCGTGAAGGGATGAGCGGCTGCATCATCTTCCATGGCGAAGACGTTGGAATCATCTATGCGACGCATATTCGCAGCAAAGGGTTTCAGCGCTTCACTGTTGCCCATGAGCTGGGGCATTACTTTCTGGAGGGTCATCCTGAAGAAATCCAAAAAACTGCCCCGGTCCATTTTTCTAAGGCAGGTTTCACACAGGGGCATAGTTCCATTGAGATAGAAGCTGATCATTTTGCATCAGGACTGCTCATGCCCACACACCTTACCCGCGAAGCCCTTTACGGCGCACCGATTGGTCTGGAAGGAATCCTGCACTTAGCCAATGCCGCTGAAACGTCGCTTACTTCCGCAGCAATCCGAGCTGCCGAGTGCGCACCATATCCGATGGCTGTGGTAGTGAGCCAAGCCAATCAGGTCGCCTACGGCTTCATGTCTGACAGTTTCAAGAGGCTTGGGCAGCTCAAGTTTCTTCGAAAGGGCGATCCTCTCCCCGATACGGGGACGCGCCTGTTCAATGCTGTGCGAGATAACGTTACCCAGGGCCGTTCACGCTGTGAGCAGTCAAGTCTGGCTGCCTGGTTTGGAGGTTCCCGAGATGTTGGGCTTGATGAAGAGATCGTTGGGCTTGGTAGCTATGGTTTCACGTTGAGCGTGCTGTCGAGTGAGGCCATGCCTAACGATCCCTATGAAGATGAGGACGAAGAGGCAGCACTTCTTGAAAGCTGGACCCCAAAATTTCGTTGAGAGGTGATATCTTATGGGTGAGGGCTTCAATTTTCGACAGCTCAAGGAACGCATATTGGCGATGAGCCAAGCGACTGACTGGGAGGTTGCGCGTAAAGAGTGGGGTCTCGTAGGCATCCATGATGTTGATGAGCCCGAGACATGCCTTTGTGGGCATTTCCCAATCAACGAAATTTGCCACATACATAATCGAGTTACAGGGCAGTCAACAGATGTAGGGAATCAGTGTGTTAAGCGCTTCCTCGGTCTGCGCTCTGACCTGATTTTTACTGCGATAAAGCGCGTCCGTAGAGATCCTACCAAAGCTCTCAATGCCGATGCTGTTGCGTACTTCTATGAACGAGGCCTTTTGAGCTCATGGGAATACGGCTTTCTTCAGAACACGATGCGTAAACGCAACCTTTCAGCCGCACAGCTGGAGACGCGGCTCCGGATCAATGAAAAGGTTATGCTCGCAGTTAAGAAGCGTGGTTTCCAAGGACCAGGCTGATTTGGGGGAATGCAGTGCTAAAGTCCTGAAACCGCAAGCTTTGGCAGCTTGGCTTGCATACTAGATGAGCAATCCCGGCCATAGGCCGGGCTTTGGTTTGGCCAAGGACAGAGGCAGGGATCGACGGGCAAAGCCCGCTCACCCCACCCCTGACGACATTTGAATCCAAGTTTCCGCCTGCCATCCGGGCAGGCCCGAGAAAACCGGCAAGCGCCGCCGCAAGCGGCGTCGGTTCCGGTCGAGAAATCCGGTTCCTCCCACGCGCAGGCGCGCGGTTCCCTCCCAATTTCACGTCCTCCACCCAGTTGTCACGGTCCTGCCCGGCCGCAGGACGGGCTTTGCCCTTACCTGCTCTGCCGTCCGGAATGCATGGGCATTCCAGACAACAGAACAGGAAGGCCCGCCCATTGGCGGAAAAGGGAAGAGAAGCCCGGCCCGCCCGACAACGGAGGGTCACAAATGACCGACGCTAAATTCGACGTTTACAGCCATGTCACCGAACAGATTATCGCCCAGATTGAGGCCGGAACCCCGCCGTGGCGCAAACCTTGGACCGGAGGAGCCGCAGGCGCAGCCCTGCCCATGCGGTGGAACGGCGAAGCCTATCGCGGCATCAACATTCTGATGCTTTGGGCTATGGCCGCTGCAAAGGGCTACAGCTCAGAACGTTGGATGACCTTCAAGCAGGCGCAAGAGCTTGGGGGCCATGTGCGCAAGGGTGAGAAGTCTTCTACCGTGGTCAAATTCGGCACCGTCGAGCGCGAGGACGAAAACGGCGAAGAACGCCAGATCCCCTATGCCCGCGCCTATCGCGTTTTCAACGCCGACCAGATCGAAGGGCTTACCGCCGACTTTTACCTTCTGCCCGATCCGCCCCGCGACCTTGGCACCGTGGCGGACCCAGAGCTTGCGGCGTTTTTTGCGGCGACCGGCGCGCAGATCGACAGCACCGAGGAGCCGCGCGCTTATTACAACCTGAAAACCGACAGCATCCACATGCCGCTGATTTCCACTTTTCACCGCGCCGCAGGTTACTACGGCACCTTGGCGCATGAGCTGACCCACTGGACAGGGGCTGCGCAGCGGCTGGACCGCTTCAGCCGCTTCAATGACCGCAAGTCCTATGCGTTCGAAGAGCTGGTGGCAGAAATCGGAAACTGCATGCTTTGCGCTCAGCTTGGCCTTGAGCCTGAATTTGACCAGAGCGCCGCCTATGTCGAAGGCTGGTTGAGGGCACTGAAGGAAGACAATCGGGCAATCTTCAGGGCCGCATCCGAGGCACAGAAGGCCGTGGATTACATCATGGCCCGCACCGCGCAGGTTGACCGGATGGCCGCCGAATAGGGGCCGAACCTAGCGAAAACCCAGAGGCCCCCGCGATCTAGCGGGGGCTTTTTGCTTGGAGGGTCGGCCCTTGGTCGCAGGCGGGTTTAGAATGACCTGTCGTAAGGCGGCCTAAAGGCCACCTGATGACAGGCCCGGCGCTTCGCGCGGACGCCCCCAGTGGTGGCGGTGATTGGGAAACCTCAAGTGGTTTCCCAATCAGGCTTAAAAATGCAAAAAGTCCGCACAAGGCGGACTTTTCACTTAATCGTTCGACGGTAAGGGTGGCCGAAACCCGCGACCTTACGCGCTGTATGGGGTACACATAAGCTATCAGCACTGGTCAGTCAAGTGAATGTTGATAAGGTAGCGTGCTGGCCGATAGCAACTCATTGATTAAATGTAACTTGTACAAAGACGCAGGAAAAACATGCCTTTCACAGCAGACGAGCTCCACCACCTCCCCAACGTCCTCTCAGCGCCTAGGTTCACGCGATACCTCGTGGAGAAGAACGGTGACAAGGTTGCGGCCTTGGAGCTCTACAAGTGGAACCTAGACCTATCTTCCTCCTTGCTGGCCCCGCTTCATGTCTGCGAAGTGAGCATCCGGAACGCCATTACAGAAGCCATCGAGTTGACTTACGGCGCCCTCTGGCCCTGGGCACAAAGTTTTGAGATCAGCCTTCCCAATCCGCCTCGACACTTCAATCCTCGCAAAGAGATCAAGATTCTGCGTGTGAAGCACCCAACCGTTGGGAAGATCATAGCCGATATGAAATTCGCGTTCTGGCAGAACATGTTCACTGGTCGACATGACGGTCCAATATGGAACGCCCACATTCGAACTGTTCTACCACACACCGATCCCGCACTCTCGGTCCAGATGATCAGAGGCGAAGCATTCGATGCTATGGACACGATCAGAGAGCTCCGAAATCGGATTGCACACCACGAGCCCA
>Ga0209792_1000957_pt1 | contig 16056 bp, 15 predicted proteins | sample EBPBio142005_DNA_FD_185860 | JGI IMG/M metagenome (GOLD analysis project Ga0209792, IMG submission 185860) | Wastewater treatment Type I Accumulibacter community from EBPR Bioreactor in Madison, WI, USA - Reactor 1_6/14/2005_ DNA (SPAdes)... | ecosystem: Engineered > Bioreactor > EBPR >... | reverse complement strand
GCCGCCCTGGCGACCGCGCGCGAAGCGGGGCCGCAGCTGCCGCGCGGCCTGCTGGTGGACCAGCTGGCCGATGGCAGTGCCGATGGCGGCGCCGACGTGCAAACGGCCTTGCAGTTGGGCTGCCAGGCCATGGTGCTCAACCATGCGCTATGGGACGCGGCCCTGGTGGCGCGCGTGCATGGCAGCGGCATGCGCTGCCTGAGCTACACCGTCAACGACGCGGGGGAGGCCGAGCGGCTCGTGCGGCTGGGCACCGACGGCATCATCACCGACCGGGTGGATCTGTTCAGCCCCGCCCTGGCCTGAACCAAGCCCCCTTGGGCGATGCGCGGCCGCCAGACAATGCAACCCATGAACCGTTGCCCCGCCTCCCGTCCACTCACGACACGCGAGCACCTTGTCGCTCCCGCCTGGTCCATGGCGCAGCTGGTGTGCGGCGTGCTGCTGGCCTGGCTGCTGTGCCTGGCGGGCCCGGCCGCATGGGCGGCACCCGGCGGCAGTGCGCCGATGGCCGCAGCTGACCGGAACGGCAACGACGGCGCGCCCTTGCCCCAGGTCGATGAACTGCGCAAGCAGCTCGACACCATACCTCTGAGGCTCGACGAGCTCGATGACGGCCGCAAGGCACTGGCCGACATCAACACCATTGGTCAGACGGCCGAACGTGTCGTGACGCGCCGCAGCACCGAACTGGCCGAACTGGACAAACGCCTGGAAGGCCTGGGCCCGGCGCCCGAGAAGGGCTCGCCCGCCGATACGCCCGACGTCGTGCAACAGCGCACCGCGCTGAACAAGCAGCGCGCAGCCATCGACTCCGAGCTCAAGCTCGCCCGCCTGATCGTCGTCGATGCGGAGCAGCGTGGCGTCGAGCTGATCCGCCAGCGCCGCGCGCAGTTCCGTGCAGCGCTGACCATGCGCACCGAATCCCCGCTGAGCCCGTCCTTCTGGCGTAACCTGCGCAATGCCGCGCCGCGCGACTGGGCGCGCCTGCGGGCCCTGGGCGCAGACCTGGCAGCAGCCACCCGGGCCACCTTGCAATCACCGCGCAGCAACAGCTTTTTTGGCCAACTCACCCTGGCGCTGGTGCTGGCCATTGGCGGCCCCTGGCTGGCCGAGCGCCTTCTGGTGCGCGCCCTGGCGCCGCGCCTGCCGGCGACAAGGCTGCGGCGCACCCTGCTGGCCAGCATGGCCATCGTGACCCATGTATTCATCATCGGCACAGCGCTGCAACTGGCCTGGCAGGCTCTGGCGCTGGGCGGCGTCTTTAGTGATGAGCTGCGCGCGGTGCAGCACACCAGCCTACGCGCCGTGGTCTACGCGAGCTTCGTGGTCGCGCTGGGCCACACGCTGCTGTCGCGCCGGCGCAGCACATGGCGTCTGCTGCCCATATCCGACGAGCTGGCGCGCCGCCTGAGTCCCTTTCCCTGGTGGATCGCAAGCCTCTCGGCGCTCGGCGTGCTGATGACGGAACTCAATGCCATCATGGGTGCCAGCATCTCCGCCGAAGTGCTGGTACACGGCCTGTTTGCGCTGTTGCTGTCATTCACCGTGGGCGCGGCCCTGGGCCATATGCGCGCCACGCCAGCGCAGACCGACACCCCGGATGACCCGGCCGAGCGCCCGGGCGAGCGCAGCCGCCCGCTGTGGCTGGGCCTGATTCTTGCCGCCACCGGGCTGGCCATAGGCATTGCCGTGCTGGCGCTGGCGATTGGCTACGTGGCCCTGGCCGGCACACTGGCGCGGCAGGTGGTGTGGTCGAGCGTGGTATTTGCTGCAAGCTATCTGCTGATGCAGCTGGGCGACGATCTGTGCGACACCCTGCTGTCTTCGAGGAGCGGCTTCGGCGCACGCATCCACGACCTTCTGGGACTGGAGGCACGGCTGCTCGACCAGGCGGCGGTGCTGGTGTCGGGCGCCTTGCGCGTGCTGCTGCTTTTCTACATGGTCGTTGCGCTGATGGCGCCGCTGGGCACGGACCCGGACGAGCTCTTTCGCCGCGGCAGCAAGCTGAACAACAACCTGCAGATAGGCGATATCACGCTGGCCCCGCAGGGCCTGCTCACCGCGCTGGCCGTGGTCATGGCGGGATTCCTGGCCATACGCCTGTTCAAGCACTGGCTCACCAGGCGGTACTTCCCGCACACGACCCTGGCGCCGGGCATGCAAAGCTCCATCACCACGCTGCTGGGCTACGTCGGCGCAGTGGTGGTGGTGGCCATGGCGCTGGCGGGCCTGGGCATTGGCGTGGAGCGCATTGCCTGGGTGGCCAGCGCCCTGTCGGTGGGCATAGGCTTTGGCCTGCAGGCCATCGTGCAAAACTTCATCTCCGGCCTGATCCTGCTGGCCGAGCAGCCCGTCAAGGTGGGCGACTGGGTAGTGCTGGGCGATACCGAAGGTGACGTGCGCCGCGTGAACGTGCGCGCCACCGAGATCCAGCTCTGGGATCGGTCCACCTTGATCGTGCCCAACTCGGAGTTCATCACCAAGACCGTGCGCAACATGACCCTGGGCGGCGCCCAGGGCCGCGTGCTGCTGCGCCTGCCCGCGCCGCTGGATGCCGACGCGCGACGCTTGCGTGAGCTGATCCTGCAGGCCTTTGAGGCCCACCCGGACATCCTGCAAACCCCCGCACCATCGGTGACGCTGGAGGGCATACAGAACGGCACCCTGACCTTCCTGGCCATAGGCTACGTGAGCAGTCCGCGCCAGGTCAGCGGCGTGAGGAGCGACATGCTGTTTTCCATCCTCGACGCCCTGCGTGCGGCCGGTCTGGCGCTGTCACCCCCGGCCACCATGCAGGTGCCCCAGCCGGCCGGCGAACCTGGCCAGCCGCGTGTGCTGATCGAAAAAATCTGAGGCTGAAAGTCCGCGTCACTGACGCCACAGCGCCGCCTAACCGCGCCAGGCACGCAGCTGCAGCCACTGGCTGCTCGCGCATGCCAGCACCAAGGCTGCGTAGGTGAGCATGCGCCCGTCACGGCCCAGCAACACCAGGCCAAGCCCCAGAACGGTGCAAGCAACCACAAAATTGATAGCTATTGGCGCAATCCAGCCATGGGGTTTTGCCAAATTCCGCAGAAATGCATGTCCGCACAGTACCAGCAGTACGGCCAGCGCCAGGGCCGGCGCAGCGAAATTCAGCAGGTGGTTGACGATGGCAAGAGGGGACATGCAAACATGATGCAAATCAAGCAATAGCACCGTAGCGTGCCTGATTGCGCGGTCGATTTTATAATCGCCCCCCATGGCAGTCTGGGCTCTAGGCATCAATCACCACACCGCACCGCTCGATTTGCGCGGGCGGTTCGCGTTTGCCGTGGATCAGATGGCGCCCACGCTGCACGGCCTGCGCCAGTCGCTGGCCCAGGGTTCCGGCCGGCATCCGGGCGTGGAGACGGCCATCATCTCCACCTGCAACCGCACCGAGATCTACTGCGCCGCCGAGGCGCCGGCGCTGGATCACACGCTGGATTGGCTGGCCGCGAGCGGCGGCGTGAGCCCGTCCCTGCTGCGCTCGCATTCCTACACGCTTGAGAGCGGCCTGGTCGCGCGCCACGCCTTCCGCGTCGCCAGCGGGCTCGATTCCATGGTGCTGGGCGAGGCCCAGATCCTGGGCCAGATGAAGGACGCCGTGCGCGCCGCCGAAGGCGCGGGCGCGCTGGGCACCACGCTCAACCAGCTGTTTCAACGCAGCTTTGCCGTGGCCAAAGAGGTACGCACCAGCACCGACATCGGCGCGCACAGCATCAGCATGGCGGCGGCCGCCGTGCGCCTGGCGGGCCAGCTGTTCGAGGATTTGTCCAGGATCCGCGTGCTGTTCGTGGGCGCGGGCGAGATGATCGAGCTGTGCGCCACGCATTTCGCAGCTAAAAATCCAAAGCAGATCACCATTGCCAACCGCACGCTGGAGCGCGGTGAGAAGCTCGCCACGCGTTTTGGCGGCGAGGTCATGCGCCTGGCCGAGCTGCCCGAGCACCTGCACGAGTTCGACGCCGTCATCAGCTGCACGGCCAGCAGCCTGCCCATCATCGGCCTGGGCGCCGTGGAGCGCGCTTTGAAGAAGCGCCGCCACCGCCCCATCTTCATGGTGGACCTGGCCGTGCCGCGCGACATCGAGCCCGAGGTCAAGCAGCTCGAAGACGTCTACCTCTACACCGTGGACGACCTGGCCGGCGTGGTGCAGACCGCCCAGGCCAACCGCCAGGCGGCCGTGGCCCAGGCCGAGGCCATCATCGACGCCGGCGTGCAAAACTTCATGCACTGGATGGAGCTGCGCAGCCCGGCCGTCCAGGCCGGCGGCGTGGTGCCGCTGATCCAGCAGCTCAACAGCCAGGCCGACACATGGCGCGCGCTGGAGATCGCCCGCGCCAAGAAGCTGCTGGCCAAGGGCGAGGACATCGACGTGGTGCTCGACGCCCTGTCGCGCGGCCTCACGCAGAAGATGCTGCACGGCACCATGGCCGAGCTGCGCGCCGGCGACGCCGACGCGCGCGCCCAGACGGCACAGGCCGTCTCGCGCCTGTTCCTGCGCTCGCAAAGCAAGAACGGGCTGTAGCGGCGCCCGCCGCTGCACTTCAAGCCAAACCGGCCTCAAGCGCTTGCCAGGCAAGCGCAAGCAGCTACGCAATCAGTAGCAAACCCTTTTCCCCGATCCGATGAAACCCTTTCTCCGCAGCCAGTTGGAGCGCTATGCACAGCGCCTGCAAGAGCTGGACTTTCTGCTCTCGCGCGAAGACATCATGGCCGACATGCAGCAGTACCGCAGCATCTCGCGCGAGCATGCCGAGGTCACGGCCGTGGCCGGCCGCTACGCGCGCTACCAGCAGCGCGAGGCCGATCTGGCCGGCGCGCAAGAGATGCTGGAAGACCCTGACATGGCCGAGATGGCGCAGGAGGAAGTGCAGGCCGCCGAAGCCGAACTCGTGCAACTGGAGGACGAGCTGCAGCGCCTGCTGCTGCCCAAGGATCCCGACGACGAGCGCAACGCCTTCGTCGAAATCCGCGCCGGCACAGGCGGCGACGAATCTGCCCTGTTCGCCGGCGACCTCGCACGCATGTACACGCGCTACGCGGCCACCGTGGGCTGGAAGGTCGAGGTCATGAGCGCCAACGAGAGCGAACTGGGCGGCTACAAGGAAGTCGTACTGCGCGTCGAGGGCGACCATGTGTATGGCGCGCTGCGCTTTGAATCCGGCGGCCACCGCGTGCAGCGCGTGCCCGCCACCGAGACCCAGGGCCGCATCCACACCAGCGCCTGCACCGTGGCCGTGATGCCCGAGCCCGACGAGCAGGCCGCCATCACGCTAAACCCCGCCGACCTGCGCATAGACACCTTCCGCGCCAGCGGCGCGGGCGGCCAGCACATCAACAAGACCGATTCGGCCGTGCGCGTGGTGCACCTTCCCACGGGCATAGTCGCCGAATGCCAGGACGGGCGCAGCCAGCACAGCAACAAGGCCAAGGCCCTGCAGGTGCTGCAGGCGCGCCTGCAGGAAAAGGAACGCAGCGAACGCGCCGCCAAGGAGGCCGCGACGCGCAAGGGACTGATAGGCAGCGGCGACCGCAGCGACCGCATACGCACCTACAACTTCCCGCAGGGGCGGTTCACCGACCACCGCATCAACCTCACGCTCTACAAGCTGCTGGCCGTGATGGAAGGCGACCTGGGCGACGTGATAGAGGCCCTGCAGCACGCACGCGAGGCCGAGCTGCTGGCCGAGCTGGGTTTGGAATGATATTGGCCGTCAGCGCCTGCGCAACAAGCGCTGGCAGCTATCAATAATGTAATGACCACGCCCTCCACCATCGCCCAGGCACTCGCCCAGGCCCAGGCCGCGGGCCTGGCACGCATCGATGCGCAAATGCTGCTGCTGCATGTGCTGGACCGCGCGACGAGCGACCGCGCCTGGCTGCTCACGCACGACGGCGACGCCATGGCTGCGGACGCGCTGGCGCGCTGGCATGCCCTGTGCGCGCGGCGCGCGGCGGGCGAGCCCGTGGCCTACCTCACGGGCCGCAAGGAGTTCTACGGCCTGGCGCTGCAGGTCGATGCGCGCGTGCTCGACCCACGCCCGGACACCGAAACCCTGGTGGAATGGGCGCTGGAACTGATCGCCCCCTACCCCGCGCCGCGCGTGGCCGACCTGGGCACGGGCAGCGGCGCCATCGCCCTGGCCATTCAGCACCAGCGCCCTGACGCCTGCGTGCTGGCCGTAGATGCCAGCGAAGGCGCCCTGGCCGTGGCCCGCGCCAACGCAAAGCGCTTGAAACTGGGGGTGCAATGCGTGCAAGGCGACTGGCTCGCGGGCCTGGACGGGCCGTTCGACGCCATCGTCAGCAACCCGCCCTATATCCCGGCGCAAGACCCGCACCTGGCTGCGCTCACGCACGAGCCCCAGTCGGCCCTGGCCAGCGGGGACGACGGGCTGCAAGACATCCGCACCATCGTCGCTCAGGCGCCGGCGCTGCTCGCACCAGACGGCTGGCTGCTGCTGGAGCATGGCTGGGATCAGGCCGATGCCGTGCAGGCTCTACTGCGCGCAGCCGGCTTCAGCCAGGTGCAAAGCCGCATGGATCTGGCCGGCATAGCCCGATGCAGCGGCGGGTCAATGCCAGTAGGGCTATCGCCCACAGTGAAATAATTGCGCGTTAACCGGCCTACCGGCCCCCATTTCAGGAGTATTAGATGAGCGACGCCAAACAACGCATTGAGCAACTGGTCAAAACCAACGACATCCTGCTGTTCATGAAGGGCAATACCAGCTTCCCCATGTGCGGCTTCTCGGGCCGCGCCGTGCAGATCCTCAAGGCCTGCGGCGTCGATGCCAAGGACATCGCCTCGGTGAACGTGCTGGAGGACGACGAGATCCGCCAGGGCATCAAGGACTTCAGCAACTGGCCCACCATCCCCCAGCTCTACGTCAAGGGCGAGTTCATCGGCGGCTCGGACATCATGATGGAGATGTACGAATCGGGCGAGCTGCAGCAGGTGCTGGGCACCGGCGCCCAGGGCTGATCCACAAGCCCCCTTTGGCCGCAGGCCGCCCCACCGGGCGGCTTTTTTGTTTCACGATGACTCCAGCCCGACATTTCGCTGGACTGCGCTGTAGCCCGATACAGCAGGTTTATCAATAACTTACGCGCGTCCATCATATGCCGGTGCTTTCCGAAACCTGACCCGGCTTCCGCTCTCATGGCTCCCATGTGGCTCTTGGAAACCGGGTCTTCCAAGGAGTCATCGTGGCAAAAATCAAACTCACCAAAACCGCCGTGGAGACGGCGCAACCCCAGGCGCAGGCCGTCGAACTGCGGGATACCGTGGTGCCCGGCTTCCTGTGCAAGATTACCCCGGCGGGCCGCCGGGTGTTCATGCTCCAGTACCGCACGAACGCTGGGGAGCGGCGCAAACCCGCCCTGGGCCTGTTCGGGGAACTGACCGTGGAACAGGCCCGCGTCATGGCGCAGGACTGGCTGGCCGAGGTTCGCCGGGGGGGCGATCCTGGCGGCGCCAAGGCCGAGGCGCGCAAGGCGCCCACGATGGCCGAGCTGTGCAAGAAGTTCATGGAGGACTACTCCAAGAAGCGCAACAAGCCCAGCACCTGGCGCGGCTATCAGGCGGTCATCGACCGCTGCATTGTCCCGATGCTGGGCCGCAAGAAGGTGGCTGACGTGAAGCGTCCCGACATTGCCGGGTACATGGAAAAGCTCTCCTACAAGCCCACCGAGGCGAACAAGGGCTTCGCCATCCTGCGCAAGATGTTCAACCTGGCCGAGGTGTGGGGCTTCCGCCCGGACGGCACCAACCCGTGCCGCCATGTTCCGATGTATCCGCCCGGCAAGAAGACCCGCCTCATCGTGGACGATGAAATGGTGCTGATCTTTCGCCAGTTGGAGACGCTGGAGGCGGAGGGGCTGGAGAACTACGTCATTCCGCTGGCGATCCGCCTGCAATTCGAGTTCGCGGGCCGCCGCTCCGAAATCTGCACGCTCGAATGGGACTGGATCGACCTCGCAAACCGGCGTGTGATGTGGCCTGACAGCAAGACCGGCGGCATGTCCAAGCCCATGAGCGCGGAAGCCTATCGGCTGCTTTCGACGGCGCCGCGTCGGGAAGGCAGTCCGTATGTCCTGCCGTCGCCCAACGACCCGACCCGGCACCTGACCTTCGGCGAACACTATGGCGGCTGGTGCCGGGTGCTCAAGGCCGCCGGCGTCCCGCACGTCGGAACGCATGGCATCCGCCACCGCTCGGCGACGGACATTGCCAATTCGGGTGTGCCCATCAAGGTCGGCATGGAGCTGACCCAGCACAAGACCGTTGCGCAGTTCATGCACTACGTCCATACCGAGGAGAAGCCCGTGCGCGATGCGGCCGAATTGGTGGCCAGCCGCCGCCAGGCCATCACGGGCGGGCGGCAAGGCCAGCCCCAGGAGGCCGTGACATGAACACCTGCACACTGCCTACGACGGTCGCCAAGGCAATTTCCCAGACACTGTCTGGCGAATCTTCCCCTGCGTGGGGCGGGCGGATCGCTGAACTGGCAAACTATGCCCGTTTCGGGTATAGTTTTCGGGAGCGCCAGCTATGACCGTCTTCAAACGCAAGGACTTTGCACGGTGGCAGGCTGGCGAGAAGTTGCCTGATGCCGCGTTGTGCAAAGCAGTCCAGGAGATGGAGGCCGGTCTGGTGGATGCTGACCTGGGCGGCTTTCTCTACAAGAAGCGGGTCGCGCGCCCTGGTGGCGGCAAAAGCGACGGTTACCGGACGCTGCTGTCGGCACGGATCGGTAGCCGCTATGTGTTCCTGCATGGGTTCCCCAAGAGCGACAAGGCGAACATCACGCAGGACGAAAGGAAGGCGTTGCAGTTCGCCGGCAAGGTGTTTCTGGAATTGTCGGCAGAGAACTTGGCGAAGGCGCTGGAATCCGGCGTTCTACTGGAGGTGTGTTGTGACGAGCAAGCTCATTGAATCCCTGCGCGGTGACCTGGCCGCGCTGCACGATGCTGGCGCGATCGGCAAGGTCACGATGCGCGAGTTCGAGGCCATCTGCCCGCCGCCAGTGCGGGAGTTCAGCGCCGCCGACATCAAGCACCTGCGCGAAGAGCTGAAATTCAGCCAGCCGGTGTTCGCGCTGCATCTGCACACGACTGCTTCGACGGTACGCAAATGGGAGCAAGGCGATACCCACCCGGCCGGGCCGGCACTGAAGCTGCTGAACATCATCGCCAACAAGGGTTTGCAGGCCATCATCTGATACCTGCTTGACTCTATCCAAGCGAGTCGCCACACCCTCCCATTCGACCATTACTCGGGCCAATTTTCCGGGACAAGCGCGGGAGGCTTAGTCCACGGTTGTTCAACCAAGGTGTTCTGGAACCATTCTTCACGGAGGTTTGCGTGCTCAGTCACAATCAACTGGAATCCAGGTACTTCCTCCTGCGTGAACTTCAGCAACAACTCGAACAGCCTGCGAACCGCTTCGAGATCAGCATCTGCTTCGGTCTTCTGCACTGAGCCGTCAGCTTCCTTATAGACCTGCTCGGAAGGAAAATAAACTTGAGTCGGCTGGTCGATCAGGAGGAACTGCGGAATGGGGCGATTGTTCTTGGCGGCGAACCGATGCAAGGCCAACAGGGCCGAAAGGTGATATGCCAAGTGGTTTTCACCGCCGCCGGTTCGGCTCATCGGAACTGGGCGGTCTGGCCGATCAAAGATGATCGTCATTTGGCCGAGGTCTAGTCGTGCCGGATACGGGCCGAACTCCGCGTTGAAGGCTTGGGTGTATTGCGTCAACTGCGCGGAGATGTTGTTCAGGATCGAAGCCAAGCGTTCATTGCTATCATCGGCCCCGATTTGCTCCTCAAGTTGTTCCACCTTGAACTTGATGCGGCGATTTTCCGCTTCTAGCCGAACGAAATCTTCGTTCGGGAGCAGGGTTTCCAAGAACAGACTGATGCGCCCGACGACACGCGCGGCAGCATTATTGCGAGTGCCCATCTGAGCGATGACCTCATTCGCTGAGATTGCGGCCGAAAGCTCTGCTTCCTTTTGCCTGACGGCACCTGCAATCTCATCCACCTTGCCAGTCAGTTCAGTCAAATAGGCTTCGAGCTTGGGGCGCTGGCCAGTGGCAATGCGCAACTCCTTATCGAGCGATGTCAACTCGCCGAGCAGGGCTGTGGCAATTGGCGACTCAAGCGCAAGGTTTCGCTCACTGAATGGCCACTGCCATTCGCCCGTTTCCGGGTTCTTTGGCAGTGCCTTGATTGAGGCAAGCCGATCAAGTTGTTCAGCGGCCTCGTTTTCGTAGCCACCGGCGCGCTTGGCGAATTGTCGCGCTGAGTCGATCCGGGTTTGAACCTCGCGGCGATCCTTGCGCAATTGACTCAGATCTTCTTCGAGTCGAGAAATCCTGCTCCCGTCGTCGTCAGGAAGTGATTCGGGCTTCCACAGCAGAGACAACCTCAACGCTTCGATGATTCCGTCCGCACTGGGTTTCTCCTCGGTCTTGCCGATAACGCCGACTGTCTTGGCTTCGGAGTAGAGGCCGATGGCCTTCTCGTGAGACGTGTCAACCGCCGCCCGTGCTTGCTCTAGCTGCTTCGTATTGATCCTCAGCTCCCGCTGCGCTACGCGCAGTTTGGATTCCAATTCGTAGCGATCATGAGAGGAGACGCCAAGCAGGATGGGCAGGGTGTCGCGGATAGCCTGAGGTTGAAACTGCTCGTTCTGCCGATAGAAAAGCTGATCCTTGTTAGCGACAAGTCCTTGCTTCTGGAAAAGATAATAGAACGTGTGCTTGACGTTCGCGTCGAAACTTTCCCGGCTGTGTTCGAGGGCGACGTCAGTTCGGTTTTCGGGGATTCCGAGCAGCCGAGACAACAACTCGACGATGGCATCGTCATCGGTGTTGACCACCAGTTCGTTGAACTCTGGCGCTTGTAGTTGTCCTCCACGCCGAAGCATCACAGTGCTGCAACTGGCGGCGCCAGCGGCAGGCGTCGGTTTGGCAACCAGAACCTGTTCGTTTGCGAACTGGTAGATCACAGCGAACCAGGCCACTTTGTCGCGGATGATTCCTTCAGGAACGTTGAACGAGGAGCGCCCCATGCAGTATTCAATGATCTCGGACAGCGCAGACTTGCCAGTTGAAGATCGACCGGTGATGACGTTGAGTCCGTTCACTCTGAACTGAAGATCCCGGCGCTGGCCGTCGTGACTGTAGATGTGGATGGAACTGATCTTCATGGGCGAATTCCGAAAGTCGTGTAAACAGTCACTCGGTCAGCGATGCGTGCAAACTCCCTCCCAACAATGCGCGCCACTCGTTGGCAGGAGATAGTTTCGTCAGTCCCCTTGATGGTCTTGCGCACCTTGTCGGGTACGGTTTGGATGCGCCCATCCTCAGCGACAGTGAGGCAGCCTCGCTCCATCAACAAGCCGAACCCTTCGAGTGCGTAGGGCAGCATCTGGGCGGCTCGATCAGCGAAGCCGATCATGACCTGTTGATTCTTTTCCGCAGTCTTTAGCAGATAGCTGCGCGAACTACCGGCGATTACCTCGCGTGAATCCTTGTGAAGACACAGAGGAAGCACCAGCAACGACAGCGAGAATGGCATACCTCTCGTGTCTTCTTCTTCATAGCCCTGCAAGGCGCGGAACAGGACAAGGCCGCAGAAGGCCGGATTGAAAAGGTTCCGAATTTCAATAGGTCTTCGATCCCAGCGTTTCAATTGGCCACCTCCAGCAGTGTGCCGAGGCGATCAATGAATCGGGGATGCCAATAGACTCTGGGCTCTGGCATGGTGTCCGCAAGGATGTGGAAGCTGCCGCGCACCACATAGGACTCAGTCACACGCGCACGAATGCGGAGAGATTCGATTTTTCCGGTCTCGAATTCTGCCCAGTTGTAGAGCGTCTTGCCAGCTTGTAGCAGCGCGTCCTCTGCGCTGTCATCATCCAACGCCTCGAAGGCAACATCGCGGTAGCGACCCCACTCGTCGGTAAGACGATCCTCATACTCCTCGACTTCTCCAGATATCAACAGGTTTTCACGTGCCCAAGCGGATCGCTGTTCAAATGCCCTGTAGTAGTCAAGAATCGCACTTCTGATTCGGTTCGAGGAAATACCGATCTCACGTAGTTGCGCCACGAACAACCGCGGATCGTTATCAGTGTCGATATCGCCGGCGGGTGCTTTTCCGCGGAATGTAATGGGAAGGTTGTCCGTCTTGTATTCCTCTGTGAAGGCGGACAACTTGTCCGAAACCTCATAGCCGAAGATTCCTTCCTCTTTGGCACCGATCAATTGCTTGATGACTGTGTCGTTCCACCAGCCTTCAAGTCGCTCGAATACAAAATCCCGATGCTCGCGTCGGACGCTTCGCATGTGCTTGTCCTTGATGGACGCTGGGATGTCTTCGATGCGTGGACTGCCATCGAGGATCAAAATGCGCTCAAGAAAATTTTGCTTCTCAGCATTGCTCAGTTCATTGAATTCTTTTGCAATTTCGCCGATGAGCGTGGACTTTGATTTGCTGAGGGCTGCTTCCGCCATCTCGGGCAGCGAGGTCGGTTCGACCGCTGCACCGGATTGGCTTGGCTGGAATCTCTTGAGAAACGAGTCATCCGAAACCGTACCCGTTGTGAACAGAAAGAATTGGAGGTTGGACGTGCTACGACCGTCACGTTTATACCGTGCGAGCCAGATACGAACTGACTTCCAGAAGTCCGTTGAGAGATCAGTCAGGCGGTCACCGATAGCTTTATGCTTGAGCGAGGTCAGCGACTTGCCCCCTTCGCTGTCCAGGAAGTCCAAGTCGTCATCCTTCTCAAAGAAGACGGCGGTGTCCTCGGGTAACTGCAACAAGTGAAGCAGGGCAAGGCGCGCTTGGTAGATGTATCCCAAACCCTGCTCCCCAGCGGAGTACTTATCTGTAGGGGCCTTCGCCATACCCTGCTCCTTTTTTTATAGACGTGTTGGCGAGGCTCCGAAACGGTATGACACGGGGCGGCATCGTTACCGACGCGCAATATGGAGTCGAGATGTCTCCCCCGATGACTGTGGCAACAGAGCCGATGTGCGCCTGCCTCTGGCAAAAGATAGTAACAAATAAAAACTGCGACTCACTCGATTCGTAGTGCCCCTGCGGCCGTGGCAGCGCTTCAAAAGAATGATTTTTAGCGTCCCGGCGTTCCGCCGTCGGGTTCGCGGGCTGCGCCCCGCGCTTCGTGCCGAATCCCGGCCATCCGGCTTTGACCCCTGACGCCTTCGGCCCTGGCGGGCCTGCGCGCTCCGCTTGCCAAGACCCGAGTGTGGGCAGTGGGCGGGTGTGGGCGGTCTTGCTGTTTCCTTCACCGTATCACGGCGTTCTCGCCGTCAATGACTGCGCGTGCTTCGCACGCTTGCGTCCTGGCGGCCGTCTTCGATCGTTGACTGCTTGCGCTGCGCCGTGAAGGCGACGGTTCCGGGCAATTCCGCCCGAGCAACCGGAGCACGATCATGTCGCAACTGTCCTTTTCCTCGTTCGATACCTCGCTGATGGTGCGTGACGCACAGGGCCGCTACCTGCTGGCGACGGCTGAGCAGATTCTGGAGGCCGCGCGCCAGGCCATCGAGCGCAAGATGCATCGCGGTGCATCGTTCACGTCGCCGGTGGCGGTCAAGGAGTACCTGCGCACCAAGCTGGCCGGCTTCGAGCATGAAGTCTTCGCGGTGTTGTTCCTCGATACGCAGCATCGCCTGATCGAGTACGCCGAGATGTTTCGCGGCACCATCGACAGCGCATCGGTGTATCCGCGCGAGCTGGTCAAAGAGGCGCTGCGGCTCAATGCGGCGGCGGTCATCGTTTCGCACAACCACCCGAGCGGCAACCCCGAGCCGAGCGCTGCCGATCGGGCGCTGACGCAGCGGCTCAGGGAGGCGCTGGCGCTGGTGGACATTCGCACGCTGGATCACGTCATCGTGGCGGGCAGCAGCACTACATCCTTCGCCGAGCGCGGCCTGATCTGACCCAAGGGGGCTTCGGCCCCCTTTTTGCTGCGCCCGGCGCTTGCCGGACGAAAACGCCGCCTCGGAAATCCGAGACAGCGTTTCGGAAATTCATCGGTCTATGTGGCGAGTGGGGGGCGGTCTTGCTGTGCCCCTTCACCGTACACGGCGTTCTCGCCGTCAAGGGCTTCGGGCTAGTGGCCCTTGCGTCCTGGCGGCCGTCTGCGACCCCCGACTGCTTGCGCTGCGCCGTGACTTCGACGGTTCCGGGCAATTCCGCCCTTGCAACCGGAGAACCGTCATGAACGACAAATCACACGTTTCCCTCGAATAGCACGTTTGCCTCGTCTGCGGCACGGCGTTCGATACCGGCGCGATCCTGCTGGACAAGCGCCTGCGCGCAAGCATGGGGTATCACACGGCGACAGGCTGGGGCTTGTGCCCTGAGCATCAGAAGTTGGCCGATGATGGCTTTGTCGCACTGGTCGAATGCGACCCGCAGCGCAGCGGCTAGCAGGCCGGCGGACGCATGAAGCCCGAGCAGGCATATCGCACGGGCCGGATGGCCCATCTGCGGCGCGCGGTGTTCGCGCAGGTGTTCAATGTGCCGATTGCGGATGAGCAGGCTTGCGTGTTCGTCGGACCTGGCGTGATTGAGCAGTTGCAGGCGATGGCCGCGCACTGATCGCGGCAACATCCGGCGCGTTGTCCTCCGGGGCGACGCGCCTTTTTTTTCTGCTGCGCCCGATGGCGCAACTCCGGCTCTCGCTGGCCTGCGCGTGCTGCGCACTTGCCGAAAGCCGGGGGCGTAGAGGTGTGAGGGAGGCGGTCTTGCTGTCCCCTTCATCGTGCCACGGCGTTCTCGCCGTCAAGGGCTGCGCGCCGATGGCGCTTGCGTCCTGGCGGCCGTCGTTGACCCCTGACTGCTTGCGCTGCGCCGTGCCCCGGAAGGGTCGGGCAATTCCGCCCGGCAACCTTTCAGGAGTTCACCATGAACAACGTACCCATCACTGCCGAGCAGCGCATGGTGCTGCTGGCCAACGGCCGCGCATCGCTGGAGAACCCGGACTTCGATCCGGCCCCGGTGGTCAAGCTGTTCACACCGGACGCTGGCGCGACCTGGCTGTTCACCGAGATTGATCCCGATGACCACGACCACGCTTTCGGTCTTTGCGACCTGGGCCTGGGGGAGCCGGAAGTCGGCTGGGTCAGCTTGAACGAGCTGGCGAGCGTGCGTGGCGGGCTGGGCTTGCCGATCGAGCGTGATCTGTCTTTCCGTGCCGAGAAACGCTTGAGCGCCTACGCACGCGATGCGCGGCTGGCCGGGCGGATCATCGTGTGACCTCGCAAGCGCGCCGTCCTTCGGGGCGACGCGCTTTTCTTCTGCTGCGCCCGGTGCCGATGCCTTCGCGCCTGCGGCGCTGCGCGCTGCGCTTGCACTCCAGGGGAAGGCCATGCGGCCATCCCCGCCGCGCTGCGCTTGGCGCCCCTCGATACCACCGCCCCGGCTGCGCCGGCGCGGCAACCCCTCCACATCAGCGGCATTTCAACCAGGGTATCCAGACCACGCTGTCTATCGTCGATTGCACGGGCGTCCCCGGCCAAGAAACATGGCCGGTCGCGCTGTCGTGCTGCGCATCGAGCCGCCTGCGGCGTCTCGCCCCTGACGGGCTTCCATCGTTCCCTCGCTCCGCTCGGCTGGCGCCTCCGGCCCGGCTTCCAGCTTCGGGCCTGCGCGCTTCGCTTGCGTGCGGTTCGGCACAAAGGGAAGGCCGTTGCCTTGTCCAGCCGTCTCCCCTGACTTCATCACCTTGTCCGCGACTGTAGCCCGCGGCCGTGTGCCGTCAAGGCGCGCAGGGCCGTGTCCTCGGCTGCGCCTGCGGGCCGCACCAACCCTGCGCTTGCCTCCTTGACGGCCCCCGTCTACGGGCTCCCTTCCGTCGCGGGCGATGAACTCAGGAAAGACGGTGGCAACAGGGCCAACCGGGTTCCTCGTGCCGACCGCACCGAACAGCCGAAAGGCTGGGCTCCGAATCTTGGAATCCGGTGTGCGGTGTGAACAGCA
>Ga0209792_1000956_pt1 | contig 16061 bp, 14 predicted proteins | sample EBPBio142005_DNA_FD_185860 | JGI IMG/M metagenome (GOLD analysis project Ga0209792, IMG submission 185860) | Wastewater treatment Type I Accumulibacter community from EBPR Bioreactor in Madison, WI, USA - Reactor 1_6/14/2005_ DNA (SPAdes)... | ecosystem: Engineered > Bioreactor > EBPR >... | reverse complement strand
ATCGACTTAGGGTTTACGAATAGAATGTCCGTTCGCCGTCTTGCCGAGCCAGCTCTCCAGCCAGCCGCCTTCGCCTTCAACCGGGCGATGACGTCGGAGGCGAAGACCTGGATCAAGAAATATCCGAAGGGCCGCGAACAGTCCGCCGTCATTCCGCTGCTCATGCTGGCGCAGGAGCAGGAAGGCTGGGTGACGAGGGCCGCCATCGAGCACGTCGCCGACATGCTCGACATGCCTTATATCCGCGTGCTTGAGGTCGCGACGTTCTACACCCAGTTCCAGCTCAAGCCGGTCGGCACCCGCGCGCATGTTCAGGTCTGCGGCACGACGCCCTGCATGATCATGGGCGCGGAAAAGCTGATGGATGTGTGCCGCTCGAAAATCCATCACGAGCAGTTCCACACCAACAAGGACGGCACGCTGTCCTGGGAAGAGGTCGAGTGCCTCGGCGCCTGCGTGAACGCGCCGATGGTCATGATCTTCAAGGATACCTATGAGGACCTGACGCCCGAACGGCTCGGCCAGATCATCGATGCGTTCGAGGCGGGCAGGGGCTCGTCCATCGCCCCGGGTCCGCAGAACGGGCGTACCTATTCCGCTCCGATCACCGGCCTGACCTCGCTGAAGGAGGAGAAGGCGGTTCTCAAGGCAACGCGGGACAAGGACGCGAAAGCCGCCGCGCGGGATGCGAAGGCGGCTGCCGTTGCGCCGGCCGTCTCCGTGCCGCCGTCCAACGCGGCCAAGCCGAAGACCGATGCGCCTGAAACGAATGGCGCATTGAAGTCGCCGTCGAAGGTCAAGGTATCGGCCAAGGCGGAGCAGGCGAAAAGCATCGCCCCGAAATTCTCGAAGACGGCCGCCAACATGGCCGAGCCGTCCGTCGAGAAGGTGGTGAAGCAGCGCGCGCCGGCGAAACCGAAAGCGGCCGCTCCCGCGCCTCTGATGTCGGCCCCCGCGCCGAAAGCTCCTGCGAAGGCGGCCAAGCCGGCGACGAAAGCGCCCGCCAAGGCCCCCGCGAAAACGGCGTCGCAGCCAAAGCCGTCGCTCGAGGACGTCCGCCGCCCGAAGAGCATCGAGCGCCCGAAGACGGTCGATGATCTGAAGCTGATCTCCGGCGTCGGTCCCAAGACCGAGCGCATCCTGCATGATCTCGGCATCTTCACCTTCGCACAGGTCGCCGGCTGGAACGCCGAGCAGCGCGAATGGGTCGACGGCTATCTTGCCTTTTCGGGCCGCATCGAACGCGAGGACTGGATGAAGCAGGCCAGGGCGCTCGCCAAGGGCGGCGTCGCCGAATATGTCCGCGTCTTCGGCAAGAAGCCGGTGTGAGGCGGCGATGGCGGATCGGCAGCAAGGCGGGTTCGGCAAGCGCGGGATGACGGATCGTCCGTCGGCCCAGCGTCCGCTCGCCGGCAGCCCCAAGAGCCCGCATACGATCTACCGGCCGGGAGAGACGGAACGCCCGACGTTCCACGGCAGCTTTGTCGAGCGCAACTGGCCGAAATTCGGCGCGGTCGCCTTCGCCGCGCTCGCGCTGGCGGTCTATTTGACGAGCGGCAAGACCGACCCGGTCTCGCTTGTCCTCGCAACCTTGCTCGCCGGCGGCATCGGCTATGTCCTGCTGAGCAAGGTGCGGGCGAGCCTGAACGACGTGCATATGGCGCGGACCGAGATTTTCACCTCCCCATCCTTCGCAGTCGGCGCCTTCGCCGGCCTCGGCTATTTCCTCTACACGCTACTGGCGGGGCCGGACCTGTCCGGCAACGAAGTCGAGCGCGAGATCGCCAGGTTCCAGGATCCGCTTGGCGCGTTCCGCGATGGCTTCCAGCAGCAGGATTTGGGGGCCGTGGCCTTCCTCATCATCAAGCTGGCCGGCTTCATGGTCGCCGGCGGGCTCGTGACGCGTTTCATCGCGCGCCGGCTCGGTATCGGGAGCGCGGCATGAGACAAGCAGACCAGTCCAATCAGTTGAAAGACGCCCACCATGCTGGCTGACAAGGACCGCATCTTCACCAATATCTACGGCCGCTTCGACCGGTCGCTTGCCGGCGCGATGAAGCGCGGCTGCTGGGACGGCACCAAGGGCATCATCGACAAGGGCCGCGACTGGATCATCAACGAGATGAAGGCGTCAGGCCTGCGCGGCCGCGGCGGCGCAGGCTTCCCGACCGGCCTGAAATGGTCGTTCATGCCGAAGGTCTCGGACGGGCGTCCGTCCTATCTCGTCGTCAACGCGGACGAATCCGAGCCCGGCACCTGCAAGGACCGGGAAATCCTGCGCCATGATCCGCATACGCTGGTCGAGGGCTGCCTGATCGCCGGCTTCGCCATGGGCGCGATCGCGGCCTACATCTATGTGCGCGGCGAGTTCATCCGCGAGCGCGAAGCCCTGCAGCGCGCCATCGACGAGTGCTACGACGCCGGGCTGATCGGCAAGAACAACAAGAACGGCTACGATTTCGACATCTACGTCCATCACGGCGCCGGCGCCTATATCTGCGGCGAGGAAACCGCGCTGCTGGAATCGCTCGAAGGCAAGAAGGGCCAGCCGCGCCTGAAGCCGCCTTTCCCCGCCAATATGGGCCTCTACGGCTGTCCGACGACAGTCAACAATGTCGAGTCGATCGCGGTTGCGCCGACGATCCTGCGCCGCGGCGCAGCGTGGTTCTCGTCCATCGGCCGCCCGAACAATGTCGGCACCAAGCTGTTCATGCTGGTCGGCCACGTCAACACGCCGGTCGTCGTCGAAGAGGCGATGGGCATCACCTTCCGCGAACTGGTCGAAAAGCATGGCGGCGGCATTCGCGGCGGCTGGGACAATCTGCTGGCCGTCATCCCGGGCGGTGCGTCCTGCCCGGTGATCAAGGGCGAGGACATCATCGACGCGCATATGGATTTTGATGGCATGCGCGAGCTGAAGTCGTCCTTCGGCACGGCGGCGGCGATCGTCATGGACAAGTCGACCGACATCGTGAAGGCGATCGCGCGACTCAGCTACTTCTTCAAGCATGAAAGCTGCGGCCAGTGCACGCCGTGCCGCGAGGGCACCGGCTGGATGTGGCGCGTGATGGAGCGTCTGGTGCGCGGCGAAGCGCAGAAGCGCGAGATCGACATGCTGCTCGACGTCACCAAGCAGGTCGAGGGCCACACGATCTGCGCTTTGGGCGACGCTGCGGCCTGGCCGATCCAGGGCCTGATCCGCAATTTCCGGCCCGAGATCGAGCGCCGCATCGACGAATTCTCCCGCAACGCCCACCGCGCCGAGCCGGTGCTGGTGGCGGCGGAGTAGAGGCGGCGTGATGGTCGATCCGAAGAACAACGGCGAAAACGGCGATCCAGGCCAGGTCAGGGCCGACCTGCTCGCGCATCCGCTCGCGCTGCCGGCCATCGCGACCACGATCGGCATGGGCGTGGCGAGCCAGATGCTTGGCTTCTGGATGGGTGCGCTGTCTGGAACGATGGCCGGCGCCATGCAGGCCTCGCGTCGCATCGCCGACGAACATGCGCCGCTCGGCGGCACGGCGGCGGATGTTGCGAGCCTGCCCGTCGAGGAAAAGCCCGCCGCTGCCCGCGCACGCAAGGCCGTGAAGAAGATCATCGCCGAGGCCAGCGAGCCGGCGGAGGAAGCGGCGACCGCGCCGGTCGCCGTCGAGCAGCCCGCAATTCAGGCGCAAACCGAGACCGTATCCAGCGCCGCCCGCGACGACCTCAAGGCTATTTCCGGAATCGGGCCGAAGCTGGAGCAGGTGCTGAACAAGCTCGGCGTGTCGACCTATGCGCAGATCGCCGCATGGACCGATGCCGAAATCGCCCGTATCGAGGAGCACTTCGGCTTCCCGGGGCGGATCGGCCGTGACGGCTGGGTTGGACAGGCGACGAAATTTCTGAACGAGCGGGGGCGCAAATGATCGCAGCGCATATCCGCGATGGCATGACGGCGAAAGCCGGGGGCAAACATGGCTAAGATCAAGGTCGACGGGAAAGAGATCGACGTACCCGACCACTACACGCTGCTGCAGGCGGCGGAGGAGGCGGGCGCCGAGGTGCCGCGCTTCTGCTTCCACGAGCGGCTGTCGATCGCCGGCAATTGCCGCATGTGCCTGATCGAGGTGAAGGGCGGCCCGCCGAAGCCGGCCGCCTCCTGCGCCATGGGCGTGCGCGACCTGCGCCCCGGCCCGAACGGCGAAGCGCCGGAAATCTTCACCAACACGCCGATGGTCAAGAAGGCGCGCGAAGGGGTGATGGAGTTCCTGCTCATCAACCATCCGCTCGATTGCCCGATCTGCGATCAGGGCGGCGAATGCGACCTGCAGGACCAGGCGATGGCCTTTGGCGTCGATTCGTCGCGCTACAAGGAGAACAAGCGCGCGGTCGAGGACAAATATATCGGCCCGCTGGTCAAGACGATCATGAACCGCTGCATCCACTGCACGCGGTGCGTGAGGTTCACGACGGAAGTGGCTGGAATCTCTGAGCTTGGCCTGATCGGCCGTGGCGAGGACGCCGAGATCACCACCTATCTCGAACAGGCGATGACGTCGGAATTGCAGGGCAATGTCATCGACCTCTGCCCGGTCGGCGCGCTGACCTCGAAGCCCTACGCCTTCCAGGCTCGGCCATGGGAGCTCACCAAGACCGAATCGATCGACGTGATGGACGCGGTCGGCTCTGCGATCCGCGTCGACACGCGCGGCCGCGAGGTGATGCGCATCATGCCGCGCATCAATGAAGAGGTGAATGAGGAGTGGATCTCCGACAAGACCCGCTTCATCTGGGACGGCCTGCGCACGCAGCGCCTCGATCGGCCCTACATCCGCCGCAACGGCAAACTGGCCCCCGCGAGCTGGCCGGAAGCCTTCGCCGCGATCATGGACGCGGTCGCCAAGGCGTCGCCCGACCGGATCGGCGCGATCGCGGGCGATCTGGCGACCGTCGAGGAAATGTATGCGCTGAAGGGCCTGATGGCCTCGCTCGGCTCGCAGAACATAGACTGCCGGCAGGATGGCGCGGCGCTCGATCCGGCCAATGGCCGCGCGGCCTATTTGTTCAACCCGACGATCGAGGGCATTGAACGCGCCGACGCGCTGCTGATCATCGGCGCCAATCCGCGCTTCGAGGCGTCGGTGCTGAACGCGCGCATCCGCAAGCGGTGGCGCGCCGGAAAATTCCCGATCGGGGTGATCGGCGACGTCGGCGACCTTCGCTACGACTATGAGCAGCTCGGCGCCGGCGCCGACACGCTGAAGGAACTGGTCGCCGGAAACGGCAAGTTCATCAAGGACTTCCGCAAGGCCGAGCGGCCGATGATCATCGTCGGCCAGGGCGCGCTGGCGCGCTCCGACGGCGCAACCGTGCTGGGCCTCGCCGCGTCGATCGCGACGGCCGCCAACGCCGTGCGCGATGACTGGAACGGCTTTGCCGTGCTGCACACCGCGGCGTCGCGCGTGGGCGGGCTCGATGTCGGCTTCGTGCCGGGCGAGGGCGGAAAAAAGGTCGCCGACATGATGGGCGCGCTCGACGTGCTGTTCCTGCTCGGCGCCGACGAACTCGACATGAGGAAGATCGGCGACGCCTTCACGGTCTATATCGGCACGCATGGCGACGCCGGCGCACACCGCGCCGACGTCATCCTGCCGGGCTCGGCCTACACCGAGAAGTCCGGCACCTATGTCAACACCGAGGGCAGGGTGCAGATGGCGAACCGCGCCGGCTTCGCGCCGGGCGACGCCAAGGAAGACTGGGCGATCCTGCGCGCGCTGTCCGACGTGCTCGGCCACAGGCTGCCCTTCGACTCGCTGGCGCAGTTGCGCGCGAAACTTCATGCGGAGTTCCCGCATTTCGCCGAGGTCGACGAGGTTCCGGCGTCCGACCCCTCCGTCATCAAGGCGCTGGCGAAGGACAAGGGCACGACCGGCAAGTCGGCATTTGTCTCGCCGGTGAAGGATTTTTACCTGACCAATCCGATCGCGAGGGCGTCCGCCGTGATGGCCGAATGTTCCGCGCTCGCGAAGGGCGGCTTCAAGCAGGCTGCGGAGTAGGACATGACCTGGACGGACATCTTCTACGCCTACGTCCTGCCGGCGCTGATCATGCTGGGCCAGTCGGTCCTGCTGATCGTCGTGCTGCTGGTCGGCGTCGCCTACATCCTTTACGCCGACCGCAAGATCTGGGCGGCGGTGCAGTTGCGGCGCGGCCCGAACGTCGTCGGCCCGTGGGGTCTGCTCCAGGCCTTCGCCGACCTTCTGAAATTCGTCTTCAAGGAGCCGGTCATTCCGTCCGGCGCCAACAAGGGCGTCTTCCTGCTCGCGCCGATCATCTCGGCGGTTCTGGCCATTTCCGCCTGGGCCGTCATTCCGGTCAATGAAGGCTGGGCGATCGCCGACATCAATGTCGGCATCCTGTTCGTCTTCGCCATCTCGTCGCTCGAAGTCTACGGCGTCATCATGGGCGGCTGGGCGTCGAACTCGAAATATCCGTTCCTCGGCGCGTTGCGCTCGGCGGCGCAGATGGTGTCCTACGAGGTCTCGATCGGCTTCGTCATCGTCACCGTGCTGCTCTGCGTCGGCTCGCTCAACCTGACCGACATCGTGCTGGCGCAGAAGGACGGCCTCGGCACGCATCTCGGCCTGCCGAACACCTTCCTCGACTGGCACTGGCTCGGCCTGTTCCCGATGTTCATCGTCTTCTTCATCTCGGCGCTGGCGGAGACGAACCGTCCGCCCTTCGACCTGGTGGAAGCCGAGTCCGAGCTCGTCGCCGGCCACATGATCGAATATTCGTCGACGCCGTTCCTGCTCTTCTTCCTCGGCGAATATGTCGCCATCGTCCTGATGTGCGCGCTCACGACCATCCTGTTCCTCGGCGGGTGGCTGCCGCCCTTCGACTTCGCGCCCTTCACCTGGGTGCCGGGCGTCATCTGGTTCGTGCTGAAGCTGTGCCTCTGCTTCTTCATGTTCGCGATGGTGAAGGCCTTCGTGCCGCGCTACCGCTACGACCAGCTCATGCGGCTGGGCTGGAAGGTGTTCCTGCCGCTGTCGCTGTTCATGGTCGTCGCCACCGCCGCCTTCCTCAAGCTGACGGGGCTGGCGTGATGAGCGGCATGTATTGGGGCGCGATCGTCGGTCTGGTGCTCGGAGCCGTCGGCTTCTTCGCGATGCGCGCCCTTGCCGGCCGCGTCGAACTCGAAGAGACGAAGACGGTGCTGAAGATGGCCGCGATCGTCGACCTTGCCCTGTTCCCGGTCCTCGGCGCCTTCGTCGGCGGACTTGTCGTGGGAGATTGATGGAATGTCAGCGCTAGCCCAGGCCGCCAAGTCGCTGTTGCTCAAGGAATTCGTCGGCGCCTTCGTGCTGTCGATGCGCCAGTTCTTCGCGCCCAAGGCGACGCTGAACTACCCGCACGAAAAGGGGCCTGTCAGCCCGCGTTTCCGTGGCGAGCACGCATTGCGCCGCTATCCGAACGGCGAGGAACGCTGCATCGCCTGCAAGCTGTGCGAGGCGATCTGCCCGGCGCAGGCCATCACCATCGAGGCCGGACCGCGCCGCAACGACGGCACGCGCCGCACCGTGCGCTACGACATCGACATGGTGAAGTGCATCTATTGCGGCTTCTGCCAGGAAGCCTGCCCCGTCGACGCCATCGTCGAGGGGCCGAATTTCGAGTTCGCGACGGAGACGCGCGAGGAACTGTACTACGACAAGGACAAGCTGCTCGCGAACGGCGACCGGTGGGAGCGCGAACTGGCGCGCAACATCGCGCTGGACGCGCCGTACAGGTGATTTGAGGCCTTCTCCGCTTCAGGTGGAGAGCAACAAGAAAAGTGGACGGACCCGACAGGCCCGTCTAAAGCACACGCGATTTCGGTTCCGGAGGCGGGGCGGAGTCGGACGAGGGAACCCGGGGACAACCCATGTTGACAGGTCTTGAAGCGGTCTTCTTCTACCTCTTCGCCTTCGTGGCGGTAGCGGCCGCGTTCATGGTCATTTCGGCCCGCAATCCCGTGCACTCGGTGCTCTATCTCATCCTGACCTTCGTCAACGCGGCCGGCCTGTTCCTGCTGACGGGTGCGGAGTTCCTGGCGATGATCCTGCTCGTCGTCTATGTCGGCGCGGTCGCGGTGCTGTTCCTGTTCGTCGTGATGATGCTCGACGTCGATTTCGCCGAGTTGAAGCAGGGCGCGCTGCAATACGCGCCGATCGGCGCTCTGGTCGGGCTGATCCTCGCCGCCGAACTGATCATCGTGGTGGGCGGCTATTCCTTCGCGCCGCAGCTCGCCGGATCGGTGTCCGAACCGACGCCAGATATCGCGACAAGGCACAACACCGCCGCGCTCGGCGACATCCTCTATACGGACTATCTCTTCTACTTCCAGATCGCGGGCCTCGTGCTGCTGGTCGCCATGATCGGCGCGATCGTGCTGACGCTGCGCCACAAGGAAGGCGTCAAGCGCCAGTCGATCCCGGCGCAGGTGGCGCGCACGCCGGCGACCGCCATCGAGATCAAGAAGGTCGAGACGGGGAAGGGCATCTGATCATGGAAGTCGGCATCTCGCATTTCCTCACCGTCTCGGCGATCCTGTTCACGCTCGGCGTCTTCGGCATCTTTCTGAACCGCAAGAACGTCATCGTCATCCTGATGTCGGTCGAACTGATCCTGCTCGCGGTGAACATCAATTTCGTCGCCTTCTCGGCGGCTCTGAACGATCTCGTCGGCCAGGTCTTCGCGCTGTTCGTGTTGACCGTCGCGGCCGCCGAAGCCGCGATCGGCCTCGCTATCCTCGTCGTCTTCTTCCGCAACCGCGGCTCGATCGCGGTCGAAGACGTGAACATGATGAAGGGCTGAGGATGCGCTTCGAGAGCCTCACCCCGATGCTTCAGTCGAGCGACATCGCGCGGACGGTCGATTGGTACCGCGCCACGCTCGGCTTCGAATGCACGGGCCTGGCCGATGGCTGGTGCACGGTCAGCCGCGATGGCGTGACGCTGATGTTCATGACCAACGACCATCTCGGCGCACCGCACGCCACCGCCACGCAATACTTCAAGGTCGACGACGTGATGACCCTGTGGAATAGCGTCAAGGACAGGGTTGCCGCGGAGTGGGGGCCGGAGGAAATGCCCTACGAGATGCTGGAATTTGCGATCAAGGATCCCGACGGATACCTGCTGAGCTTCGGCCAGGATGTGTCCGGCGCAAGAGCGACGAGCCACTGACATGTATCATCTCATCGTCTTCCTGCCGCTTCTCGGTTTCCTGATCGCCGGCCTTGGCGGGCGTTCGATCGGCGCGGCGGCGTCCGAATATGTGACGTCCGGCCTGCTGGTGATCTCGGCGGTCCTGTCCTGGGTCGCCTTCTTCTCGGTCGCCATGGGCGACGGCGAGGCCTTCACCGTTCCGGTGCTGCGCTTCATCCAGTCCGGCAATCTCGACGTCGACTGGGCCTTCCGTGTCGACACGCTGACGGTGGTCATGCTGGTCGTCGTCAACACCGTCTCGTCGCTCGTGCACATCTACTCGATCGGCTACATGCACCACGATCCGCATCGGCCGCGCTTCTTCGCCTATCTGTCGCTGTTCACCTTCGCCATGCTCATGCTGGTGACGTCGGACAATCTCGTCCAGATGTTCTTCGGCTGGGAGGGCGTGGGCCTCGCCTCCTACCTGCTGATCGGCTTCTGGTACAAGAAGCCGTCCGCCAACGCCGCCGCCATCAAGGCGTTCGTGGTCAACCGCGTCGGCGATTTCGGCTTCGCGCTCGGCATCTTCGGCGTCTACGTGCTGTTCGGCTCGGTCGCCTTCGACACGATCTTCGCCAATACGCAAAGCTTCCTGCCGGCCGCCGGCCATGGCGAAGCGGCCGCCGGGGCGGCAGCCGCCGCCGAGCATGGCGAGACCGTGCTGAATTTCCTCGGCTATCACCTCGACAAGGCGTCCGCCCTGACGGTCGTCTGCCTGCTGCTGTTCATGGGCGCGATGGGCAAGTCGGCGCAGGTGCCGCTGCACACCTGGCTGCCGGACGCGATGGAAGGCCCGACGCCCGTCTCGGCGCTGATCCACGCCGCGACCATGGTGACGGCAGGCGTCTTCCTCGTCGCGCGCATGTCGCCGCTGTTCGAACTGTCGCATACCGCGCTCACCGTGGTGACCTTCGTCGGCATGATCACGGCCTTCTTCGCCGCGACCGTGGGCCTCGTCCAGAACGACATCAAGCGCGTCATCGCCTACTCGACCTGCTCGCAGCTCGGCTACATGTTCGTCGCGCTGGGCTTGGGCTTCTATTCCGCCGCCATCTTCCATTTGTTCACGCACGCCTTCTTCAAGGCGCTGCTGTTCCTCGGCTCGGGCTCGGTCATCCATGCCGTGTCGGACGAGCAGGACATGCGGAAAATGGGCGGGCTTCGGAAGCTGATCCCGACCACCTACTGGATGATGGTCATCGGCACGCTGGCGCTGACCGGCGTCGGCATCCCGATGACGATCCTCGGCACGGCCGGCTTCTTCTCCAAGGACGCCATCATCGAAGGCGCATTCGTCGGCCACAACGCGGTCGCGCCGATCGCCTTCGTGCTGCTGGTCGTCGCGGCCATGTTCACCAGCTTCTACTCTTGGCGGCTGATCTTCATGACCTTCCACGGCAAGCCGCGCGCATCGGCCGACGTCATGCACCACGTGCATGAATCGCCGATGGTCATGCTCGTGCCGCTGTTCATCCTCGCGGTCGGCGCGCTCTTCGCCGGCGTGATCTTCCACGACTACTTCATCGGCGAGGACTATGACCACTTCTGGAAGGCGGCCCTGTTCCTGCTGCCGGACAACCACATCCTGCACGACTTCCACGGCGTGCCGCTGTGGGTGAAGCTGGCGCCCTTCGTCGCCATGCTGCTCGGCCTGCTCGGCGCCTGGCAGTTCTACATCCGCTCGCCGGAGACTCCGAAGGAACTGGCGGCGCAGCATCGCGGCCTCTACGCCTTCCTGCTCAACAAGTGGTATTTCGACGAGCTCTACGACTTCCTGTTCGTCCAGCCCGCGAAACGCCTCGGCCGCTTCCTCTGGAAGAGGGGCGACGGCTGGCTGATCGACGGTTTCGGGCCGGACGGCATTTCCGCGCGCGTGCAGGATGTGACCGCGCGCGTCGTCAAGGTCCAGTCCGGCTACCTCTACCACTACGCATTCGCCATGCTCATCGGCGTCGCGGCGCTCGTGACCTGGATGATGCTCAGGAGCTCAATCTAGATCATGACCGACTGGCCCATCCTCACGACGGTCACGTTCCTGCCGCTGGTCGGCGCGTTCCTGATTTTCTGGATTCGCGACGACAACGCGTCGGCCCGCCGCAACATCCGCTCGGTGGCGCTGTTCACGACGGTCTTCACCTTCGTCGTGTCGCTGCTGATCTGGGCCGGTTTCGACAATTCCGTTCCCGGCTTCCAGATGCTGGAAGAGGCGAACTGGCTCGGCGGCGGCATCACCTACCGCATGGGCGTCGACGGCATCTCGATGCTGTTCGTCATCCTGACGACCTTCCTGATGCCGTTCTGCATCCTCGCCTCCTGGGAGTCGATCGAGCATCGCGTGAAGGCCTACATGATCGCCTTCCTGATCCTCGAAACGCTGATGATCGGCGTGTTCTGCGCGCTCGACCTCGTGCTGTTCTACGTGTTCTTCGAAGCCGGCCTGATCCCGATGTTCATCATCATCGGCGTCTGGGGCGGCAAGCGGCGCGTCTACGCCTCGTTCAAGTTCTTCCTCTACACCCTGCTCGGCTCGGTGCTGATGCTGCTCGCCATCATGGCGATGTACTGGCAGGCCGGCACCACCGACATCACCAAGCTTCTGACGCATGAGTTCCCGGCGAACATGCAGATATGGCTGTGGCTCGCCTTCTTCGCCTCCTTCGCGGTGAAGATGCCGATGTGGCCGGTGCACACCTGGCTGCCGGACGCCCACGTCGAGGCCCCGACGGCCGGCTCCGTCATCCTGGCCGGCATCCTCCTGAAGATGGGTGGCTACGGCTTCCTGCGCTTCTCGCTGCCGATGTTCCCGCTGGCGTCCGACTATTTCGCGCCCTTCGTCTTCACGCTGTCCGTCATCGCCATCATCGTCACCTCGCTGATCGCGCTGATGCAGGAGGACATGAAGAAGCTGATCGCCTATTCGTCCGTCGCGCACATGGGCTACGTCACCATGGGCATCTTCGCGATGAACCAGGAGGGCATCCAGGGCGCTCTGTTCCAGATGCTGTCGCACGGCCTCGTGTCCGGCGCGCTGTTCCTCTGCGTCGGCGTCATCTACGACCGCATGCACACCCGCGAGATCGCCGCCTATGGCGGGCTGGTCAACAACATGCCGAAATACGCGGTCGCCTTCCTCGTCTTCACCATGGCCAATGTCGGTCTGCCGGGCACAAGCGGCTTCGTCGGCGAATTTTTGACGCTGGTCGGCGCGTTCAAGGCCAACACCTGGGTGGCGTTCTTCGCCACGACCGGCGTCATCCTGTCGGCCGCCTATGCGCTGTGGCTCTACCGCCGCGTGGTCTTCGGCGCGCTGACCAAGGAAAGCCTCAAGGGCATGCTCGACCTGTCGACGCGCGAGAAGGCGATCCTCTATCCGCTGGTGATCCTGGTCATCTTCTTCGGCGTCTATCCCGCGCCGATCCTCGACGCCACGGCGTCGTCGGTGGAGGCGCTGGTCAACAATCTTCAGGTGTCGGTGCAGCAGGCCGCGGCTGCGGCTCCCGCGCCGGCCGCGCCGGCGCATTGACAGGGGACGGGTCGAATGACGCCTGACATGATCTCGAACCTGAACCTCGCGGCTCCCGAGCTGATCCTCGCCATCGGCGCGATGGCGCTGCTGATGATCGGGGTCTATTCCTCCGAACGCGCGGCGACGCTGGTCAACGGCCTCGCCATGGCGATCCTCGTTTTCGCCGGCGGCTGGCTGCTGCTCATGGGCGGCAATGGCGAGGCTTTCGGCGGCGCCTTCGTCAACGATCCGTTCGCGACCTTCATGAAGGTGCTGACGCTGGTCGGCGCGGTGGTCACGCTCGCCATGTCGGTCGGCTTCGCCGAGCAGGAGAAATTCGACAAGTTCGAGTTCCCGGTCCTGATCATGCTGTCGACGCTCGGCATGCTGCTGATGATCTCGGCCAACAACATGATCACGCTCTACATGGGGCTGGAGTTGCAGTCGCTCGCGCTCTACGTGGTCGCCGCGATCAACCGTGACAATGCGCGCGCCAGCGAGGCCGGCCTCAAATATTTCGTCCTCGGCGCGCTGTCGTCCGGCATGCTGCTCTACGGCATCAGCCTGATCTACGGCTACACCGGCAATACCGGCTTCACAGAGATCGCGGCGGCGCTCGGGCAGGGCGAGCGCCAGATGGGCGTCGTCTTCGGCCTGGTCTTCGTGCTCGCCGGCCTCGCCTTCAAGATTTCCGCTGTGCCGTTCCACATGTGGACGCCCGACGTCTATGAGGGCGCGCCGACGCCGGTGACGGCCTTCTTCGCCGCCGCGCCGAAGATGGCCGCGATGGCGCTTCTGGTCCGCGTGGTGGTCGATCCGTTCAAGCCGATCACCGCCGACTGGCAGCAGATCATCGTCTTCATCTCGATCGCGTCCATGGCGCTCGGCGCCTTCGCCGCCATCGGCCAGAAGAACATCAAGCGCCTGATGGCCTATTCGTCCATCGGCCATATGGGTTTCGCGCTGGTCGGCCTCGCCGCCGGCACTGAGACCGGCGTGCGCGGCGTGGCGCTCTACATGGCGATCTACCTCGTCATGACGCTCGGCACCTTCGCCTTCATCCTCGCCATGCGGCGCAAGGAGGGCAATGTCGAGCAGATCGAGGATCTCGCCGGCCTTGCGCAGACCAATCCGGCCATGGCGACCGTGATGACCATCCTGATGTTCTCGCTCGCCGGCATCCCGCCGCTCGCCGGCTTCTGGGCGAAATGGTACGTCTTCCTCGCCGCGATGGAGGCCAATTTGCTGGCGCTCGCCATCATCGGCGTGCTCTGCTCGGTCGTGGGCGCATACTACTACCTGCGCATCATCAAGATCATGTGGTTCGACGAGCCGGCCGGCGGCTTCGTGCCGGCCTCGACCGAACTGCGGCTGGTCCTCGGCGTCTCGACGGCCTTCGTCCTGCTCTACATCGTCTTCGGCGCGCCCGTTGAAATGGCGGCGCAGGCGGCTGCCGCGACCTTCTTCCCGGGCTGATGGGTTTTCGGCTCGCACCGACGGCGGAGCAGTCCGGGTTCCGCCTTGAGGCCCATGACACGGTCGGCTCGACCAACGCGATGGCGCTCGATCGCGCCCGCGAGGGTGATCCGAGCCAGCTCTGGATCGTCGCCAGGCGCCAGGAGAGCGGCCGCGGCCGGCGCGGGCGTGTCTGGGCGACGCCGCACGGCAACCTCGCCGCGACGCTTCTGAAGATATTGCCGCGCGATGCCCGCCATGCCGCCACCCTCGGCTTCGTCGCCGGCCTCGCGCTCGGCGAGGCGCTCGACGCCGTCGCGCCGGGCGCGGGCATAGCGATCGCGCCGGACGGCGGCGGCGGCGCTCCGGGCGTGCGCCGCTACGAACTCAAATGGCCCAACGACGTTCTGGCCTCCGGCGCGAAGCTCGCCGGCATCCTGCTGGAATCGTCGCAACTGCCGGATGGTCGGTTCGCGGTGGCCGTCGGCATCGGCGTCAACGTCGTCGCCCACCCGGACGGCTTGCCCTATCCGGCGACGTCGCTCGCCGCGCTCGGCTCGAAAGCCGATGCGGAACTGCTCTTTGAGGCCCTGTCCGACGCCTGGGCGGGGACGGAAGCCGCCTGGAACAACGGGCGCGGTCTCGCCGAGATCCGCCGCCGCTGGCTCGCGCGCGCGGCCGGCCTCGGCAGCGAGGTTGCGGTGGCGCTGGCGGGAGAGGTCGTGCGCGGCACCTTCGAGACCATCGACGAGGATTGCCGCTTCGTGATCCGCGACGCTAAAGGAAAGACGACCGCGATCGCGGCCGGCGACGTGCATTTCGGCGCGGTCGCTTCGGCCGCCGCCGGCTAGGGAGGACAGACCATGGCCATCGATCCGAACGCGGAACTGGTCTTCGTGCCGCTTGGCGGCGTCGGCGAGATCGGCATGAACTTCGCCCTCTACGGCATCGGCCCGGCCAATGCGCGCGAGTGGATCGTCGTCGATGTCGGCGTCACGTTCCCGGGACCTGAACTTCCCGGCGTCGACCTGGTCATGCCCGACATCGCCTTCATCGAAAACCAGACTGACCGGCTGCGCGGCATCGTCATCACGCATGCGCATGAGGACCATTACGGCGCGCTGCTCGACCTCTGGCCGCGCCTGAAAGCGCCGGTCTGGATGACGCCCTTCGGTGCCGGCATGCTGGAGGCCAAGCGCACCGACGACAGGGTCGACGTAAAAGTGCCGGTGACCATCTACAAGGCGGGCGACAAGTTCGAGGTCGGCCCCTTCGCGATCGAAGCGATTGCCGTGGCCCACTCCATTCCCGAACCGGTGGCGCTCGCCATCACGACGCCCGCCGGAACGATCATCCACACGGGCGACTGGAAGATCGATCCGGACCCCGAGATCGGCCCCAAGACCGACGAGGCGCGGTTCCGCGCGCTGGGCGACGCCGGCGTGCTGGCGCTGCTCTGCGATTCCACCAATGCCATGCGCGAGGGCGAATCGCCGTCCGAGCAGGCTGTGGGGCAGGGGCTCAAGGCCGAGATCGAAAAAGCGCCGGGCCTCGTCGCCGTCACCTCCTTCTCGTCCAATGTCGGCCGGCTGCGCTCCGTCATCGAGGCCGCGCGGGACGCGGGGCGCGAAGTCATGCTGCTCGGCCGCTCCATGCGCCGCGTCGTCGATGTCGCCTCCGAGCTCGGCTACATGGACAATCTGCCGCCGTTCATCGGCGAGGACGAATTCGCCGGCATCCCGCGTGAAAAGCTCGTCATCCTCTGCACCGGCAGCCAGGGCGAGGACCGCGCGGCGCTGGCCAAGCTCTCCCGCGACGAGATGCGCAACGTGTCCCTGACGGGCGGCGACACCGTGATTTTCTCC
>Ga0209792_1000955_pt1 | contig 16076 bp, 15 predicted proteins | sample EBPBio142005_DNA_FD_185860 | JGI IMG/M metagenome (GOLD analysis project Ga0209792, IMG submission 185860) | Wastewater treatment Type I Accumulibacter community from EBPR Bioreactor in Madison, WI, USA - Reactor 1_6/14/2005_ DNA (SPAdes)... | ecosystem: Engineered > Bioreactor > EBPR >... | reverse complement strand
CACTACTGCTTCGGCATCAACCCAGCTGTCGCATAGCGGGATCTCGACCTGCACATGCTTGCCGGCCTGCATGCAGGCTATTGCTTGGGCGGCGTGCATCTGGGTCGGCGTGCACAGGATCACCGCATCCACATCATCGCGCACCAAGGCATCCTCAAGCTCGGTGGAGCTGTGCCGCGCACCGTATCTTTCAGCTACCGCTGCGGCTTGCTCCGCGGTGCGGCTGATAATCGAGACGATCTCAACCCCGGCGATGTTCTTCAGGCCGTCGAGGTGCTTTTCCCCGAATGCGCCCGCTCCGGCCAGGGCGATACGAATAGGCTGGGTCATGCAGCAGGCTCCAGAACGATATGGCCGATGGCCGTGTTGCTGCAAGGGATGTGGTAATGGCGGTGGAGCGTCTTGACCTTCTTGCCAAGCGCGCCGCGCATCACCAGCCACATGACCATCTCGATCCCCTCGCTGCCGGTTTCGCGCAGGTATTCGATGTGTGGGATATAGCGGACGGCGTCGTCGTCGGACTCGAGCATGTCGAGAAACTTGTTGTCCCATTCGCGGTTGAGCAGCCCTGCGCGCGGGCCCTGCAGCTGGTGGCTCATGCCGCCGGTGCCCCAGATCTGGACGTTCAAGTCTTCGGGGAAACTCTCCACCGCACGGGCGATCGCCTCGCCCAGCGCCCAGCACCGGTTGCCGGATGGAACCGGGTAGGTCACCACGTTGACCGCCAGCGGCACGACCTTGCACGGCCACTGCTCTGGCTGGCCGAACATCATGCTGAGCGGGACGGTCAGCCCGTGATCGACGTCCATCTCATTGATAATCGTCATATCGAAATCATCGAGGATCAGGCTTTGCGCGATGTGCCAGGCAAGATCGGCATGGCCCTCCACATCGGGAACCGGGCGCGGGCCCCACCCTTCGTCAGCGGACTTGTAACTGTCGCCGCAGCCGATCGCAAAGGTCGGGATGATATTGGCGTCAAAAGCGCTGGCATGGTCGTTGTAGACCAGGATCACTACATCGGGCCTTTGCGCCTTTTCCCATTCGCGGGTCCAGTCATATCCTGCGAAGATCGGACCGAAATAGTCGTCGCGGTCCTTGCCCTGGTCGACGGCAACGCCAAGCAGGGGCACATGACTGGACGCAACGCCGGCGGTGATACGCGCCATGTCAGTAGCCTCCCTTGATCGAGCGATTGCCCTCGGGCGAGCGCCCTCCGTTCAGCATCATGTCGCGGTACTCCGGAAAGGTCATGTCAGTCATCGTGCTGACCGCCTCGGCAAAGGACAGGCCATCGGTGCTGAACAGCTTTGAGAGGAAGTAGACGTTGCCGCCAAGGTCGAGCAGGCGGTTGTAGTCGCGCGCCAGCAGTGCCTCTTTGGCTTCTTCCGACAACTTCCACTCATCGAGATAGGCGCGTTGGTCCGCCTTGAAGCGTTCGCGGTTTTCGGCATTCATCAGGCTCATCGCGAATTGGTTGATCCAGTAGCCCTTGCGGGCGCGGCTGGCGGTGTAAACACGGGTGCCTGGAATATCTTCGAACTCGGCGAGATATTCGTGGATGTTCTGTTTCACAGGCCGCGTTCCTTCAATTGCGCGTCAAGCCGGGGGAATACCCGCCGGGCATTGCCTTCAAAAATGGCGTGACGCTCTGCATCGGAGATGTTGAGCGCATCTATGTAGCGCTTCGTGTCGTCAAAATAGCACCCGGTGGTCGGGTCAATCCCGCGTACCGCACCGACCATCTCGCTGCCGAACAGGATGTTCTTGTTGTCGATCACGTCGGCCAGCAGATTGATCCCCGGCTGGTGATAGACGCAGGTATCGAAGAATACGTTGTTCATCAGGTGTGCGGACAGGTCCGGTTTCTTCAGCATGTCGGCCAGGCCGCGGTAGCGCCCCCAGTGATAGGGCACTGCGCCGCCGCCGTGCGGAATAATCAACCGCAGTTTAGGGAAGCGGCCGAACAGGTCACCTTCCAGCAGCTGCATAAAGGCAATGGTGTCGGCGGCGATGTAATAAGCTCCGGTAGCGTGCATCGCCGGGTTGCACGAACCGGAAACGTGGATCATCGCGGGCACGTCCAGCTCGCACATCGCTTCGTAGAACGGAAACCAGAACGGGTCGGTCAGCGGCGGATGCTTGAAGTGCCCGCCGCCCGGATCGGGATTGAGGTTGCAGCCGACGAAACCCATCGTCTCGACACAGCGCTTCAGTTCGGCAATCGAACTGGTCATGTCGGCTTCGGGCGATTGCGGCAACATGCAGACCGGCGCGAAGACTTCGGGATAGAGCCCGGCAACGCGGCCGATCAGATCGTTGCAGACCTGCGCCCATTGAACTGCGACCGTCTGGTCCCCGACATGCGGGGCCATGGCGCTGGCACGGGGGGAGAAGATGGTCATGTCGGCCCCGCGTTCACGGATCAGGCGCAACTGATTGGCCTCGATCGTCTCGCGGATCTCGCCGTCTGAGATTGCCGGATATGGCGGGCATTCCGTGCCAGTCCTGAACGCGGCCTTCTGCGCCTCGCGCCATTCGTCGTGCGCTTTGGGCAGCACGGTATAGTGGCCATGGCAATCGATGATCATTTGGCTTCCTTTCCGGCAGCCCGCCGCTGCCGATAGACCGTGCCCCGCGTCATCACCGGGGCCACTCCCAGCGCCAGCAGGGTCTTGGCGGCTTCTTCCATTTCGGCGGCGCGCCGCGCGCCGTGGGTAGTCATGCGCTCTCGGTTATAGGCCGCGCGTGCCGCCCAGCCCGTCGCCTTCTCGCTGGCGTCGAGCGAGGCGAGCACTTCGTCCGCCACCCCGGCAGCTGCGGCGGCCTGCATCATCTCGTCGGTCAAGGCCTCGATCCCCTTGACCATGACCGAGCGGATCATCTTGATCGCGCTGGCCCGCCCCACCTCGCTGCCGACTACGCGCACCTCGGTAAAGCCCGCCAGCCGCAGTGCTGCTTCCGCCTCGGGCGCGGCAGGGCCGCTCAGCAGCAACGGCACGGCCAGCCGCGCGGGGTTCACCGGCGCAAGGATTGCCATGTCGACATAGCGCGCCCCCGCCGCTTCCACCGCGCGAGCCGCCGCGCGCTTGGTCTGCGGGGCGACCGAATTGCCGTCGCAATAGAGTGCGCCAGGGGCGAGGCGTGCAGCATAGCATTCAGCGGCGGGTAGAGCGGCATCAGCTGTGACCAGGCTCAGCACGAGCTGCGCGGCGCCCAGCGTTGCATCGGCGATGAGGCAATCAGCGGCCAGCGCGGCGCGGCGGGCGGGCAGCAGGTCCCAGGCAGCGGTGCACCGGCCCCAGCCGCCTGCGCGGGCAAAGGTCGATCCCGCCTCCCCATAACCGATCAGGGCCAGCTCTGCGCTCATCCTCCAGCCATGACCCTGCCGCCCGCGCGTGCGCCAATCGAATGACGGTTGGGCTCATCAGATTTTGCGAAGTGTTGCGGCGGCCATCACGCCGGGGCGAGGGTGCCCCCCACCTCGCGCAGCAAGGCGATGAAAGCTGCCTGCGCCGGGGTGGGCCGCCAGCCCGCGCGAGTGATGATGCCGATGGTACGGCGCACTGGCGCGGGGGTGGGCAGGGCGGCAAGCACGCCCGCTTCCAGTTCGACCGAAACTTGCCCCGGCGACAGCAGCGTCAGCCCGTTTCCCGAGAGCAGCAATTGCCGAACCATCATCACCGATCCGCATTCGATGGGAACGTGCGGCGGCTCGTGCCCCAGTTCGCGCATCATCGCTTCCCAATAGCGGCGCAGCGGGGTTTCACGGCTTGGCAGGATCCACGGATGGGCCAGCATGGCGCGCGCCGGATCGCGCTTGGCCAGCAAGGGGTGGTCGGCGCGCATGACCAGCACCGGGCGGTCCTCGAACACGGCTTCCTGCGCCAGCCCGTCCGCCTCGACCGCGTCGCGCAGGGCACCCAGCATCAGGTCGATCTCGCCATCGCGTAGCGGCCCGGCCAGTTCGGCGTGGCTCCCTTCGTGCACCGCAAGGTCCACGCCGGGATGCGCCTGGGCAAAGCGGACCAGCGCTTCGGGCAGCCAGCGCGCGCGCGACAGCGGCATGGCGCCGATGACGATGCGCCCCGCGCCCTTCCCCTGCCAGGCGGCGACTTCTGCCAGCCCGGCGCGCAGTTCCGCCATGGCCAGGCCAAAACCACGCGCGCGCCGCGCGCCCGCGTGCGTCAGCAGGATCGAACGCCCGCGCCGCTCGACCAGTCGCTGGCCCAGCGCCACGGAAAGGTCAGCCACGGCGCGGTGCAGCGAGGCGGAGGACAGCCCGGTCGCTTCCGCCGCCCCGGCATAGGATCCGGCCCGCGCCACGGCCAGAAAGGCGCGTACCTGCGTGCCGGTGACGCGGGGGCTGCCGATCTGCTCCAACGCCGCCTCGGCGCGCGGAGCCAGGATCAGCGCCGGCTCGGTTGCCACCATGCCCTGTGCACTGCGGTCGAACAGGCTGACACCCAGACTGGCCTCCAGCCCGGTGATCGCCTGGGTCAGTGCGGGCTGGGTCAGGTTGACCGCACGCGCCGCCCGCGTCAGGCTGCCGTGGCGCACCGTCGCGGCCAGCGCGGCGAAGTGGCGGATGTTGGGCGGGCGGCTGATCATGGCTGCGCGATTAGCAAATGTTTATGCCCTGCGCCAACTTCGCATTGGCTGGCGCACGGGCGGCGGCGCATGGCCCTTGGCCATCGGAGCAAGCGGAGTAAATGCGCATGGGTGTCGTCGTCCAGAACATCGAGCGGGCCGATCCCGCGGTGATCGATGGCCTTGCCAGGTGCGGCGTCGCCACGGTGCACGAAGCCCAGGGCCGCACCGGTCTGCTCGCCAGCTACATGCGCCCGATCTATGCCGGGGCGCGGATCGCTGGCAGCGCGGTGACGATCAGCGCCCCGCCGGGGGACAACTGGATGGTCCATGTCGCCATCGAACAGCTCAAGGCCGGTGACGTCCTGCTGCTGGCCCCGACTTCGCCCTGCGAGGATGGTTATTTCGGCGATCTCCTTGCCACCTCGGCCCAGGCGCGCGGCTGCCGGGGGCTGATCATCGATGCGGGGGTGCGTGATGTCCGCGACCTGACGGAAATGCAGTTCCCCGTCTGGTCGAAGGCGGTCTATGCGCAGGGCACGGTCAAGAACACGCTGGGCAGCGTCAACGTGCCGGTGGTCTGCGCCAATGCCCTGGTCAATCCGGGCGACGTGATCGTGGCGGACGATGACGGCGTCTGCGTCGTCCCGCGCGAAAAGGCTGCCGAAGTCCTTGCTGCCGCGCAGGCGCGCGAAGCCAACGAAGGCGAAAAGCGCGCCAAGCTGGCCGCCGGCGTTCTCGGCCTTGACATGTACAAGATGCGCGAGCGGCTTGAGAAGGAAGGGCTGAAATATGTCTGACGGCGTCCGCTGCATGTGGATGCGCGGCGGGACCTCGAAGGGCGGCTATTTCCTCAAGAACGACCTGCCTGCCGAGCGCGCCACGCGCGATGCCTTTCTGCTGGCGATGATGGGCAGTCCGGACCCGGCGCAGATCGACGGAATGGGCGGCGCCGATCCGCTGACCAGCAAGATCGCCATAGTCGCCAAGTCGGCGCGGCCGGGGATCGATGTCGATTACCTGTTCCTGCAGGTCTTCGTCGATCAGGCGATCGTCACCGATGCCCAGAACTGCGGCAATATCCTGGCGGGCGTTGGCCCCTTCGCCATCGAGCGCGGCCTGGTGGCAGCCGCGGGCGATGAAACCCGCGTGACGATCTTCATGGAGAACACCGGCCAGGTTGCCGTTGCCACGGTCCAGACTCCGGGCGGCAGGGTAACTTACCAGGGCGATGCCGCGATCGACGGCGTGCCCGGAACCCATGCCCCGATCCCTACCGAATTTCGCGATACTGCCGGTTCCAGCTGCGGCGCGCTGCTCCCCACCGGCAATGCGGTGGACATGGTGAACGGCGTGCCGGTTACGCTGATCGACAACGGCATGCCCAGCGTGGTGATGAAGGCCGAAGATGTGGGCATCACTGGCTACGAAGACCGCGACTGGCTGGACGCCAATGCCGGGCTGAAAGCCCGGATCGAGGCGATCCGCCTCGCCGTGGGCGAACGCATGAACCTGGGCAACGTCACCGAGAAGAGCGTGCCCAAGATGATGCTGGTCGCCGCGCCGCGGGCTGGCGGCGCGGTGTGCGTGCGCAGCTTCATCCCGCACCGCGCCCACGCCACGATCGGCGTGCTGGGCGCGGTCAGCGTGGCCACCGCATGCCTCATCCCGGGATCGCCTGCTGCGGAAGTGGCTGTGGTCCCCGACGGTGCGCGCAAGACCCTGTCGGTCGAACATCCGACCGGCGAGATGAGCTGCGTTCTGGAAGTGAACCCTGCTGGCGAAGTCGTTTCGGCCGCGCTGCTGCGCACTGCGCGCAAGCTGATGGATGGAGTGGTGTTCGGATGACCGACCGTATCATCTCCTGGCACGCCAACCCGTCCAGGCCGCTTTACGTACCGCCCCTCGGCGCGATCGATGCGCATTGCCACGTGTTCGGACCCATGGCCCGGTTCCCGTTCAGCGCCAAGGCGAAGTACCTGCCCGAAGATGCCGGGCCGGAAATGCTGTTTGCACTGCGCGATCATCTGGGGTTTGATCGCAACGTCATCGTCCAGGCCAGCTGCCATGGGACCGACAATGCGGCGACGCTTGATGCCATCGCCCGGTCCAACGGCAAGGCGCGCGGGGTGGCGGTGGTCGATCCGGCGATTCATGACGCCGAATTGCAGGCGCTGCATGATGGCGGGATCCGCGGCATTCGCTTCAACTTCCTCAAGCGGCTGGTCGATGATGCGCCCAAGGACAAGTTCCTTGACGTTGCGCGGCGGCTGCCCCCGGGCTGGCACGTGGTCATCTATTTCGAGGCGGATATTCTGGAGGAACTGCGACCATTCATGGACGCGATCCCCGTTCCGATCGTGATCGATCACATGGGCCGTCCCGATGTGACGCAGGGGCCGGACGGGCCGGACATGAAGGCGTTTCGGGCGTTGCTGAACAGCCGCGACGATATCTGGTTCAAGGCAACCTGCCCGGATCGGCTCGACGGTGCGGGTGATCCGTGGGACATGTTTGCGCAAAGCGTGGCGCCACTGGTGGCCGATTATCCCACCCGCGCGCTGTGGGGCACGGACTGGCCGCACCCCAACATGCAGGATGCAGTGCCCGATGACGGCCACCTGGTCGATATGATCCCGCGCATCGCCCCCACCGAGGACTTGCAGCGGCTCTTGTTGATCAACAACCCGGAAAGCCTTTACTGGACCGACTGAACCGGCGAATAGGCAGCCGTGACCGACCAACACCTCCCGATCCGCGTTGCTGCGCTTTATCAGTTTACCCGGTTTGATGATCGCGCTGCGATCCAGGCAGTGCTGCGCGACGCCTGTCTGGTGCATGGAATCAAGGGTACGTTGCTGGTCGCGCGCGAAGGGCTGAACGGCACGGTTGCGGGGACGGACGCGGGGATCGACGCGCTGATCGCGGTGGTCCGGTCACTGCCGGGCTGCGCCGGAATCGAGGTCAAGTATTCCCGCGCCTCCGCCATGCCGTTCCACCGGATGAAGGTGCGGCTCAAGGCCGAAATCGTCACCATGGGTGAGCCGGAGATCGACCCGCTGGAAACGGTCGGGCACTATGTCGCTCCGCACGATTGGAACGCGTTGATCGCCGATCCGGATACGATCCTGATCGATACCCGCAACGATTACGAAGTAGCGATCGGCACCTTTCGCGGCGCGATCGATCCGAAAACCGCCAGCTTTCGTGATTTTCCCGCCTGGTTCCGGGCCCAGCGCGAGGCTCTGCTCGGCACCGGCAAGCCGCCCAAGGTGGCGATGTTCTGTACCGGTGGGATCCGCTGCGAGAAATCGACCGCGTTCCTGAAAGCCGAGGGGATCGAGGAAGTTTATCACCTGCAGGGCGGAATCCTGAAGTATCTTGAAGAGGTGCCGGCGCAGGACAGCGCCTGGGAGGGCGAGTGCTTCGTGTTCGACGCCCGGGTTTCGGTGGGGCATGGCCTGAAACTGGGCACGCATGCGCTGTGCCACGCCTGCCGCCGCCCCGTCAGCCCGGCGGACCAGACTTCTCCGCTTTACGCCGAGGGGGTCAGTTGCCCGGCCTGCCATGGCGAGCGCAGCGATGACCAGCGCGCCCGCTATGCCGAGCGGCAGCGCCAGGAAGCGCTGGCGGCCCGGCGCGGTGTCGCCCATGTCGGCGCGCAATTCGAAGCGGGCGGGCCAGCCGTCGAGTCCTGATTGCGCCGGTTTCGCTTGCCCCGGTAGAGCCGCGCGCTACCATGGCACAAGGCAAAGCTGGGAGCTCGTCAAATGTTGGGCGTATTAATTTCTCTGGTCGGTCTGGTTTTCATATTCCTGCTCATGGCGGTACGTGTCGTCAGGCAGGGCTACGTCTATACCATTGAGCGTTTTGGGAAATTCACTCTGGCAGCCAATCCGGGCATGCACATCATCCTCCCGTTCATCGACCGGGTCGGTCACAAGGTGAACATGATGGAGCAGGTGCTGGATATTCCAGGCCAGGAAATCATCACCAAAGACAACGCGATGGTCGGGGTCGATGCGATCGTGTTCTTCCAGGTGCTGGATGCCGGCAAGGCGGCCTACGAGGTGTCGAACCTTTACGTGGCGATCATGCAGCTCACCACCACCAACCTGCGCACGGTGATGGGTTCGATGGATCTGGACGAGAGCCTGTCGAAGCGGGATGAAATCAACGCCCGGCTGCTGTCCGTGGTCGATCACGCGACCGCGCCGTGGGGCGTCAAGCTGACCCGGGTGGAAGTGAAAGACATCCGCCCGCCGGCCGATATTTCCAACGCCATGGCCCGGCAGATGAAGGCTGAGCGCGAAAAGCGTGCCAACATTCTTGAAGCAGAAGGTCTGCGCGCGGCAGAAATCCTGCGGGCCGAAGGCGAAAAGCAGGGGGCGATCCTGTCCGCCGAAGGGCGCCGGGAGGCTGCTTTCCGCGACGCGGAAGCGCGTGAACGCTCGGCAGAAGCGGAGGCCCGGGCAACACAGGTCGTGTCCGAAGCGATTGCGACCTCGGGTACGCAGGCGCTCAATTACTTTGTCGCCCAGAAGTATACCGAGGCCGTGGCGGCCTTCGCCACTTCGCCCAATGCGAAGACCATCCTGTTCCCGGTTGAGGCGACTCAGCTGATCGGCTCGATCGGCGGGATCGGCGAACTGGTCAAAGATGCGATCGGTAGTAAGGTTCAGCCGAAATGATCGACGGGATTGAGCCACACTGGTTATGGCTGGGCCTGGGACTGCTGCTGGCGATTGGTGAGATGACCATTCCCGGCGTGTTCCTGATCTGGATGGCCGCGGCGGCGCTGGTCACCGGGTTCGCCGCATGGATGACCCCGATCGGCCTACCGTGGCAGGTGCTGATGTTTGCCGTGCTGTCGCTGGTGTTGGCGTTCGCGGGCAAACGTTGGTTGCGCCAGCATCCGCTTGAAGCTGCCGACCCCAAGATGAATGATCGCGGAGCACGGTCGATCGGGCAAGTCGTCGTGGTCAGCCAGGTTATCGCAGCGGGCGAAGGCCGGGTTCGGATGGGGGACAGCGAGTGGCTGGCGCGCGGTCCGGATGCAGAGCCTGGCACCAGAATGCGGGTATCAGGCAGCGATGGGGCGGTGCTGCTGGTCGAACATCTCCACTAACCGGCCCCGCCACCCTTTTTGCCGAAACTGCCCCGCCGTGCCGGGATCGGTGGTTGTGGTGGGCCGGGTGGGCGCTTGGCCAGGTAACGGGCCAAGGCGGCATCGACGTCGATTGACGGAGCATCGATGCGCTGCGTCCGGGTGGCGGGCAGCGGCGCCGGCGAGGCGGCCTGTCCATCCTTGCCGGTGAGCCGGTGGTAAAGCCGCCTCATTGCAAACAGGAACAGGCCTACTGCGATCAGGGTCAGCAACAGGGCGGGCAGGTAGAAGGGCAGACCGGCTCCCTGACCTGGTCCGGCTTCGAGCATGGCGCGGTCTCCCATCGCTTCCATGCCTTTGGACAGCGTTTGGCAAACAACGCCCAGCACAACGTAACGCACGGCGCCTTTTCTGACGGGTTTTGCCATTTTGGCCCCCTTGGCCATCATCTTCATCCTGAATAACTTTTACCCGGTTAAGGTTGACAGTTCGTCACTGGGGTCCGCCTGCACCCGATCTTCACATTTCCCCCATTAACGCTGCGCCCGCTTTGCCCTAAGGGGGCAGCGGCGCCGGGCCGTTTTCCCGGCGGGAGGATCAAGTAAAGCCCTATGGCCAGAACCGATGTCCGGCGCACCCCGCCGCCGCGCGGCAGCAAGCCCGCCAAACCCCGTCCAACCGGCTTGCGCCTGTTCCTGCGCCGCCTGCTCGTGTGGGGCGGAGCACTGGGCGTGCTTGGCCTTTTGGCGCTGGCAGTGGCGGTGGCCTTTACAGCGCAGTCATTACCGGGGTTCGATCAGATCAAATCGACCCAGAACGAACAGATGATTGTGGTTCGCGCGCGCGACGGGACACAGCTGGTTTCTCTCGGGCCGAGCTATGGCAAATGGGTGGGGCACGATCAAATCCCGCAGGTGATGAAGGACGCGATGCTCTCAACCGAGGACAAGCGCTACTACAGCCATATCGGGATCGATCCGATCGGGCTGGCACGCTCGTTCTGGGTCCGGTTTCAGCAAGGCCGCTGGAAGCAGGGCGGATCGACCATCACGCAGCAGCTTGCCCGCACCGTTTTCCTGAACAATTCGCGCACCGTGGGGCGCAAGGCCCGGGAAGCCGTGCTGGCGCTCGCGATCGAGTGGAAATTCTCGAAGGCGCAGATTCTCGAGCTCTATCTCAACAAGGTCTATTTTGGCGGCGGGGCCTATGGCATTGATTCCGCCTCGCGCAAATTTTTCGGTCATCCCGCAACAGAGATCAACCTGCCCGAGGCGGCAATCATCGCCGGCCTCGTAAAGGCGCCATCGCATTATGCGCCAACGGCCGACGCCGAAGCCGCCAAGGGTCGCGGTTCTGTGGTACTCGACCTGATGGTAGAGAACGGCAAGGTCACCAGTGCCGAGGCGGCTCGTGCCAATATCAAAGGCATCGCTTTTGCCCGGGAAGCCGGGCAAAATTCGGTGCGCTATTTCACCGATTGGGCTTTGCCCCAGCTGGATCTGCTGCTGGGTGAGAATGACCAGCCGATCGAGGTCTGGACCACGCTTGACGTCAAGCTGCAGCAAGCCGCGACCAACGCCATCCAGGGCAACGTTCCGGCGGGTACGCAAGGCGCGCTGGTCAGCATGGACCGTGACGGCGCGGTGCTGGCGCTGGTCGGCGGCACCGATTACGTTACCACCAATTATAACCGCGCGGTCAACGCCGTGCGCCAGCCTGGTTCCGCGTGGAAGCTTTTCGTTTATCTTGCGGCGCTGGAAGCCGGCTATACCCCCAATGCGGAAGTGATCGACGAGCCGGTGACGATCGATGGGTGGAGCCCGCGCAATTCGGGCGGCGGCTTTGCCGGAAAAATCGATGTGCGCACGGCCTTTGCCTATTCCAAGAATACCGTTGCTGCACAGCTGGGTCAGGAAGTTGGGTTTTCAACCGTGGCCGGTATGGCCAAACGGTTTGGCATCACCACGCCGATCTCGACCGTGCCGTCGATGGTGCTGGGCACCAATGAGGTACGGCTGATCGATTTGACCCGCGCCTTCGCTTCGATCTCGGCCAAGGGCATGGCAGTCGAACCCTATGGCATCATCAAGATCGCTACCACTGACGGTAAGGTGCTATATCAGCGGGAAAAGAAGGCTGGTTCAACACTGGTTCCGGCCTACGTCACGGCCGGGATCACCGACATGCTGCAGACGGCAGTCAGCGTCGGCACCGGCAAGGCCGCGCAGATCGGACGACCGGTGGCGGGTAAGACCGGCACGACTACAGCAAACAAGGATGGCTGGTTTCTGGGCTTTTCCAGCGGCGTCACCACCGGGGTGTGGATGGGCCGCGACGACGATCGCCCGGTGCCGGGCCTGCAGGGCGGCACCGCACCGGCACGTGCTTTCGCCGCATATATGCGCGTCGCAGTAGCAGGGCGCCCGATCGAAAAGTTCGAGACCGATGCGACGCTTCCTGCCTGGCAGCTGGAGCCTGACGATGAAGTGATGATGAGCGGCAGCCCGGAAGACTACCAGTATGTCGATGAGCAGGGCAACCTTGTCGGTCCAGAAGCGCCGCGGGAAGATCCCGGTCCGCGTGAACCGGTCAACGAAGGTGGGCCGGTGCCCCAACCACCGCCCGCCGCCAACGAGGAGTTCCTTAAAGAGGCGACGGGGGGAGACCGGGCACCGGCTGCCGCCCCGCCGCCGAACTGACGATCAGCTGATCCTGATGCCGATGTAGACCAGCCCTGGCTGGCCCGGTCGCATCACCTGCAGCGTCACGGTTGGCCTTCCCGCGCTTTTGGCGGCGCGGATTACCTTGTCGAGATCGTCCGTGCTGGTGATCTCGCTGAGATTGGCCGATACGATGATATCCCGCCGCTGCAGCTGCTGGCTGGCTGCGTCCGAACCGGGATCGACCCCGGCGATGACCACACCCTTGGTGCTGCTCGGCACGCCCAGTTGCGCGGCGTACTCTGGGTTCATGGTCAGAATCTTGAGTCCGAGCGCGCTCTCGGCCAGGCCTTGTCCCTGGGCTTGCGGGCCATTGAACGGGTCGGGCCGGGCTTCCGGGGTCAGCGACTTGGCCAGCTCCTGCTGGCTGGGGCGCCTGGCCACATTGGCGTACAGCGTCATCGGTTTGCCCCCGCGCAGCACATCCAGCGGGATGCGCGTGCCCGGCGCGATGCCGGAAACGATGCCCGACAGCGTGCGGTCCGGCGTGACCGGCTCGTTATTGACCTTGAGCACGATATCGCCGACGCGCAGTCCGGCGGCGGCACCCGGCTGCCCCGGCTGTACCATCCTGACCAACTCGCCGCTGTCATGGGGCAGACCCAGGGAATCGGCGATCTCGTCGCTCATCGGCTGGATCGAAATCCCCAGATAACCGCGTTCGATAGCCTGGCCGGACCGCAACCGCTCGACGATCGGGCGGGCGGTGTCGGACGGGATGGCGAAACCGATCCCGATATTCCCGCCGCCGGGTGCCACGATCCAGTTGTTGATCCCGATTACGTTGCCAGCCATGTCGAACATCGGCCCGCCGGAATTGCCCGAATTGATCGATGCGTCGGTCTGAATGTAATGATCATAGGCGCCGGTTCCGGTGCTGCGGTTGACCGAGCTTACAATCCCGGAGGTCACCGTGCCGCCAAGGCCGAACGGATTGCCAATGGCGATGACCCAGTCACCGGCCCGCGCCTTGCGCGATTCGCCGAACTTGACGAACGGTAGCGCACCGGGCGCATCAATCTTGAGTACGGCAAGATCGGATTCGATATCACGACCGACGATCCGGGCCTTGTACTGTTTGCCATCGGCCAGCTTGACGGTGACTTCATCCGCCTGGCCTTCTCGGTCCAGACTGATCACGTGATTGTTGGTGACGATGAAACCGTCAGGCGAGATGATGAAGCCCGAGCCGACCGCCTGAGCGACCTTGGCCCCGCCGCCGGATCCCGGAAACATGTTGCCCAGCGGCGTACCAGCCATCGGGTTGGGCGCTGCAACTTTTTGCCGGACCGAGATATTGACCACGGCAGGCTGGAGTTGCTGGGTCAGATCCGCAAAACTGGCAGGGGCACCTGGTCGCGGCACCAGGGTGCGCATCTGACCCTCATCGTTCTGGGCCACCTGGGCGCCGGCCGGGATACCGCCGGCTAATGATAGCGCCGCGCCGCCCATCAGCAGCGCCGCTGTCACACTATATGCGTATTTCACGTCACATCGTCCTTCTGACAAATCCATCCCCGGTTACGGCGGATTTGCGCCGATTTCCCCTTAATAGGAATTGAACGGGCTAGTTTCCACCAAAGTGCCGCAAATAGCCACTGTCCGGCGGCAGTACGATGGTGGTGGTGTTCTTGCGATCCGGATTGCCATAGAGCGTTTCATAGCTGCGCATCGCCTTGAAAAAGCTGTAGAACTCTCGGTCGTTGGCCGCGCTGGCCTGAAGCCGCTTGGCAGCCTCGGCCTCAGCGGTGGCAGTTATCGCGGCGGCATCGGCGGCACTTTTGGCCTGAATGTCGTATAGCGCCGCTTCGTGCCGTTCGCGCATCCGTTCATAGGCGGATTGCAGGCTGTTGTCGGCCAGACCGACCCGCGCGATCCGGACGTCGATCACCTGGATTCCATATTGCCGCATCCGATTGTCAAGCGCGCTGCGCAGCGCGGCATTGGCTCCGCCGGCCCCTGGGGTGATAATCTGTCCAGAGCTGCGCTGGCCCAGTTCCTGATCCAGCAATGCCGGCAACAGCGAATTGAACTGGGCGTCGATCTTGCCCGCATCGCCCAACGTACTAACCAGTTTGACGGGGTCGATGATCCGGTAAATCACATCGCTGCCGATCATCAGCCATTGCTGGTCGGTTGCCCGCAGGCGCTTGTCCGCCTGGCTATAAGTCACCAACCCGCGCGGCAACCAGGTGACCTGATCGAACAGAGGTATCTTGGCGGCCAGCCCCGCACCCGAGCCATCGCCCGGGCGAAACCGGTTGATGACACGATCGGGCTGGCCCAGCCGCATGATCACCGCCTGGCGATCTTCCCCGACAATGACGAAAGACGAGCCGAGCAGCAGCACGAACAATGCCGCGGCGAACAGGCCGAACCGATATTGGTGCAGGACGCGGGTTATGGTCATCGGCCGGCCTGCGTCGCGGTGGTTGCGGGTTTCGTCACAGGTGGCGGCGGGATGGTGACATTGGTTCCGCCGAGCACGACCGGATTGTTGCGCAGAACTTTTTCCATGGTTTCATAGTAAATGCGGGCCCGGGTGACATCGGGGGCGACACGATAGAGTGCATAGGCCTTGTCAAAAGCGACCGCCTCAGCCTCGGCCGTCAACTTGATCTGGTTGGCATAAGCGACCGCTGTTTCGTGGTTCTTGCGGGCGTCGTCATTGGCCACGCTGATTTTCTTGAAGGTATCATCCAGCTTGGCCGGTGGCTTGGCGCTGGTCACTTCCACCCCGGTGACGGTTACCCCGCCGTGCATGGCAAGGAACTGCCGGTCGAGCCGCTGCGATACCCGTTGTTGCAATTCTGCCTGGCGCTTGCCACCGCGCAGTTCGTCAAAGGTCATCTCCGCCACCGCCGCGCGCATGGTGCTGTCTGCCAGCCTGCGCAGCGTAGCTTCCCCATCGGCAAAGGTATAGGTGAACTGGCGCAGGTCCGTGACCCGCCAACGAACCAGCAGGCGCAGATCAATCATCTCTCCATCGCGGGTCAGCATCAAGGTTTCCGCTTCCCTGTCGGGGAGCAAGGTCACCATTTCCTTGCCCACTTCGCGGCGCGTGACTGACTGGATCGGCCAGGGCAGCGTGAAGCTCAATCCCGGTCCGATGGTTCCTGAATAGCGGCCAAGGGTGGTAACAACCCCGCGTTCACCCTGGGCCAGAACATGGATCGAGGTCGATAGAAGCCAGGCCGATACTACCCCGAGTACGGCCAGCCCGATCACAGACTTGCTGCCCGCACGAACGGGGCCGCCGCTGCCCGTGCGGCGGAAAATATCGTCCATGGAAGCAGAGCGTCGCTGTGGCGCTTCCTGATTTATGGGGTGCCACGGATTTGTTGGCGGCGCAGTGTTTTCAGGCAACGGCGCGGTCACGTCTTGGGGCGGCGCGTCGGGTGCATCCTGCACTTCCGGCTGCTCGCTATCGCCTTTCTTCTTTCTGCCCCGCTTCGGGCCTTCGGTTCCGCTCATGCTTTCCGTTATAGGGTAGGAGCACGCAATTAACAGGGCGGACGCATATTTTTCCTTGCCAGCGCTCCGGGAAACGGGTTTCGGCGCAGGACCATGAGCAATTCCAACGATCAGGACGACCAACTGCGCAACGCCCTGCCGCCACTGGCGCAGGCCCGGTTGCAATCCCTTCGCATCAAGGACGG
>Ga0209792_1000954_pt1 | contig 16085 bp, 13 predicted proteins | sample EBPBio142005_DNA_FD_185860 | JGI IMG/M metagenome (GOLD analysis project Ga0209792, IMG submission 185860) | Wastewater treatment Type I Accumulibacter community from EBPR Bioreactor in Madison, WI, USA - Reactor 1_6/14/2005_ DNA (SPAdes)... | ecosystem: Engineered > Bioreactor > EBPR >... | reverse complement strand
GATTGACGAAGAAGTCGTTCGTCAGCGTCTCCGGCCGCTTGGTGAAGACGCCCTGCGCCGACTGTCCAGCCTTCAGGACGCGCAGGCCGCCGACCAGCGCCGTCATCTCGGGCGCCGTCAAGGTGAGGAGCTGCGCCCGATCCACCAGCAATTCTTCGGCCGACAGGCGCGACTTGCCGCGAAGATAGTTGCGGAAGCCGTCAGCGGTCGGTTCGAGCGGGGCGAAAGACTGGACATCCGTCTGCTCCTGCGAGGCATCGGCGCGGCCCGGCGTGAAGGGGACCGTCACATCGTGACCGGCCGCCTTCGCGGCCTTCTCGATCGCGGCACCGCCGGCCAGGACGATCAGGTCGGCCAGCGAGATCTTCGCACCGCCGGACTTCGATCCGTTGAACGCCGCCCGGATCTCTTCCAGCTTCTCGAGGACGACGGCCAACTGTGCCGGCCGGTTGACCGCCCAGTCTTTTTGCGGCGCGAGGCGGATGCGCGCACCGTTGGCGCCGCCGCGCTTGTCGGAGCCGCGAAAGGTCGACGCCGACGCCCAGGCCGTCGAGACCAGCTCGGAAACGGAAAGCCCGGAGGCCAGGACCTTGGCCTTCAGATCGACGATATCGCGATCTTCGACCAGTGGGTGATCGACGGCGGGAATCGGATCCTGCCAGACCAGCGTTTCCTTCGGCACGAGCGGCCCGAGGTAGCGCACGACCGGGCCCATGTCGCGGTGGGTCAGCTTGAACCAGGCACGGGCGAAGGCATCGGCGAACTCGGCCGGATTCTCGTGGAAGCGGCGCGAGATCTTCTCATAGGCGGGATCGACCCGCAGCGAGAGGTCGGTCGTCAGCATCGACGGGGCATGCCGCTTCGCCGGGTCGAACGCATCCGGCACGGTGCCCGCGCCTTCACCGCCCTTGGGCGTCCACTGATGCGCGCCGGCCGGGCTCTTGGTCAGCTCCCATTCGTGGCCGAACAGGTTCTCGAAGAAGTGGTTGCTCCACTTGGTTGGCGTCTGGCTCCAGGTGACTTCGAGGCCGCTGGTGATCGCGTCGCGGCCCTTGCCCGTGCCGTACTTGCTCTTCCAGCCAAGGCCCTGCTGCTCGATCGGTGCGCCATCCGGCTCCGGACCGACCAGCGTGGCATCGCCGGCACCATGCGTCTTGCCGAACGTATGGCCGCCGGCGATGAGGGCGACGGTCTCCTCGTCGTTCATTGCCATGCGCGCAAAAGTCTCACGGATGTCCCGGGCGGCAGCGAGAGGATCGGGCTTGCCGTTGGGGCCTTCCGGATTGACATAGATAAGCCCCATCTGGACGGCGCCGAGAGGATTCTCGAGATCGCGATCGCCGGAGTAGCGCTCGTCGGCCAGCCACTTGCCTTCGGGCCCCCAGTAGATGTCCTGGTCGGGCTCCCAGGTGTCGACACGGCCACCGCCGAACCCGAATGTCTTGAAGCCCATCGACTCGAGGGCGACGTTGCCCGTCAGGATGAGAAGGTCGGCCCAGGACAGCTTCTGGCCGTACTTCTGCTTGATCGGCCAAAGCAGCCGGCGGGCCTTGTCGAGATTCGCATTGTCAGGCCAGCTGTTCACGGGGGCGAAGCGCTGCTGGCCCCGACCACCGCCGCCGCGGCCATCGCCAATGCGGTATGTGCCCGCGCTGTGCCATGCCATGCGAATGAACAGGCCGCCGTAATGGCCGAAGTCGGCCGGCCACCAGTCCTGCGACTGGGTCATCAAGGCATGGAGGTCCTTGATCACGGCCTGAAGGTCGAGGCTCTTGAATGCCTTGGCGTAGTCGAACGCCTGCCCCATCGGATTTGACAGGCTTGAATGCTGGTGAAGCACCTGAAGGTTCAGCTGATTGGGCCACCAATCGCGGTTCGTGGAACCGCCTCGCGCCCCGCTGAATGGACATGCGCTCGGCGCGGCATCGTCAACATTCGTGTCCATCTTGACCTCCCATTGCGTCTGCGTGTGGGGTGAACGTCAATATTGCTGCGTGGCGCGGATGGCCTCGATCTGCCGACCGGGCCTCGGCTCCGCTGGCGAACTATAGCGGGCACGATATGCACCGCCGCAAGCTCCATGGCAGGAAAAAACATATCGACCGCGTGCTAGCGGGACGTCGCTCCCTCTCTTGCCGCCAGATCGAAGTCGGCAAGATCGGGCGCCTGCATCTCGGCGCGAAAGCGGTCGAAGCTCCAGGGCCAGAGCGCCGGATTGCCGTTGCGGTCGAGGTACCAGCTCTTGCAGCCGGTTACCCAGACAGTGCCTTTCATGGCCTCGCGCAGCGCGGCATTGAAACGCTGCGTGGCCGCCTTCGAGGGCGCCACGGCACGGTAGTTGCCCTCCGTCACCAGGTCCACGAGCTGCAGGATGTAAGCGAGCTGCAGCTCGGAAATCAGGATCACCGAGAAGTTGCCGATCGGGCTGTTGGGCCCCACGAGCATGAAGAAGTTCGGAAACCCCGGCATGGCCACCGAGCGATAGGCCTCGTTGGCATGAGCCCAGGCATCGGCAAGCCTAAGTCCGCCCTCGCCGATCACGTCGATCGGGCGCAGAAACGCGTGGCCGTCGAAGCCGGTCGCCAGCACCAGCACGTCGAGTTCATGCAGAACACCGTCCCTGGTGCGTACGCCCGATGCCTCGATGCGTTCGATGCCGTCGGTGACCAGTTCGACGTTTGGCTTCTGCATCGCCGGGTAGAAGGTATCCGACATGATCAGCCGCTTGCAGGCCGCCCGGTAGTCGGGCGTCAATCGCCGTCGGAGTTCGGCATCGCGCACATTCTCTTCGAGATTGCTACGGCAGGCCGCTTCGATCCTGTGCAGCTCGTCCTGATCGCCGATCACGGCGCGCGCGAACGTGTCGACGAAACGCGCCGACCAGAAGTCGTAGGATTGCTGCAGGCTCTGCGGCGAGGCGAGATACATCGCCTTCTCGTCGTCGCTGTAGGGTGGATTTGCGAGCGGCAGCACCCATTGCGCGGTGCGCTGGAACAGCGTCAGCTTAGACACGCGGTCGGCCAGCGCCGGGACGATCTGGATCGCCGTCGAGCCCGTCCCGATGATTCCGATCCGTTTGCCATCGAGCGGCACCGAATGATCCCAGCGCGCCGAATGAAAACAGGCGCCCTTGAAATCACCGAGACCCGGAATGTCGGGCGTGGCGGGATGGTGTAGCACGCCGGTCGCGGCGACCACGAAGTCGACGACATCGGTGGCGCCGCCCTTGATCGCGAGATGCCAGCGGCCGTCGCGATACTCGGCACGCTCGATCTCGCTGTTGAAGCGGAAATGGCGGTCGAGACCGTACTTCCTGGCCACGCCTTCGAAATATCCCTGGATCTCGGCGCCGGGCGAGAAGCGATGCGACCAGTCCCCCTTCAGCTCGAAGGAATAGGCATAGACATGGCTCGGCACGTCGCACGACAGGCCGGGATAGGTATTGTCGCGCCAGGTGCCGCCCAGCCGCGCGGCCTTCTCGTAGATCGCGAAGTCTTCGATGCCGCGCTCCTTGAGCTTGATGGCCGTCAGGATGCCCGACATGCCGGCCCCGATGATCGCGAAACGCTTGCCCACGGCTCCCTCCTCCGTACTCCGTCCGGGAGAGACTGCCGACAAAGGCTGCCGCCGTCGACCGGCCGAGCCGCGATATGGAAGGCCAGGACCGACGGCGATAGGCTGGCCTTCGCCGCGGGGGCGACGGCCGACTTTGCCCTGGAGACTTTGACCATGCGTTTTCTTTCCGCTGGCCTTCTGACGATCGCCGCCGCGCTCCTGATCGCAAGTCCCGGCCATGCCGATCCGGCCTGCGAACCCCTCGTCAAGATCATGCGCGCCTTCTCCGAGCAGCCCGGCATCCGACAGAATACCTACGACAAGGATGTTCTCCTCATGCAGAGCATTTCGCTGAAGGACGCAATATACGTCCGCGAAGGCGGCGATGGGCCCTGGCGGAAAGTGCCCTTCGATCTCGACAAGCGGAAGCAAATGGCCGAACAGGCCCTGAAGAGCATGCCGCCGAGCGATTGCAGCGGCCCGCGCGCCGAGACGCGCGACGGCGTTGCGATCGATATCTACGCCTACAAGCAGCCCAATCCGATGAAGCCCGGAGAGTTCACTTCGAGCAGCCTGTGGGTTGGCCGGGCGGACGGCTTGCCGCGCCGCATGGTGCTTTCGGAGACGTCATATCAGTCGATCGAGTACGGCACCTTCGCCGCTCCCGAGAACGTCGCCGCACCGCGCGAGCGCCGGCTGCCGCGCTGAGACGGACCGGCTTGGCGGGGCAGCGGCAGGACCTCCCGATCCCGCCTTATCGTCATGTTCGCCAGGGTGGCGTCATGGCGGCAAGAGGTGCTTGTGGACAAGCCGCGATCGCATCGCCCTCCGCGATCTCGGCTTCCGACAATACACGATACGCCGCTGCCGCCTGCCGCCACGTGTCCCAGTCCGATGTCTCGCGGTCGTTCAGCGAATAGTGGTCGCGCACGACGTTGATCCGCACGAACCAAAGCCCGACCGCTTCCTGGCCATGGCCGAAGGTTGTGGGATCGGCATGGCCTGAGCGGCAGTGGCGCCAAGCCTCGTCGGCGCCGACGAACATGCCTTCCGGCAGATCGGCAAGGTCAAAGGCGATACCGAGCCGAGATGCAACGATCCGGTCGAGTTGAGCGTCCGCCCGCATCCACCGACCGTCGCGCCGATACTCGCAAATCCAGTGATCTTCCCAAGGCCGGGTAAAATAGGCCGCGAACCCACAACGCACACGCGCCGCCACCCCCTGCTGGCGCAACATGCCGCAGAGCATCAGCGCATAGTCGCGACAAGTACCGACGGCGCGTTTATCCGCCGTGCGCTCCACCGTCAGTACACCGGCGTCGAGTTCGGCAAGCTGCTTCAGCCGTGCGGCAAGCGGCAGCGTCTCGCGGGACACCGAGCCGAACTGCTCTTCGGAAACACCGTAGGCCGCGATCCAGTCCGAATGAACCAGCAGCCCCTGCACAATGCCGCAAAGTGCACCGACGTCGGACGGCAATCCGTCGAAGCACAGCACGCCGTTGCCGGGGTCGCTCATCCGACTATGCGTCTTCCAGCGCTCCCTATTCTCCATTCGGCACTTTCTGCCGCGGATGAACGTAATCCTTGAAATCCTCGAAGCCTTTCCACGCCGGCTCGGGTGGTACATGACCGGCGCGTGGCGCGTACATCGAAGGCTCCGCCGTTCCCGGCGTCACGATGTAGCGCGGGCAGTTGGGAAAGATCGCCCGCGCCTTCACGCGTACCAGGAGCTGCGCACCGGCAAAGCGCTGCATCAGCGGATCGTCGCGGCTCACGGTCGCCTCGCCGTTCACCCGCACCCGACGCGGCTTCTCGCCCATGTCGATAAAGAGCAGGCCGACATTCGGATTGGCCACGATATTGCCGAGGCTCTTGAACATGCCGTTGCCGTCGTAGTCGGGAAAGGCGAGTTCGCCCGGACCGATCACCTTCACGAAACCCGGCATGCCGCCCTTGAAGGAGCAATCGGGCTGGCCGCGATCGTCCGAGGTCGCCAGAAAGAAGAACATCGCGCCTTCGATGAAGGCCCGGTCGCTCTCGGTGAACTCGGTATGGGTCAGCTTCTCGACCAGCCGGTCGGCAATGCGGCGGCTGTCGAACTGATCCTGCAGGCGGCGATTGCCGTCGTGGAACATCGTGCTTTCAGCCATCGACATGCACCTTCAGAGTGGAATCGCGCAGGGTCGTGTCCTGGCCCGGCGGGGCGATGCGCACGGCATCTTCGAGCGTCGCGGTCTGGCGCCACTCCTCGGCCGGCCGCGAACGGTCGTCGGAGCCGATCTGGTCGACGCCCCAGTAGAGTTCGAGGTGATGGCCGTCGGGATCGAGGAATTCGACCGAGACCTGGCAGCCGGCGCGGCGGCGGCCTTCGTAGACCAGCTTCGCCCCCTGCGCCTTGAGGTGATCGCGGGCACGGAACACTTCGTCGAGCGTCGCCAGCTCGAAAGCGAGATGATGCAGGCTCTTCGGCCCCTCGCCTCCCTCGCCCCGGCCGCCGACCAAGGCCAGGCAGTGATGGTCGCCGTTGCAGCGCAGGAACACCATGCCGCCCGGCATCATCGCGCCGGGGTAGACATCCGACACCTTGAAGCCCAGCACTTCCGTATAGAAGTGCCGGGAGCGCTCCAGGTCGGCGACATAGACGACGGCGTGGCCGAGCTTCTGGACCTTGAACGGCAGACTTGGGGGCATGGGCTCCTCCTAGAGACGGTGCACCCGCGGCGATTTGAGCAACGCAGCCGCGCTCGCCGTCATCCTAGCACCACCTTTCACCGCCGCCTCGGCCTTTGCTTCGGCCGCACGCACCTCGCCCAGCCGCTTGACGGTGACGTCGAGGATGGCCTGCGGCACCACGACCACGCCGTCGGCATCGCCCACGATCACGTCGCCCGAACTGACCGGCACGCCGCCGACCGTGACCGGCAGGCCGACACTCCCCGGCCCGTTCTTGGCCGGCGAGTTGGGGACGATCCCGGCGCAGAAGAGCGGCAGACCGGCTGCAACGATGCCGACGCGGTCGCGCGCCAGCCCGTCCGTGACCAGGGCGGCGAGGCCTGCGTTCTTCATCATGCCGGCCACCAGATCGCCAACCAGCGCCGTCAGCCGATAGGAATCGTTGGCGCACATGATGACGTCGCCGGGCTGGGCGATCTCCATGGCGCCGAACAGCGCAAGATTGTCGGCCGGATAGGCATGGCACGTCACCGCAACGCCCACGAATGAAGCGTTCTCCGGATCGCAGGGCTTGATGGTCCAGTCGAGCGCGCCGCGGCCATCCATGGCGTCGACGAGATGCGACGTCTGCGCGCCTTTCAACGCCGCGACCTTCGCAGGATCGGGCCGTTGAAAGCCGGCCTTGATCGTGAGCAGAGGCGGATCGTCGAGCATGGGCTACCTTTCTCTCTTGGGCTCGGCCATCATGCGCCGAACGGCACGGGAGGGGAAAGAACGCATGGCGAAATCGCCGAACAGGCTCTCGGCCAGCGAGGCCGTACGTCGCATGGCCGAGAAGCGGCTCAAGGCACGCGACCTGGTCGAAGCCTGCCTCGATCGCATCGACGCCCGCGAAGGCCAGGTCCATGCCTGGGAAGCACTCGACCCCGAAGGGGCCCGCAAGCGCGCCGACCAGCTGGACAAGCGCGCACGGCCGGTCGGTCCCCTGCACGGCATTCCGCTGGCGGTGAAGGACATTATCTCGACCAGGACGATGCCTACCACCTGCGGCTCGCCGATCTATCGCGACCATGTCGTGGGCAAGGACGCCGCCTGCGTCAGCCAGCTCACCGCGGCCGGCGCCATCGTGCTCGGCAAGTCGGTGACCACCGAGTTCGCCGGCGGTCATGCCGGCAAGACGCACAATCCGCACAACCTCCGCCATACGCCGGCCGGCTCCTCCTCCGGCTCCGCGGCGGCCGTCGCCGACTTCATGGCGCCGCTGGGCTACGGCACGCAGACCGCGGGCTCGGTGATCCGCCCCGGCGCCTTCAACGGCGTCGTTGCCTACAAGGGTACCTACGGCTGGGCCGACATGACCGGCGTGAAGGCCTACGCCAAGAGCCTCGACACCTTGGGCTTCTTCGTCCGTGAAGCGAACGACCTGGCGCTGATCCGCGCCGCCTACGGCCATGCGCCGGCCGACCCGCCGGCGAGAGGCCAGGCGCCGCGCATCGGCCTGGTGCGCACGCCCTGGTGGGACGAAGCCGATCCCTACAACAGGAAGAATATCGAGGAAGCTGCCCGCGTGTTGCGCGCCGCCGGCGCCAGGGTGCGCGAATGGCAGGCGCCGGCGACCTGGACCGGCCTCGTGCCGGCGCAGAACCGCATCATGACCAAGGAAGCAACGCAGTCCTATGCCAGGGAACGCGCCCGCTTCTCGCACCTCTTCTCGCCCATCATGAAGGGCGTGATGATCGACGGCGATGCGGTGAACCGACGGCAGTACGCCGATGCCAGGAAGCGCAAACGCATCGCCGTGGGTCAGCTCGACGATGCCTGGGAGAAGTTCGATCTGCTGCTGACGCCCGCGGCCAAGGGCGAGGCGCCGTCGGGACTCGGCAATACCGGCGACCCGCTGTTCAACCGCTTCTGGACCTTGCTGGGCACGCCCTGCATCGCCCTGCCCTTCAACACGGGACCATTCGGCCTGCCGCTGTCGGTGCAGCTCGTCGGCAAGCACGGCCGCGACGACCAGCTCGTCGCCTGGGCACGCTGGGTCGAAGCGCGACTCTCATGACCGTCCAGCTAGGCATGATCGGCTATGGCGCCATCGGCAAGCATGTCGATGCGGCGCTGAAGGCCGGCAACATCGAAAATCTGAAACTCGTGGCGGCACTGGTGAAACGGCCGCGCAACGAGGGTCTGCTGACCCACGAGCCCGACCGCTTCTTCGCCCATAAGTTCGACGCCGTCGCCGAATGCGCCGGACACGAGGCGGTGCGGACCTATGGTCAAAGAGTTCTGGAAGGTGGCGCGGACTTTCTGGTGACGTCCGTCGGCGCCTTCACCGACACCGCCCTGTTCGAGCGCCTGCTGGCCGCCGCCAAGGCAAGCGGTTGCAAGCTCATCCTGCCCTCGGGCGGGATCGGCGCCCTCGATATCCTGAGCAGCGCCGCCGTCGGCGGGCTCGACAGCGTCACCGTCACGGTGCGCAAGGACCCGTCGGCCTGGAAAGGCACCATCGCGGAAACCCTCGTGGATCTGGACGGGCTGAAGGCGCCGCACACCGTGTTCGACGGTCCTGTCCGCGAAGGCGCGCGCCTCTACCCGCAGAACGTCAATATCTCGGCCGCCGCCGCCCTCGCCGGAATCGGCCTCGACAGGACGCGGGTCGTGATCGTGGCCGATCCGACGATCGCCACGCACATCGTCGAGCTGGAAGCCAGGGGCGCGTTCGGCCGCTTTACCTTCCTGGAAGACGTGACGGTCAGCGAGGAGAACCGCAAGACCGGCAAGCTGGTCGCCATGGCAATGGTGAAGTCGGTGCGCCAGCTCGCTTCGACTTTGGTGGTGGCGGCCTAGGAGGCGACCATGGACGAGTTCGACTATGTGATCGTCGGCGCCGGTGCGGCGGGTTGCGTGCTGGCCAACCGGCTTTCGGCCTCGGGCAGGCACAACATCGCGGTGATCGAGGCCGGCGGCAACGACAACCACATCTGGATCAAAGTCCCGGCCGGCTTCAACAAGACCGTCTACAACGACAAGCTCAACTGGGGCTACGAGACCGCGCCCGGCCCCCATATCGATGGCCGCAAGATCAGGTTCCCGCGCGGAAAAGTGCTGGGCGGTTCGGGCTCGATCAACGGCCATCTCTATGTCCGCGGTCAGGCCGCCGACTACGACACATGGGCGCAGCTCGGCTGCCGCGGCTGGTCGTGGACCGATGTGCTGCCCTACTTCAAACGTGCCGAATCGCGTGTGGGCGGCAGTGATGACGTGCGCGGTCGCGATGGACCGCTGGTCATCGAGGACCAGCGCGATCCGCATGTCCTGTCGGATGCCTTCATGGCGGCCAACGAGACCCTCGGCCTCAAACGCTCGCCCGACTACAACAGCGGCGACCAGGAAGGCACGCTCCTCTACCAGAACATGATGAAGAACGGCCGGCGCTGGAGCCCGGTCGACGCCTATCTCAAACTGGCGATGAAACGTCCGAACGTGCAGGTCATCACCCATGCGCTGGTCGAGCGCGTGACCCTCGACGGGAAGCGGGCTACGGGCATCACCTATCGCCAACACGGACAGACGAAACAGATCCGCGCCCGACGCGACGTCATCCTGGCCGGCGGCGCGATCAACACACCCCAGCTCCTGCAACTCTCGGGCATCGGCAATCCCGACGACCTCGCCGCGATCGGCGTGCCGGTGAAGCACGCCCTGCCTGGCGTCGGCCGCAACTTCCGCGACCACTATGCCGTCCGCGTCTCGGCACTGGTCAAGGGCGCCGGCTCGCTCAACGAACGCAGCCGCGGCCTCCGGCTCGTGGGCGAAGTGTTGCGCTATGCCGCCACGCGCAAAGGCTTGCTGACCACGGCGCCCAGCCACGCCGGCGGCTATTTCAGGACGCGGCCGGGGCTCGAAACGCCCGACATGCAGCTCTACTTCGCGCCCGCGAGTTATGGCGGCGGCCGCTACGGCACCACGGTGCTCGACACGGTGCCCGGCATGACCCTGGGCGCCGCGCAGTTGCGCCCCGAGAGCACCGGCCACGTGAAGGCGGTGTCCGCCGACCCGACGGCCAAGCCGGAGATCCAGCCGAACTATCTCGCCGACCAGATCGACCGCGACGCCCTGCTCGCGGCGATGAAGTACCTGCGCAAGCTTCTGACGACGACGCCGCTGGCCGGCTATGTGATCCGCGAGAACTTTCCCGGCCCCGACGTACAGACCGACGAGCAATGGCTGGCGCATGCCCGCGCCAGCGGCTCGACGACCTATCACCCGGTGGGTACGGCCAAGATCGGCACCGATCCGATGGCCGTGGTCGATCCGGCGTCGATGCGCGTCGTCGGGCTGCAGGGCCTGCGCGTGGCGGATGCCTCGTGCATGCCGACGATGGTTTCGGGCAACACCTACGCCGCGACCAACATGATCGCGGAGAAGGCGTCGGACCTTATTCCTCAGACGTAACTGGCCTCAGACGTAGCCCGGCCCTTCGATCACCGGATTGGCGATCAGGAACTTCTCGTCGATCTCGACGCCGATGCCGGGCTTGTCGAGCGGCCGCACGCAGCCGTCCGTACCGATCTTCCAGGGCTCGCTGCCCAGCTCGTCGCGGAACTTGTTGGCGACCGATAGATCGGCCTCGAAGTATCCGCCATTGTCGATCGACGCCAGGAAGTGGATCGACACGGCATGGTTCAGGCCGGTCATCGAACTGTGCGGATGGATCGGCAGCTTCCACATGGAGGCCGCGGCCGCGATGCGCTGCACCTCGGTAACGCCGCCGCTCTTGGAGAGATCGGGCTGCAGGACGGTGATGTTGCCGTCCTCGATCAGCCGATGGAACTCGAAACGCGTGTAGTGGTTCTCGCCGGCCGCCAGCGGCGTGCGGCCCCAGCCCTTGGCCATCGCATAGGAACGATGGTCGTGCGCCGGGAACGGCTCCTCCAGCCAGGCGATGCCGAGTTCGTCCATCGCCGGCATCACGCGGCGCACATCTTCGGGCGTATAGCCGGTGTTGGCGTCAGTCAGCAGCACGATCTCGTCGCCGAAGCGCCGACGCACCGCCGTCATACGAGCAATATCGGCCTTCACCGTGTCGCCGACCCGTAGCTTCAGCGCCTTGTAGCCGGCCTCGACCATGGGTACGGCTTCATCGGCCAAAGCCTCCGGCGCCTGATAGCCCAGTGCAATGCCACCGGCATAGGCCTTCACCGGCCGGTTGCTGCCGCCCAGCAGCTTGTAGAGCGGCCAGCCCACGGCCTTGCCCTTGATGTCCCACAGCGCCTGATCGAGGCCGCTCATCGCCATCGAGGTGGCCGCGCCCATGCCGTGGCTGCCGAGCTGGAACTTGTAGATCTTGGCCCAGATGCCGACCGTATCCGTGGCATCCATGCCCACCACGAAGCCCTTGAGCGTCGTGTTGATCAGATGGCCGATGCTGCCTGGCGACCGGGCATGATGGCTCTCGCCCCAGCCCACGATGCCGTCCTCGGTCGTCACCTTCACCATCACGCAGTCGCGCTTGGTCATGGTGCCGATGCCCAGCGACACCTGCCGCTCCGGCGGGACGCGGAAACTGGTCGGATAGGCCTTTACGTCGACGATCTTCATGGCTCAGGCCACCTTGTATTTCTTCAGGACCTCGCGATCGATCTCGATGCCGAGACCGGGGCCGGTCGGTACCTGGACGATGCCCTTCTTCTGCTCGATCGGCTCCTTCGCCAGATGATCGCGCAATGGATTGGGCGTTTGCTCGAATTCGAGCATCGGCGGCATCGGGCGGAACGCCGGCGGCTGGTCCGGCAGGGCCGCCAGGAACTGAACGGTCGCCGCCAGTCCGATGGTCGAGCCCCAGGCATGCGGCACGCATTCGACACCGAAGGCCGATGCCAGGGTCGCGATCTTGCGGCATTCCGAGAAGCCGCCGGCCGCGCACAGGTCGGGCTGCACGATGTCCATCGCCTTCTTGGCAATGACGTCGCGGAAGCCCCAGCGCGTAAAGTCGTTCTCGCCACCGGCCACCGCCATATCGAGCGCACGCGTCACTTCGATATAGCCGTCGTGATCCTCGGGACTGATCGGCTCCTCGAACCAGAGGATGTCGTGCTCCTCCAGCATGCGGCCGAGCTTGATGGCGTTGGGCACGGAGAAACAGTGGTTGGCATCGACCGCGAGCTTCACGTCGGGCCCGATCGCTTCGCGCACCGCCGCGACGCGTCTGGCATCGAGCTTCAAGTCGCCCAAACCGATCTTCATCTTGATGGCGCGGAAGCCGTCGTTCTTGAATTCCAGCGCTTCCTCGACGGCCTCCTCGACCAGCCGGTTCATGTCGATGAAATAGAGGCCGGTCGCGTAAGGAATGACTTCGCTGCGATAGGCGCCGCCGATCAGCTTGTGCACCGGCTTGCCCACGGCGCGGCCCATGATGTCCCACAGCGCGATGTCGATCCCCGAGATGGCCGAGATCGCCATGCCGGTCGTGCCGTAATCCTTGATCCTGTTGTAGAGATCTTCCCAGATCGCCTCGACGTCGAACGGGTCCTTGCCGATCACACGCGCCTTGAACTGCGTCTCGATGAAGGTCTTGGCGACGGCCGACGGGCCATAGCATTCGCCCCAGCCGGTGATGCCTTCGTCGGTCGAGATCTCGACGACGCACGAGGACCGCGTGCCGTAGACCCAGCCGCGCGCCGACACGAACGGCTTCTCCACCTTGCACTGCAGGATATGGCAGGCGACGTCTGTCACCTTCATCGGCGTTCCTCCAAATTATTCGTTAGCCGACTGTTATCAGCAAATTGCCGAGCTTGTCCTGACGGACCTTGTCGCCGGGTTCGACGACGGTCGTGCAATCGAGTTGTTCGAGGATCGCCGGTCCCTCGAAGACGGCATCGAGAGGCAGCTTCTCGCGCGCATAGACCGGCGTTTCGCGCCAGCCGTCGCTGAACCAGACGCGCCGTTCGCCGACCTGCGCGGCCTTCAACGTCGGCGCGCGTTCCGTGGCCGCCAGCGCGCCGAGCGAAATCTCCGGCCGCACGCCGATCACGGCCGTGTGCAGGTTCACCAGCACCGGCGGGATTTCCGCCAGCTCGATGCCGAAGCGACGGAAGTAGGCTGCGGCGAAAGCCTTGTGCAGACCGGCGACACCGATGTCCGCGCTTTCCACGCCGACGGACAGGATGTGGCTCTGCCCCTGGAACTGCATGTCGGCCGTGAGCACCCGACGCAGCTCGCGCACCGGCACGCCTTCGCGCGCAATGGTGGCTTCGCCCTCGGCCGCCTGCTCAGCATAGATGCGGGCCACCGTGGCATCGTCGACGGCGGACAGCGGCTTGTTCACGGTGCGCACATAGTCGTGACGCAGGTCAGCCACGACGCAGCCCAGCGCGTTGGTGATGCCGGGCCGCGCCGGCACCAGCACGGTCGGGATGGCAAGCTCGCGCGCCAGTGCCGTGGCGTGAAGCGGGCCGGCCCCGCCGAAGGCGAAGAGCGCGAAGTCGCGGGGATCGTGGCCGCGTGACAGCGAGACCAGCCGGATGGCGCCCGCCATGCGGTCGTTGGCGATGCGCAGGATCGCGGCGGCGGCCGCCCCGGCATCGAGGCCCAGCCGCGAGCCTACCTTCTCCAAGACGAGATCGCGCACGCGATCCAAGGTCACCTTGTTGTCGACGCCCAGCAGCCGGTCAGGATTGAGGCGGCCCAGGATCAGATTGGCGTCGGTGATCGTAGGTTCGGTGCCGCCGCGGCCATAGCAGATGGGGCCGGGCCGTGCGCCCGCGCTCTCGGGGCCGACCCGCAGCATGCCCGCCGCATCGACCGACGCGATCGAGCCGCCACCGGCGCCGATCGTATGGACATCGACCATCGGCACGTGGATCGGCAGCGCATATTCGAGTTCCAGCTCCCCCGAGACCTGCGGCACGGCGTTTTCGATCAACCCGACATCGGTCGACGTGCCGCCCATGTCGTAGGTGATCAGATTGGGATGGCCCGAGGCGCGGCCGGTATAGGCCGCCGCCATCACGCCGGAGGCCGGACCGGACATCACCGTATTCACGGCGGCCTCGGCGATGAGCTGCGAGGAAATCGTGCCGCCATTGCCCTGCATCACCAGCAGGTCGCGGTCGAAGCCCTTGGTCCCAAGCTCCTTGCGCAGGCGCGAGAGGTAGCGGTCGAGCACCGGCTGCACCGAGGCGTTGACCGCCGCCGTCACGCCGCGCTCGTACTCGCGATATTCCGACAGAATGACATGGCCCGCCGTGACATAGGCGTTGGACCAGAGCCCGCGCACGATCTCGGCCGCACGCCGCTCGTGCGCCGGATTGATGTAGCTGTGCAGGAAGTGGATGACGACGGCCTCGCAGCCCTGGGCTAGCAGATTCTTGGCGGCCTCGGCCACCGCTGCCTCGTCGAGCGGCGTCAGTACCTTGCCGTCGGCGTCCATGCGCTCCGGCACTTCGAGGCGCACCTCGCGGTCGATCATCGGCCGGAACGTGCCGCGCAGACCGTAGGGCTGCGGCCGCGTGCGACGCCCCAGTTCCAGCACGTCGCGAAAGCCCCTGGTGGTGATCAGCCCGACCCTGGCGATCTTGCGCTCCAGCAGCGCGTTGGTCGTCGTGGTCGTGCCATGCACCACAGCCTGCAGCACGGCGGGATCGAGGCTGGCCGACGCCAACGCCGCCATGAAGCCGATGGCCTGGTTGTCGACGGTGGTCGGTACCTTGGCGAGCTTCACCTCGCGGGTTTCGGGATCGATCGCCAGCAGGTCGGTGAAGGTGCCGCCGACATCGATGCCGACGGTGAAGCTGCTCTTGGGGGACATGTTCAAACCGATAGATACTGTTCACGCAGAGAAGCGTCGGCCGTCAGCTCGGCCATCGAGCCGCCGAAACGGATCTGGCCCTTCTCGATGATATAGGCGCGGTCCGCTACGGCCTGCGAGAAGTGCAGGTTCTGTTCGCTGAGCAGCACGCAAAGCCCTTCGCCCTTCAGCGCCCGTATGGAATTCGCCATCTGCTCCACGATGATCGGCGCCAGCCCCTCCGACGGCTCGTCGAGCAGCACGCAGCGCGGATTGCCCATGAGAGTACGCGCGATGGTGAGCATCTGCTGCTCGCCGCCCGACATGCGCCCGCCCGGCCGCTCGCGCATGCCGGCCAGATTGGGAAAGAGCGCGAAGAGCTTGTCCTCGGTCCAGGTCGGCGCGCCGTCTCGCGCGGGCTGGCGGCCGACTTCGAGATTCTCCACGACCGACAGTTCGGTGAAGATGCGCCGTTCCTCCGGCACGTAGCCCAGCCCCAGGCGCGCGATGCGATAGGGCGGCAGGCGGTCGATGCGCTGGCCGGCAAAGGCCACCTCGCCGTGCGCCGGCGGCACCAGCCCCATGATCGCCTTCATGGCCGTCGACTTGCCGGCGCCGTTGCGGCCCAGCAACGCCACGACCTCGCCGGCGCGCGCTTCCAGGGAGACGCCCTGCAGGATATGCGCGCGGCCATAGAAAGCATGCAGGTCGCGGACCTCAAGCATCAGTGGACACTCCCGAGATAGACGGCGCGCACATCGGGATTGTTGCGCACTTCCTCGGGCGTGCCGCCGGCGATCAGCTGGCCGCGGTCGAGCACGATGATGCGGTCGGCCTGGGAGAAGACCACGTCCATGTCGTGTTCGGTGAACAGCACGGCGATGTTGCGTGCCCGCGCCAACTGCGCCGTCAGCTCCATCAGCGCCACCCTTTCCTTGGGCGCCATGCCGGCCGTCGGCTCGTCCATCAGCAGGAGCCGCGGCTGGTTGGCCAGGGCAATCGCCAGCTCGACCCGCTTCAGGTCGCCATAGGCCAGCACGCCGCAGACACGGTCGGCCTGGTCGAGCAT
>Ga0209792_1000952_pt1 | contig 16097 bp, 16 predicted proteins | sample EBPBio142005_DNA_FD_185860 | JGI IMG/M metagenome (GOLD analysis project Ga0209792, IMG submission 185860) | Wastewater treatment Type I Accumulibacter community from EBPR Bioreactor in Madison, WI, USA - Reactor 1_6/14/2005_ DNA (SPAdes)... | ecosystem: Engineered > Bioreactor > EBPR >... | reverse complement strand
CATCGCCGATTGCAGCAACCCGCGCCAGCCGCAGATCACGACGATCGAGAACATCGGCCAGCAGCCCTACGACGCCCTGGTCTCGCCCAATGGCCGGACCTACATCGCCGGCCTGTTTGGCGAGGACGGCCTGGCCATGCTCGACCTGTGGGAAGAGAAGCCGCAGGTGCGCCGCATCCTGGGCGGCTACGGACGCGGCGAAAAGCCGCTGCCCGTCTACAAGATGCCGCATCTGCGCGGCTGGTCCATCGCCGGGCGCCACGCCTACCTGCCGGCCATAGGCCGCCATGAGGTACTGGTCGTCGATACCAGCACCTGGCAGGAAGTGGGCCGCATCCCGGTTGCCGGCCAGCCCGTGTTCGTCATGGCGCGGCCCGATGGGCGCCAGGTGTGGGTCAACTTCTCCGTGCCCGACTACAACCGCATGCAGGTCATAGACACGCCCAGCCAGCGGGTGGTGCAGACCCTGGAGCCCGGCAAGGCCGTGCTGCACATGGAATTCACGCCGCGCGGCGAATCGGTGTGGATCAGCTGCCGCGACGACAACCGCGTGCAGATCTATGACACGCATACGCGCGAACTGCAGGCCACGCTGAAGGTGGATGCGCCCAGCGGCATCTTCTTCACCGCACGCGCACAGCGCATGGGGTTCTGAGCCATGGCATTGCAGCAAACCGACCTGACCCTGCTCAACGCCTGGCAGCGCGACTTTCCGCTGATCCGTGCGCCCTTCGCGCAGATCGGCGCCGGCCTGGGACTTGATGCGCAGGCCGTGCTGGCGCGCTACAGCCATCTGCAAGACGCCGGCGCCTTGAGCCGCATCGGTGCCGTATTTGCGCCGGGCGCGGGCGGCGCCTCGCTGCTCGCGGCCATGGCCGTGCCGCCAGAACGGCTCGAAACCGTGGCCGCCATCGTCTCCGCCCACCCGGGCGTCAACCACAACTACGAACGCGAGCACCACGTCAACCTCTGGTTCGTCGCCACCGGGCGCGACGCCGCTGCCGTGGAGCAGCTGCTGCGCGCCATCGAGGCCGACACCGGCCTGGCCGTGCTGCGCCTGCCCATGCTGCGCCCCTACCGCATCGACACCGGCTTTGACCTGCGCGGCGCGCAATCGCAGGACAGCGGCGCCACGCATTGGGCGCGCCGCAGCCTGCAGCCGCAGGACGAACCCCTGGCGGCCCTGGCCGAGCAAGGCTTGCCTTTTATCGAGCAGCCCTTTGACGCCTGGGCCGACGAGTTGGGCCAGCCGGTCGATGCCGTGCTGGCCCGGCTGGCGCAATGGCTGGACGCCAAGACCCTGAGCCGCTTTGGCGTCGTCGTGCGCCACCATGAGCTGGGCTTCACCGCCAACGCCATGACGGTGTTCGACGTGTGCGACGGCACCGTGGACGCCTGCGGCGAGGCGCTGGCGCAGACCCCCGGCATCACCCTGGCCTACCAGCGCGCACGCGCACCGGGCTGGCCCTTCAACCTGTACTGCATGGTGCATGGCCGCGACCGCGACAGCGTGCGCGCCACGGTGGACGCCGCCATCGCCCACGCCGGCCTGTACGGCAGGCCGCGCGCCACGCTGTTTTCGCTGCGCCGCTTCAAACAAACCGGCGCGCGCCGCTTTGCCCACCATGGCCTGGCACCACAAGGGGCGCAGCATGCTCACGCCTGAAGACGCCCGCCTGATCGACCACCTGCACGGTGGCTTTCCCTTGGATGATCGCCCCTTTGCCACCGTTGCCCAGCAACTGGGCTGGAGCGAGGAAGATGTCATCGCGCGCCTGCAGGATCTGCTGGCACAGGGCGTACTGACGCGCTTTGGCCCATTGTTCCAGATCGAGCGCGCCGGTGGCCAGTTCGTGCTGGCGGCCATCGCCGCGCCCGAAGAACGCTTTGAGGCGGTGAACGCCGCAGTCAACCGCTTTCCCGAAGTGGCGCACAACTACCGGCGCACACACACTCTCAACATGTGGTTCGTCGTGGCCGCCGAGTCGCCCGCGCTGGCCCAGGACGCCATCGCCCGCATCCAGGAAGCCGTGGGCCTGCAGGTACTGGCCTTCCCCAAGGAAGAAGAATATTTCGTCGAGCTGCGCCTGCCCGCAATGCCGAAAACGGGAGAGCCCCATGGCGCTTGACGCCTTCGACCGCACGCTGATCGCCGCCACCCAGGGCGGCCTGCCGCTGGTGGCCCGCCCCTACGAGGCCGTGGGCGCCAAGCTGGGCGTGCCCGGCGAACAGGTGCGCGAGCGCCTGGCGCAGATGCTGGGTGAGGGCCTGATCCGCCGCATAGGCGCCGTGCCCAACCACTACCGCCTGGGCTACACGGCCAACGGCATGAGCGTGTGGGACGTGGACGACGAGCGCATCTCCGAACTCGGCCCGCGCGTGGCCGAGCTGCCGGGCGTGTCGCACTGCTACCGCCGCCCGCGCCACCTGCCCGGCTGGCCCTACAACCTGTTCGCCATGCTGCACGGCACCAGCCGCAAGGCGGTCGAGCTCCAGGCCCAGGACATCGTCGCCCTGCTCGGCCCTGCCTGCCGCAGCCACGACATCCTGTATTCCACGGCCATTTTGAAAAAAACCGGCCTGCGTTTGAAAGACTGACCCTATGTTCCGCATCAGCCAATACATGCGCGAGCTTGCACAGGCAAAAGCCAGCGGCAGCTACCCCATCGTCAAGGATCGCAAGGCGCGCGGCCCGGTCGTGATCTGGAACCTGATCCGCCGCTGCAACCTGACCTGCAAGCACTGTTACGCACTCTCGGCCGACCACGACTACGCGGGCGAGCTGCTGCTACCCGAGGTCTTCACGGTGATGGACGACCTCAAGGCCTTTGGCGTGCCCGCGCTCATCCTCTCTGGCGGGGAGCCGCTCTTGCGCCCCGATATTTTTGAGATTTCCGCCCGCGCGCGGGAAATGGGCTTCTACACCGGGCTTTCAACCAACGGCACGCTGATCGACGCCCCCATGGCCCGGCGCATTGCCGACGCGGGCTTTGACTACGTGGGCATCAGCCTGGACGGCCTGAAGGCGACGCACGACAAGTTCCGCCGTTTGGAAGGCGCCTTCGACCGCAGCCTCGCTGCCATCGGCCACCTGGACAAGGTGGGCGTCAAGGTCGGCCTGCGCTACACCATGACGGCCATGAACGGCCATGACCTGCCGGCGCTGCTCGACCTGATGCAGGAGGTGGGCGCGCACAAGTTCTATTTCTCGCACCTGAACTACGCCGGGCGCGGCAACATCCACAGAGACAAAGACGCCCAGCACCAGGCCACGCGCGCCGCCATGGACATGCTGTTCGACCGCGCCTGGGCCGCCGCTCAGGCCGGCAGCATGGACGACTACGTCAGCGGCAACAACGACGCCGACGGCCCCTACCTGCTGCAATGGGTGCAAAACAACCTACCGCAGTGGGAAGAGGCGCTGCGCGCACGCCTCGTGGCCTGGGGCGGCAACGCCAGCGGCCAGATGATTGCCAACATCGACAACCTGGGCCATGTGCACCCCGACACCATGTGGTGGCACCACGACCTGGGCTGCGTGCGCGACCGGCCCTTCTCCGAGATCTGGAACGATGTGAGCGACCCGCTCATGGCCGGCCTCAAGCAGCGCCCGCGCCCGGTCGAAGGGCGCTGCGGCGCTTGCAAGCACCTGGCGATCTGCAACGGCAACACGCGCGTGCGCGCCCAGCAGCTCACGGGCAACTTCTGGTTTGAAGACCCGGGCTGCTACCTGACAGATGCCGAAGTGGGCGCCGCCAGCACGCCGTTTGAGCCCTCCACGTCGCAAAAGCGCCGCCGTATTGAGGTCGCAGCAGCCTAGCGTGGCGCGCCGCCACTCTTTCACCCTCTAATGCTCGCCGTTACTGCGCGAGCAGCTATCAACCCTGGAGCAACTCTTGTCCCGCCGCATCCTCGCTACCGCCCTGCTCGCCTTGGTGCTGGCCAGCCCCGCACTGGCTGCTCCCGACGCTCCGGCCCTGTACCAGCAGCATTGCGCCAGCTGCCACGGCGTGCAGCGCACCGGCCTGATGGGCCCGGCGCTGCTGCCCGAGAGCCTGGAGCGCACGCGCCCCGCCGAGGTGCTGCGCGTCATCACCGAAGGCCGCCAGGCCACGCAGATGGCGGGCTACGCGGGGCTGCTTTCAGGCGCCGAGATAAAGGCCATTGCCGACTGGATACGCACCCCGGTGATGCCCGCGCCGCGCTGGAACGAGGCCGACATCCGGGCCTCCCGCATCGCCACGCCGCTGCCCGACAACGAGCCGGTAAAGCCGAAGTGGAGCGCCGACCCCATGAACCTGTTCGTGGTCGTGGAAGGCGGCGACCACCATGTCACTTTGCTCGACGGCGACCGGTTCGAGGTCATCACCCGTTTTGCCAGCCGCTACGCGCTGCACGGCGGTCCGAAGTTCACGCCCGACGGGCGCTATGTGTTCTTCGGCTCGCGCGACGGCTGGGTCACCAAGTACGACCTGTGGCGCCTGGCCGTGGTGGCCGAGGTGCGCGCGGGCCTGAACATGCGCAACGTGGCCGTGAGCGGCGACGGCCGCTGGGTCATGGCCGCCAACTACCTGCCGCACAGCCTGGCACTGTTCGATGCCGACCTGAACCTGGTCAAGACCTATGAGGCCAGGACGCTTGATGGCAAGGCGAGCTCGCGCGTCTCGGCCGTGTACGACGCGACGCCCCGTAACAGCTTTGTCGTGGCGCTCAAGGACATTGCGGAGATCTGGGAAATCTCCTACGACAAGAAGGCCGTCCCCATCCACGATGGTCTGGTGCATGACTACAGGCTCAAGGAAGGCATTGCCAAACCCGGCTATCTGGGCGTGCGCCGCACTCCCTTGAGCGAACCGCTGGACGACTTTTTCTTCGACCAGAGCTACCGCCATGTGCTCGGCGCCACACGACCCAGGAGCGGCAAATCCGAAGAGGCCAGCGCCCAGGTCGTGAACCTGGATGTGCGCCGCAAGATCGCCGACCTGCCGATCGCCGGCATGCCGCACCTGGGCTCGGGCATCACCTTTGCGTGGAATGGCACCACGGTGCTCGCCAGTCCCAACCTGGGCGGCACGGGTGTGGACGTGATCGACATGCAGACCTGGAAGAACCTGCGCACCATCCCCACCCCAGGCGCGGGCTTCTTCATGCGCAGCCATGAGAACACGCCCTATGCCTGGACGGACTCGATGATGAGCAAGGACGCCAAGGATCGCCTGACCATCATCGACAAGCGCACTTTGACCCCCGTGGCCGAGGTGCGCGAGCCCGGCAAGACCCTGGCGCACATCGAGTTCACGCGCGACGGCCGCTACGCGCTGGCCAGTGTGTGGGAGATGGACGGCGCCCTCGTCGTCTATGACGCCGCCACCTTTCAGGAGGTCAAGCGTCTGCCCATGAAGAAGCCCGTGGGCAAGTACAACGTGTGGAACAAGATCACGCGCAGCGAGGGCACCTCGCACTGACCATCATTCGCGCAGCACGCCTGCCGCGCGCAACAGGCCGGCCGTCTCGAACAGCGGCAGGCCCATGATGCCGGTGTAGCTGCCGTTGAGGTTTTCCACATACTGCGCCACCGGCCCCTGGATGGCATAGGCCCCGGCCTTGCCCATGGGCTCGCCGCTGGCCACGTAGGCGGCGATCTGTGCGGACGTCATGGACGCAAAGCGCACATGCGAGACCGACAGCGCCGCGAAGCGCCGGTCACCCGCCTGCAGCGCCACGGCGGTGAGCACCTGGTGCTCACCGCCGGCAAGCTCGGACAGCATGCGCACTGCATCCTGCGCATCCTCGGGCTTACCATAAATGGTCTGACCCAACGCCACCGTGGTGTCCGAGCACAGGATGGGCGCGGGCGCCAGGCCGCGGCGCGCATGGCGCGCCACGGCAGCGTCGAGCTTGAGGGCCGTGACGCGCTGGACGTAGGCGGTGGGATCTTCGCCTGGCAGCATGGACTCCAGGCTTTCTGCATCCTCCTCGGCCCCGGGCAGCAGCAGCTCATGGCGCACACCGATCTGCTCCAGCAGCTGGCGCCGGCGCGGACTTTGGGAGGCGAGATAGATGAAGTCAGGCATTTTGATAAAAATTGGGTTCTGGCGCCCGTCCACCAAGCGCAAGCAGCTATCAAAAGAATATCACTCGCGGTGGTAAGGGTGGCCGGCATTGACCGACCAGGCGCGGTAGAGCTGCTCGATCAACAGCACGCGCACCATGGCGTGCGGCAGCGTCAGGTCTGACAGGCGTATGCGCTCGTGCGCAGCCTGCCTGAATGCCGGCTCCAGTCCGTCGGGCCCGCCTATAACCAGGGCCACGTCGTCGCCGCCGAGCTGCCAGTCCTTGAGGCGCTGGGCCAGGGCCTTGGTGCTCAAGCTGGTGCCGCGCTCGTCCAGCACCACCACGCGCGTACCGCGGGGGATGGCGGCCGCTATGCGCTCACGCTCGGCGGCGTACAAGGTTTCCAGCGTCTTGGAGCCACGCGGCTCGGTCTTGACGGCCTTGAGCTCGACCTTGAGCTCGGGCGGAAAGCGCTTGGCGTAGTCGTCATAGGCCGTTTGCGCCCAATCGGGCACGCGCTGGCCCACGGCCACGATGAGCAGCTTCATGCCTCAGGCTCAGGCCTTCTTGCGCGCGGGGGATTTTTTGGCCGCGGCCTTTGCCGCCGGCCTGGCCGCGGGTTTGCGCGCCGTGGTCTTGGCTGCCGCCTTGGCCGGTGCCTTCTTGGCGACCGGCTTGTTGACGACCACGGTCTTTGCTGCGCTCTTAGCGGCAGGCTTCTTCGCGGCCACGGGCTTGGCTGCCGTCTTTGCAGCGGCCTTTGCGGCGGGCTTAGCTACGGACTTTGCAGCCGGCTTGGCGACAGTGGATTTCGCTGCGGCCTTGGCCGGTGTCTTCTTGGCCGGCGCCCTCTTCGCCGCAGGCTTGGCCGCTGCCTTCTTTGCCGCAGGCTGGCGCACAGGCGCGCCACTGGCGTCTTCGGAGGCCGTGATCTTGCGCGGCTTGGCTGCACCGAGCTTCATGCGCACGGGCTTGTCGCCCCAGATTTCTTCCAGGCGGTAGTACTGGCGGATGGCCGGCTGCATCACATGCACCACGGCCTGCCCGCAGTCCACGATGATCCATTCGCCGTTTTCCTCGCCTTCGGTGCGCGGTTTGACAAAACCGGCCTCGCGCACAGCGTCGCGCACGCTCGCGGCCAGCGCCTTGGTCTGGCGGTTGGAGCTGCCGGTGGCGACGATGACGCGCTCGAACAGCGGCGACAGATGCTCGGTGTTGAAGACCTGGATGTCTTGCGCCTTGACGTCCTCCAGTCCATCAATGATGGCGCGCTGGAGTTTGGTCACGTCTTTCTTGGCGGCGGTTTCCGATTTGGGGGAGGTGGTCATCTAGGGGTCTTCAGAGAAAAGAGGGGGTCAATATAGCCCGCACTGGTTCACAGCCAGTCGCGGCGCTGCAGAAAGCGTGTGGTGAGTTCGGCCTCGGGCGTGCCCGCTGCGTCCTCGCGCTGGTAGGCCCAGGCCGCCAGCGGCGGCATGGACAGCAAAATGGATTCGGTGCGCCCGCCCGACTGCAGGCCGAAATGCGTGCCGCGATCCCAGACCAGGTTGAACTCCACGTAGCGCCCGCGGCGGTAGAGCTGAAACTCGCGCTCGCGCTCGCCGTGGGGCATGGCCATGCGTCGCTGGACTATGGGCTGGTAGGCCCCCAGGAAGGCATCGCCCACGCTCTGCGTCATGGCCAGGCTTTGCTCAAAGCCCAGCTCGGAAAAATCGTCGAAGAAGACGCCGCCCACGCCGCGCTGCTCGTTGCGGTGCTTCAGATAGAAATACTCATCGCACCAGGTCTTGAAGCGCGGGTACAGGCCCTCACCAAACGGCTCCAGCGCATCGCGGCAGGTGCGGTGGAAATGCACCGCGTCCTCCTCGAAGCCGTAGTACGGCGTCAGGTCCATGCCGCCGCCGAACCAGCAGGTCGGCTCCTGCCCCGGTCGGCCGGCGGCGATCATGCGCACGTTCATGTGCACGGTAGGCACATAGGGATTGCGCGGGTGGAAGACGAGCGACACGCCCATGGCCTCGAACGGCGCCCCGGCCAGCTCGGGCCGGTGCTGCGTGGCCGAGGGCGGCAGCTGTGGGCCGCTCACATGCGAGAAGCCGCAGCCGGCGCGCTCGAACACGCGCCCGCCCTCCAGGATGCGAGTGATGCCGTCGCCCTGCAGGGGCGAGTCGGCCTCGCGCCGCCAGGCATCCGACCTGAAGCGCGCCCCGCCCTGCTCCTCTAGGCCCTCGATATCTTCAAGCGCCTGGGTGATGCGCGTCTGCAGGCCTTCAAGATAGCCGCGCACCTTTGCCACGGTGCCGGCGGGGTTGAGTTGCTGCGCCATCAGGCTCCCTTTACAGCACGGTAGCCGATGTCACGACGGTACTGCGCGCCGTCGAAGTAGATGCCGCGCGCCACGTCGTAGACGCGCTGCTGCGCCTGGCGCGCGTTGTCGGCCAGGGCGGTGACGCACAGCACGCGCCCGCCGCTGGTGCGCACCACGCCGTCATCATCGAGCTGCGTGCCGGCGTGGAACACCATGGCGTCGTCCTCGTCCTGCGGCAGGCCGGTGATGGCGTCGCCCTTGCGCGGGGCCTCGGGGTAGCCGTGCGCGGCCATGACCACGCCCAGGGCCGTGCGGCGATCCCATTGCAGCTCGACCTGGTCGAGCTTGCCGTCCACGGCCGCGCCCAGCACCTCGACCAGGTCGCTCTTCAGGCGCATCAGTATGGGCTGGGTCTCGGGGTCGCCCATGCGGCAGTTGAATTCCAGCGTCTTCGGGTGGCCGGTGGCGTCGATCATCAGGCCGGCGTACAGGAAGCCCGTGTACGGAATGCCGTCCTTTTCCATGCCGCGTATCGTGGGCAGGATGACCTCGCGCATGGCGCGCGCGTGCACGTCGGCCGTGACCACGGGAGCGGGCGAATAGGCGCCCATGCCGCCGGTGTTGGGGCCCTGGTCGCCGTCATTGAGGCGCTTGTGGTCCTGGCTCGTGGCCAGGGCGACGACGTTCTTGCCATCGCACAGCACGATGAAGCTCGCCTCCTCGCCTTCGAGGAACTCCTCGATCACCACGCGCGCGCCGCCCTCGTTGTGCGCCACGCCGTACTTGTTGTCGACCAGCATGAAGTCCACGGCGTCGTGGGCCTCTTGCAGATTCATGGCCACCACCACGCCCTTGCCCGCGGCCAGGCCGTCGGCCTTGATGACGATGGGCGCGCCCAGGCGATCCACGAAGGCGTGGGCCAGGGCCGGGTCGGTGAAGGTGTCGTAGTCCGCCGTGGGAATGCCGTGGCGGCGCATGAAGGCCTTGGAGAAGGCCTTGGAGCTCTCCAACTGCGCCGCCGCCTTCGTGGGCCCGAAGATGCGCAAGCCGTGGGCGCGGAACTCGTCCACCACGCCGGCGGCCAGTGGTGCCTCGGGGCCGACCACCGTGAGCGCGATCTTCTGCGCCTGCGCCCATGCGCGCAGCGCCGCCGGGTCGGTGATGGGCAGGTTTTCATACCGCGGCGACAGGGCCGTGCCGCCGTTGCCGGGCGCCACATAGACCTTGGTGGTCCTGGGGGACTGGCTCAGCTTCCAGGCCAGTGCGTGTTCCCGGCCGCCGCCGCCAATGACTAGGATTTTCATATTTGTTGCCAGGGCTCCTAGAGCTCTGCGTTGTGATAGACCTCTTGCACATCGTCGAGGTCTTCGATGATGTCCAGGAGTTTTTGCATGCGTGCGGCGTCGTCGCCTTCCAGAGCGATCGTATTCTCGGGGCGCATGGTGACCTCGGCCACCTCGGGCTTGAGGCCGGCGGCCTCCAGCGCGTCCCTCACGGCCTCGAAGTCGCCGGGCGCCGTCAACACCTCGATGGCGCCCTCGTCGTCGGTGATCACGTCCTCGGCGCCGGCCTCCAGCGCCACTTCCATCACCTTGTCCTCGTCCGTGCCCGGGGCATAGATCAGCTGGCCCACGTTCTTGAACTGGAAGGCCACCGAGCCCTCGGTGCCCATGTTGCCGCCGTACTTGGAGAAGGCGTGGCGCACCTCGGCCACGGTGCGCACGCGGTTGTCGGTCATGGTGTCCACGATGATGGCCGCGCCGCCTATGCCATAGCCCTCGTAGCGGATTTCCTCGTAGCTCACGCCTTCCAGCGTGCCCGAGGCCTTGTCGATGTTGTATTTGATGCGGTCGGCCGGCATGTTGGCCGCCTTGGCCTTGTCGATGGCCAGGCGCAGGCGCGGGTTGGCCGAGGGGTCGCCGCCGCCGGTACGCGCCGCGACGGTGATTTCACGAATGATGCGAGTCCAGATCTTGCCGCGCTTTTCATCCTGGCGCCCCTTGCGGTGCTGGATGTTGGCCCATTTGCTGTGTCCTGCCACTGCAGAGTCCTTTGATTGATTTAATCTTGCGGTCGGGATTTTACTTTTGACTCACCCCCTGACTGGATTGCCATGGCCGAGCCCCTATTGATTGCACAGCATGATTCCGCCCAATGCCAACTGTTGCCGGGCCTGGCCAACCGCCATGGCCTGATCACCGGCGCCACCGGCACCGGCAAAACGGTGACCCTGCAGACCCTGGCCGAGCAGTTTTCACGCATAGGCGTGCCGGTGTTCATGGCCGACGTCAAGGGCGACCTCACGGGCATCAGCCAGAAGGGCAGCATAGGCGACAAGCTGGCCAAGGTGCTGGCCGAGCGCGGCCTGCCCCAGGCCGAACCCCTGGCCTGCCCCACCACGCTGTGGGACGTGTTCGGCGAGCAGGGCCACCCGGTGCGCGCCACCATCTCCGACATGGGGCCGCTGCTGCTGGGGCGCATGCTCAATTTGAATGAGACCCAGCTGGGCGTGCTGAACCTGGTGTTCAAGATCGCCGACGACAACGGCCTGCTGCTGCTAGACCTGAAAGACCTGCGTGCCATGCTCACCTACGTGGGCGACAACGCCAAGGAGTTCACCACCGAGTACGGCAACATCAGCAGCGCCAGCGTGGGCGCCATACAGCGCGGCCTGCTGCAGGTGGAGACCCAGGGTGGCGATCACTTCTTCGGCGAACCCATGCTCAACATCGAGGACTTCATGCAAACCGTAGACGGCAAGGGTGTGATCAACATCCTGGCGGCCGACAGGCTGATGAACTCGCCGCGCCTCTATGCCACCTTTTTGCTGTGGATGCTGTCCGAGCTGTTCGAGCAGCTGCCCGAGATCGGCGACCCCGAGCAGCCCAAACTGGTGTTCTTCTTCGACGAGGCCCACCTGCTGTTCAACGAGGCGCCCAAGGTGCTTGTCGAGCGCATCGAGCTCGTCGTGCGCCTGGTGCGCTCCAAGGGCGTGGGCGTGTATTTCGTCACGCAGAACCCGCTCGACATCCCCGACAGCGTGCTGGCCCAGCTGGGCAACCGCGTGCAACATGCGCTGCGCGCCTTCACGCCGCGTGACCAGAAGGCCGTCAAGGCCACGGCCACCACCATGCGCCCCAAGGCGGGCCTCAACATCGAGGCGGCCATCACCGAGCTGGCCGTGGGCGAGGCGCTGGTGAGCCTGCTGGACGCCAAGGGGCGCCCCAGCGAGACCGAGCGCGTCTACGTGCTGCCACCCGGCAGCCAGATCGGCCCCATCAGCGACGCACAGCGCCGCGCGCTGATCGCTGGATCCCTCGTCGCCGGCACCTACGACACGCCCGTAGATCGCGAATCGGCCTACGAAAAGCTGCGCGGCCGCAGCGATACCACGGTCAGCAGTGCCGCCACGGCACAGGGCAGCGCGGGCACGCCGGCAGGCGGCGGGCTGATGGACGAAGTCAACAACGTGCTGTTCGGCAGCACCGGCCCGCGCGGCGGCAAGAAGGACGGCCTGGTGCAGACCATGGCCAAGTCCGCCGTGCGCACCATGGGTACCAGCCTGGGCAAGGAGATATTGCGCGGCGTGCTGGGCGGCATCTTCGGCGGCAAGAAACGTTGATGCGTTTCAAACAAAATCCGGCTTCAGCGCCCACCCATCAAGCGCCACCAGCTATTTATTAATGAGCAAACGATGATCGACCTGTACTACTGGACCACGCCCAACGGCCACAAGGTCACGCTGTTCCTGGAGGAGGCCGGCCTGCCCTACCGCATCCACCCGGTACACATCGGCCGCGGCGAGCAGTTCGCGCCGGACTTCCTGCGCATCGCGCCCAACAACCGCATCCCGGCCATCGTGGATCAGGCGCCCGCGGACGGCGGCGCGCCACTGCCGGTCTTCGAATCGGGCGCCATCCTGCTGTACCTGGCCGACAAGACCGGCCAGTTCATCCCGCAGGACCTGCGCGGGCGCAACCAGGCGCTGCAGTGGCTGTTCTGGCAGATGGGGGGCCTGGGCCCCATGGCCGGACAGAACCACCACTTCGTGCAGTACGCGCCCGAACCCATCCCCTACGCCATCGATCGCTACGTGAAGGAAACCGCGCGCCTGTACGGCGTGCTGGACAAGCACCTGGCCGATGGGCGCGAGTACATCGCGGGCAGCTACTCCATCGCCGACATGGCCTGCTACCCCTGGATCGTGCCGCACGAGCGCCAGCGCCAGAACCTGGCGGACTTCCCGCACCTGCGGGGCTGGTTCGAGCGCATCCGCGGGCGCCCCGCCACCGAGCGCGCCTACGCCCTGGCCCAAAGCATCAACACCGCGCCCACGGTGGACGAGACGGCCAGGAAGGTCCTTTTCGGCCAGGACGCCGGCACCGTGCAGCGGTAACCGCGCGCGCCCATCAAAAAAGCCGCTGTCATTTGCAGCGGCTTTTTAGTTGTTGGGAGGGGGTCTAATCCACCAGCCCCACGAACAGGTTCTGCACGTCGTCGTTGTTCTCGATACCCGCCAGGAAGGCCTGCACCTCCTCCTGCGCCTCGGGCGACAGGCTGGCCATGCTCACCGGGTTCTTAGCCTTGTAGCCCAGCTTGGCCGACAGCACCTTGAAGCCGAACTCGGGCAGCGCCTTGGCGACAGCGTCCAGATCGGTGGGATCGGTCAGGAACAGGGTCTGGCCCTCCTCCTCGCCGCCCTCGAAGTCCTGGGCGCCGGCCTCGATGGCGGCCAACTCGGCGTCAGCACCGGTCTGCTGCGGCTCGGCCTCGATCATGCCGACATGGTCGAAATCCCAGGCCACGGCGCTCATCTGGCCCTTGCGAAAGCACACGCGCATCTCGGGCGCCGTGCGGTTAACGTTGTCGGTCAGGCATTCCACCATCACCGGTACCTGGTGCGGCGCAAAGCCCTCATAGATCACGCGCTCGTAGTTCACCGCGTCACTGCCCACGCCCGAGCCCTTCTTGATGGCCCGCTCCAGCGTGTCTTTGGGCATGGACGCCTTGCGTGCCGCCTCTACCGCGAGGCGCAGGCGCGAATTGCCGGCCGGATCCGCGCCGGCACGCGCGGCAACGATGATTTCCTTGACCAGCTTGCCAAAAAGCCTGCCCTTGGCATCGGCGACCAGCGCCTTGCCCTTTGCCTTCCATTGCGCGCCCATGGCTGCGAATCCTTTGCGTGAAACCAACAAAAAATGCGGCCTGCGCCGCTGCTGCAAAGTGTATACCTCGCCGCATCAGGCACAGCCGAGCCGCGCCCGGGCGTGCAAAAATTCTGCCCTGGCCCACAGTTTCCATTGACCTTCCACAAAAGGCACCCGCCCATGAGCAACGTCCACGTCATCACCCACCCCCTGGTGCAGCACAAGCTGACCCTGATGCGCAAGAAGGACGCCAGCACCAACAGTTTTCGCCGCCTGCTGGGCGAGCTGTCCACGCTGATGGCCTACGAGGTCACGCGCGACATGCCGCTGCAGGACGTGCAGATAGAAACCCCGCTGGAGATCATGACCGCCAAGATGATCGACGGCAAAAAGCTGGTGCTGGTCTCCATACTGCGCGCGGGCAACGGCTTTCTGGACGGCATGCTCAACGTCGTGCCTGGCGCACGCATAGGCCATATCGGCCTGTACCGCGACCCGGCGACGCTGCAGCCGGTGGAGTACTACTTCAAGATGCCGTCCGAGATGGCAGAGCGTGACGTCATCGTGGTCGACCCCATGCTGGCCACCGGCAACTCGGCCGCCGCGGCCGTGGAGCGCATCAAGCGGCTCAAGCCCCGCTCGATCAAATTCGTCTGCCTGCTGGCTGCGCCCGAGGGCGTGGCCACCATGCGGCAGGCCCACCCGGACGTGCCCATCTACACGGCCGCCATCGACCGCGAACTTAACGACCACGGCTATATCCTGCCGGGCCTGGGCGACGCGGGCGACCGTATCTTTGGCACCAAATAGACGCGACGGAGCCCAAGGGAACAATCAGACCATGCACGCTTGCACCTTGCTGCAGACCCCGCAGGCCCGGCGCGGGCTGCACCACACCCTGGCAGCGCTTGGGGCGCTGACCCTGACACTGCTGGCTGGTTCGCTTCCTGCACAGGTGCTGGATACCGGCACGCAGGTGGCTACCACCCTGACCAGGCCGGACAGCAAGGTTTCACCCAGCGCAGGGCAAGTACGGGACGGCCTGCCGAACGAACCTGGAACCCTATTTCAGGGCGTGGACATGATGAACCTGTTCATCGTTACCGAGTCGGACGGTGGCCACATCACCCTGCTCGACGGCGATCGGTTTGAGCCCCTATACCGCTTTGCCCCAGGCCACCGGCTGCACGACGAGCCACGGTTCAGCCCTGACGGGCGCCATCTTTTCTTCACCTCGGACGACGGCTGGATCACCAAGTTCGATCTCTGGACCCTGCGCACGGTGAGCGAAGCGCGCGTGGGCATGCAGACACGCAACCTCGCCCTGTCCAGAGACGGCAAATATCTGGCCGTGGCGAACGCCGATCCACACACACTGGTGCTGCTGGACGCCGATCTCAAGCCGATCAGAGAGCACCAGACCCTGAACAAGCATCGCACGCAAAGCTCGCCTGTGCTGGGCGTACAGGATGCCGGGCCGCGCCAGAGTTTTGTTGCCGTGCTGGCTGATGTGCCGGAGGTCTGGGAAGTCAGCTACAACCCCACCACCGACGATGTTCCCATCGGCGTCATCCACGACTTCCTCTACAAGGAGGGAGCGTTCATCCCCGGATTCCTGAACCCACGACGCAGCTATCTGGCCGAACCGATCAGTGGCTTCAGCCTGACACCAAGCTCTGACGAGCTCGTGGCTACGGGACGTGAAACGGGACAGGGCCAGATCATCCATCTCGATGTGCGCAAGAAAATCGCCAACCTGCAGCTGCCTGGACGATCACGCCTGGACACTGGCACCAGCTGGCAGCACCGCCCGCCGTCAGGAGGGCCCGAGCGCACCGTGTTTGCCGCAGCGAGCCTTGACTCGAACCTAATCGGCGTGATCGATCTGCAGACCTGGGACGCGCTCAAGAACCTCAGCGCACCGGGCCCTGACAGCTGCCTGCACAGTCATGAGAACGCGCCCCATGTCTGGGCGCATTCCATGACAGTCGGGCAGGCTGGGGACACCCTGCAGCTGTTCGACAAGCACCGGCTTGAAGCCGTCTACAGCAGTCGTCCCGCGCCCGGCAAAACCCTAGGCCATGTGGAGTTCACGCGCGACGGCAGATACGCCGTGACCAGCGTGAGCGGGCGCAAGGGCGACGGCGGTGCGCTTGTCGTCCTGGATGCGATCACGTTCAAGGAAGTCAAGCGCGTTCCCATGGATGGGCCCGTCGGTCTCTACAACCTGCACAACCGAATCGCCCGGCCCTTGCGCGCCCGCGGCTGAGCCCGCCTCGACCGGGCGAGCTCAGTGCTTCAAACGGCTCAATACACGTCGTGCTGCGTGTTGTGGACGTTGAACTTGCCAGTGGGCGTAATCAGGCGCGGATCCTTGATGACGGTCTTGAGCTGCAGCGTCTTGTCATCGACGACCACGATGGCCGATGCCTTGTCCTTGGCCGACCAGACGGAGAACCACGGGCCTGTCCGAATTTCTGTGTGTGAGGCTCATTGAACCTTCACCGAATTCGTGAAGCTGGTTGGCGATCTTACGGCGTCGGTTTCATGAACCGATCTTCGTAGAGGATCGCGAATTGGTTCATCGC
>Ga0209792_1000950_pt1 | contig 16114 bp, 14 predicted proteins | sample EBPBio142005_DNA_FD_185860 | JGI IMG/M metagenome (GOLD analysis project Ga0209792, IMG submission 185860) | Wastewater treatment Type I Accumulibacter community from EBPR Bioreactor in Madison, WI, USA - Reactor 1_6/14/2005_ DNA (SPAdes)... | ecosystem: Engineered > Bioreactor > EBPR >... | reverse complement strand
TCCGCGATGCGCTGACATCGCTCGGCATCCAGGGCCTGACGGTGAGCGAAGTGAAAGGTTTCGGGCGGCAGAAGGGCCAGACCGAAATCTATCGCGGCGCCGAATACGCCGTGAGCTTCCTGCCCAAGGTGAAGATCGAGGTGGTGATCGACGACGCCATGGTCGAGCGCGCCGTCGAGACGATCTGCAAGGCTGCCGGCACGGGAAAGATTGGCGACGGCAAGGTGTTCGTCCTTCCGGTCGAGCAGGCGGTTCGCATCCGCACCGGAGAGGCCGGCGCCGAAGCGCTGTGATCCGCGCGCCGACACCGACAATTCGAAATCCAACGAAAAAGCCTAGGGGATAAAGATGAAGTTCAAGACCAATTCAGGGCTTGCCGGCCTGGGGGCGTCCGTTGCGCTCCTGCTGCCCGCGCTGGCATTGGCGGCCGACGAGAAGCCGAAGCTGGATACGGGCGACACGGCATGGATGCTCACCTCGACGGCGCTCGTCCTGATGATGACGGTTCCCGGCCTGGCGCTGTTCTACGGCGGCATGGTGCGCAAGAAGAACGTGCTGTCGACCGTGATGCAGAGCTTCGCCATCACCTGTCTGATCTCGGTGCTCTGGTTGATCGTGGGCTACAGCCTCGCCTTCACGCCGGGCAGCACGATCGTCGGCGGCCTCGGCCGCGTCTTCATGGCAGGTCTCGGCCTCGACAGCGTTCATGACCTCGCCAAGACGATTCCCGAGACGGTCTTCCTCTGCTTCCAGCTCACCTTCGCCATCATCACGCCGGCACTGATCGCCGGTGCCTTCGCCGAGCGCATGAAGTTCTCCGCGATGATGTGGTTCATGGCGCTGTGGACGTTGATCGTCTATGCGCCGATCGCCCATTGGGTGTGGGGCGGCGGCTTCCTCGGCGACTGGGGTGTCCTCGACTTCGCCGGCGGCACCGTCGTGCACGTCAATGCCGGCGTCGCGGGCCTCGTCTGCGCGCTCGTGCTCGGCAAGCGCAAGGGTTACGGCACCGACAACATGGCGCCGCACAACCTCGTCTACTCGGTGATCGGCGCTTCGCTGCTGTGGGTCGGCTGGTTCGGCTTCAACGCCGGCTCCGCCGTCGGCGCCAACGTCAATGCCGGCATGGCGATGGCGGTCACGCAGTTCGCCTCCGCCGCTGCGGCACTCGCCTGGATTTTTGCGGAGTGGGTAACGCGTGGCAAGCCGTCGGTTCTCGGCATCATCTCCGGCGCTGTTGCCGGCCTGGTGGCCATCACGCCGGCTTCGGGCTTCGTCAATCCTATGGGCGCGCTGGCAATCGGCATCGTCGCCGGCCTGGTCTGTTTCTGGGGCGCTACGGGGCTCAAGAAGGCGATGGGCTACGACGACTCGCTCGACGCCTTCGGCGTACACGGTGTCGGTGGCTTCGTCGGCGCCATCCTGACCGGCGTGTTCGCCCTCGAGGCGATTGGCGGCGACGGCAAGAAGGGCCTGATCGACGGCAATGCGGGCCAGGTGCTGACGCAGCTCTGGGGAACGCTGGTCTGCATCGCCTGGTGTGCCGTCGCAACCTTCGTGATCCTCAAGATCGTCGATGCCCTGATCGGTCTGCGCGTCACGACCGAGGAAGAGATCGAAGGTCTCGACATCAACGAACACGGGGAGACGATCCACTAGTCCTCTCACTCTCAGTGATCGGGAACCACCTTTCCTCCTGGTTCCTCATCGTCCGCCGCTTCCGTGTCGCGGCGGCGCCCTGGGCCCGGCGAGTCCCTCGCCGGGCCTATTTTTGCGTGAAATTGACGCCGCCGACGTCCCACGCCAGTCTGTGCCCGACAGCCGGAAAATCCAAAGGGGAAGCAGATGAAACTCGTGTCCGCCATCATCAAGCCGTTCAAGCTCGACGAAGTGCGCGACGCGCTGACCGGCGTGGGGGTTTCGGGCCTCACCGTGAGCGAGGTGAAGGGATTCGGCCGCCAGAAAGGGCAGACCGAGATCTATCGCGGCGCCGAGTATCTCGTGAGCTTCCTGCCCAAGGTGAAGATCGAGATCGTGGTCGACGACAGTCAGGTCGAGCGCGCCATCGAGGCCATCCAGAAGGCCGCCCATACAGGCAAGATCGGCGACGGCAAAATCTTCGTCACGCCGGTCGAGCAGGCCGTGCGCATCCGCACCGGCGAATCGGGTTCGAACGCACTCTAGGCGGAGACAGACAACTCAGGCGTCGAGGGCGTAAGACAAGAATCAAGAAGAGACACGGGGGAATACATGCACAAGACGGTCCTGCGCACCGGCGCGTCCTTGGCGTGCGTGCTGTCGTTCGTCCCTGCGGTGTCGGCGGCGGATAAGCCCCAGATCGACACGGGCGACACGGCGTGGCTGCTGGTGGCCACGGTGCTGGTGCTGATGATGAACATCCCCGGCCTGGCGCTCTTCTACGCCGGCATGGTGCGCAAGAAGAACGTGCTGGCGACGGCGGTGCAGGCCGTCGCCGTTGCCGCCCTGGTGACGGTGCTGTGGTTCGTGGTCGGCTATTCGCTGGCCTTCACCGACGGCGGCGCGCTGAACGGCCTCATCGGCTCCCTGTCGCGCGCCCTCGGCAAGGGCCTGCTGGGCAGCGTCCACGATCTTGCCAGGACCGTGCCGGAAAACGTCTTCCTGATGTACCAGGCGACCTTCGCCGTCATCACGCCGGCCATCATCGCCGGTGCCTTCGCCGAACGCATGAAGTTCTCGGCGATGATGTGGTTCATGGGCCTGTGGCTGCTGTTCGTCTATGTGCCGGTGGCGCACTGGGTGTGGGGCGGCGGCTTCCTCGGCGCGGCGGGCGTACTCGACTTCGCGGGCGGCCTCGTCGTCCATCTCAACGCCGGCATCGCGGCACTCGTCTGCTGTCTGGTGATCGGCAAGCGCGTGGGCTACGGCCAGGAATACATGGCGCCGCACAATCTGGTGCTCACCCTGATCGGCACGTCGCTGCTGTGGGTCGGCTGGTTCGGCTTCAACGCCGGCTCCGCGCTGGCGTCGGGCGAGCTGGCGGGCAGCGCCATGCTGAACACCCATGTTGCGGCGGCCACGGCGGCGCTGGTCTGGATGGCGATCGAATGGGCGGCGCGCGGCAAGCCGTCGGTCCTCGGTATCCTCACGGGCGCCGTCGCGGGCCTCGGCACCATCACGCCGGCCGCCGGCTATGTCGAACCGTGGGCGGCCATGGTGATCGGCGTTGCGGCGGCCGCGGTTTGCTACTGGGCTTCCGTCGTGCTGAAGACCCGCCTGGGCTACGACGATTCGCTCGATGTGTTCGGCGTCCACGGCGTCGGCGGCATCCTGGGTTCGATCCTGGTCGGCGTGTTTGCCACCAGGGCGATCAACGACGTCGCCAAGGGCCAGCCGGTCGGGTTGGTTGATGGCCACGGCGGACAGATCCTCATTCAGCTCTATGGCGTCGTGGCCATCGGGATCTTCTGCGGCGTGGCGACCTGGATCATCCTCAAGATCATCGACGCCACGATCGGCCTGCGCGTTACCCGTGACGAAGAGGTCGAGGGCCTCGACACTGCGCTGCACGGCGAGCGCGTGCAGTAGCAAGACGGTCGCGCCCGTCTACAGGCGGTGAGGCCGGCATTCGTCGGAGAGGAAGTCGAGCAGAGCACGGATCGACGGCAACAAGCCGCGCCGCGACGGGAAGACGGCATAGACGATCTCGTTGCGCGGCCGCCAATCCGGCAGAACGTCGATCAGCCGGCCCGCGGCGATATCGCCCTCGACCATCAGGGTCGGTATCTGCGCCACGCCGACGCCTTCCAGGGCGGCGGCGCGCAACGTGGCCAGGTCGTCGGTGATGAGGCGCGGCTGATGATGGACCTCTGCCGTACGACCGTCTGCATGTTCGAGGTGCCAGATGTGCGCATCCTGCGGCAGGCCGAGATCGAGGCTGGGAATGGTGCTGAGGTCGGTCGGGGCCACCGTGGGCGGGCAGCCCTTCAGCAGCGCGGGGCTGCCCACCAGCCCCTGCCCATTCTCGCCGAGCTTGCGCATCACGAGGTCCGCCTGGTCCAGTGCCTCGGCGCCGACCCGGATGGCGAGATCGTAACCCTCGGCGATCAGGTCGACCTTGCGGTTCAACGCCTTGAGGTGGACCTGGACCTTCGGATGCCCAGCCATGAAGCGCGCGATCAGCTCGCCGAAATGGTAGTCGAGCAATTCGGGCGGGCAGCTCATCCGGATCACGCCCTGCGGCTCGGAGCGTACGGAATCGATCACGGCCTGTGCCGCTTCGGCCTCGACCAGCATGGCGCGGCACTGACGATAGTATTCCTGGCCGATTTCGGTGACGGAGAAACTGCGGCTGGACCGCTGGATCAGGCGAACGCCCAGTCGGTCCTCAAGCAAGCCGATGCGGCGGCTGAGTTTCGACTTCTGCATGCCCAGCGCCCGTGCAGCCGGCGCGAAGCCCGCATGCTCGACCACCTGGGCGAAGTAGTAGAGGTCGTTGAGGTCTTCCATCGTCCGATTCGTAGGACGCTGCGTGCCGCCAGGCAATCTACTGGCGCTTAGGGGGGGACCCATCTTCAGTCCACACAGACCGCAGGCGATGGCCTGCAAGGAAGAGGATCATGAAGAAAGTTCTGGGCGTTTATGGCAACCCGAATCAGCACTGGGTCGGCGATGGCTTCCCGGTACGCTCGCTGTTCTCGTACGATGGCCTTGGCGCGCGGCTGAGCCCGTTCCTGCTGCTCGACTATGCGGGACCGATGCAGTTCGAGCCGGTCCTGCTCCCGCGCGGCGTCGGCCAGCACCCGCATCGTGGTTTCGAGACCGTGACCGTCGTCTACGAGGGCGAGGTCGCGCACAGGGACTCGACGGGCCAGGGTGGCGTCATCGGTCCCGGCGACGTGCAGTGGATGACCGCAGGCAGCGGCATCCTGCACGAGGAGTTTCACTCGCCCGACTTCAGCGAAAAGGGCGGCACGCTGCGGATGGTCCAGCTCTGGGTCAACCTGCCGGCCAAGGACAAGATGACCGCGCCCGGCTATCAGGCGATCGTCGATGCCGACATCCCGTCGGTGCCGCTGCCCGAGGGGGCCGGTCGTGTCCGCGTGATCGCCGGCAGCTACGCCAGCAAGAGCGGACCGGCGCGTACATTCACGCCGATCGACGTCTGGGACGTGCGGTTGGCGAGGGGTGGGCGCGTGACGCTCGACCTTGCCGACGGCCATACGGCGGCTCTCGCCGTGCTGACGGGGAGCCTCAGGGTCAACGACGGACAGCCCGTCGGGGAGTCCAAGCTGGTCGTGCTCGACCGCAAGGGCACCAGCCTCACGCTCGAGGCCGAGAGCGACACCACGGTGCTGCTGCTCAGCGGCGAGCCGATCGACGAGCCCGTCGTGGGTTACGGTCCGTTCGTGATGAACAGCGAAGCCGAGATCAGGCAGGCCGTCGAAGACTTCAACAAGGGCCGCTTCGGCAGCATGCCGGGCGGGACCTGAGCAAGGATTAGGTGAGAGGACAGACCTAGAGATGGTGGGTGGGAGCGGGTCTCCCACCCAACCCTTTCCATCATCTCAAGAAAATGACCTATTCCATTGTTGTTATTGGGTAATTTGTTTCATAGAATAGGGGCTGTTTAAGCTGTCCGGGTCCCCTCTCGGCGGCGCTATTGGTTTGTTTGGCCGGGCCCCGGCCCCATTGGATGGCAAGATGTTCAATCCGCGCCTGACTGAGAGGCTGACCGATTTTCCGTTTGCGCGATTGAACAGCCTCATCGCCCCGATCGCGCCGCCGGCGCACCTGTCTCTCATCAACATGTCGGTCGGCGAGCCCCAGGGCGCGATGCCCGCTTTCGCGCGCCAGATCGTCAACGACGAGATCGACGGCTGGAACCGCTATCCGCCCAATCAGGGCCTGCCCGACTTGAATCTCGCCATCTGCGAATGGCTGACGCGCCGCTATCGGCTGCCCAAGGGGCTGCTCGATCCCGACGTGCATGTTCATCCGACGGCCGGCAGCAAGGAAGGCGTCTACATCATCTCGACGGTGGCGACGCCGCAGCAGAAGGGCGGAGGCAAGCCGATCGTGGCGCTGCCCAACCCGTTCTATCAGGCCTATCTCGGCGGTGCGGTCCTGTCGGGCGGCGAGCCGCTGCTGGTCAATGCCGAGCAGTCCAACGGCTTCCTGCCGGACTATGAGAGCCTCGACGAAGCGACGTGGCAGCGCCTGTCGGTCGTCTATCTCTGTTCGCCGGCCAATCCGCAGGGCGCGATCGCGAGCAAGGACTATCTGAAGAAGCTGCTGCGTCTCTGCCGCAAGTACGACACCGTGCTGGCGGTCGACGAGTGCTATGCCGAAATCTACACGGGCGATGCTCCACCGGGCGCCCTCGAGGTCGCGGTGGAGATCGACGAGACGGGCGGCAAGGATCCGTTCCGCAATCTCGCGGTCTTCCATTCGCTCTCCAAGCGCTCGAACGCGGCAGGCCTGCGCTCCGGCTTCCTGGCGGGCGACCCGAAGCTGGTGGCGATGGTGCTGCGTTGGCGCAGCTATGGCGGACCGCAGATTCCCTTTGCCGTACAGAAGGCATCGGCCGCTCTGTGGCGCGACGAGGCGCATCCGGTCGAGACGCGCGAGTGGTATCGCAAGAACTTCAAAGTCGCCGAGCAGATCCTGCACAACCGCTTCGCCTACTACACGCCGGGCGGCGGCTTTTTCCTGTGGCTGGACGTCGGTGACGGCGAGGCCGCGACGCGCAAGCTGTGGGGCGAGGCACACGTCAAAGTGCTGCCGGGCGCCTATGCGTGCCGCGAGACCAACGGGATCAATACCGCGCAGCGCTACATCCGCGTGGCGCTGGTGCACGACGAAAAGACCACCCGCGAGGGCCTGTCGCGCCTCGCGGCCGTTCTCTAGGGAGCGCTTTCGCGTATGGCCATGCTGAGTCTGTCGTCAGCGTTGCAGCCCAGAACGTCGATCCTGCCGGAAGGCGGGCGCGACTTCCTGCGTCGCCGCATGATGGAGATCGTCGGCGTGGCCACCGCGGCTTTCGGCCTGGCGTTGATGATCGCGCTGTTCACCTACAGCCCCGGCGACCCCTCGCTGAACCACGCCACGGCGCGCCCCCCCAACAATCTGCTCGGCCTGCCCGGCGCCTACATTTCCGATCTGCTGCTGCAGACTTTCGGCCTCGCCATCATCCTGGCGCCGGTCGCTTTCATCACGTGGGGCGTGCGCATGGTGCGTACCCACCATCTCGGCTTCTTCGGCCTGAGACTGTCGCTGCTGCTGCTGGCTCTCCTGATGATGAGCGTGGCCTGCGTCGGCCTGGGCGACGTCGGGAGTGCGGCCACCCATGCCGGACCCGGGGGGCTCGTGGGCCTGGCGCTGGTCGGCCGCTTCCGCGAGCTGGTGCTGACCCATTCGAGCGGCGGTACGCTCACCCTGATCGAGCCGGCCTGCGCGGCGCTCGCCTTCATTGCCATGGCGCCGGCGCTGGGCATGAACCGCACCGACCTGCCGCTGATCTTCCGCATCCTGCGCGCGCCCTTCCTGTGGGGCGTCTGGGGCGTGCGGGCCGCGGTCGGCCTGTGGCGCGGCAAGCCGCAGCCGCTCGACGAAGAGGCCGATCTGCCGTCGCCGTCTATCGGCTATGCCGAGATTCCCGGCGAGATCGACGCCAGCCACTACAAGCCCGGCGATTTCGACACCCGCTACGAGCAGATTCCCGAGGATGGTGCGCCGATCCCATCGCGCGAATCGCTGATGGTTGACGCGCCCTATGCGCCGATCGAACGGCCTACGCCGGATATCCCGCAGGCGCCGGTGCCGCCAGAGGCGTATGCGACTGCGCCGCACGAAGCTCCGGTGGAACCCGTGGTGGAGTCGGTCAAGGAGCGGACTTTGTTCAGCCGGCTTTCGGGCCTGCGCATCGAGCCGTTCATGCGCCGCTCCACGACAGTGGCGCCGCAGGGGGCGGGGCGCGTCGAGCCGGTGATGGCGGCGTTCGAGGCGCCACAGCAACCCGTGCAGCCCGCGGCCATACCCGTTGCTCCTGCAGCCCAGCCGCTGCAGCAGGAGCACGAGGACGCCGCTGCCCCAGCCAACGAAGCGCCCTCCGAAGCCGATGAGGAGAATCCCTTCGCTCCCGACGTGCTGGAAGCCGAGCAGCCCGTTCAGGCCGGACCGGCAGCCCCCAGCGGCGTGAAGATCGTGCCGCGCAAGTCTGCGGCCGCCCAGGGCAAGCGCGCGGCCAAGGCCGGCCAGCGCGAGCTCGACCTCGGCAACGAATACAAGCTGCCGCCGCTCGACATCCTGTCGCAGCCCTCGCGCGTCGGCAACGAGCCCAAGATCGACGAGGGCGCGCTGGAGCAGAACGCCCGCTTGCTCGAGACCGTGCTCGAGGATTTCGGGGTCAAGGGCCAGATCGTGAAGGTGCGCCCGGGCCCCGTGGTCACGCTCTACGAGCTGGAGCCGGCGCCGGGCACCAAGTCGAGCCGGGTCATCGGCCTCGCCGACGACATCGCCCGCTCGATGAGCGCGGTGTCGGCGCGCGTCGCCACCGTGCCGGGCCGCAACGTGATCGGTATCGAGCTGCCCAACGCCAAGCGCGAAACGGTATTCCTGCGCGAGCTGCTGTCGACCCGCCACTACGAGGACAACCGCCTCGGCCTGCCGCTGGCGCTGGGCAAGGATATCGGCGGCGATCCGGTCATCGCCGACCTCGCGCGCATGCCGCATCTGCTGATCGGCGGCACCACCGGCTCGGGCAAGTCGGTGGCGGTCAACACCATGATCCTGTCGCTGCTCTACAGGCTGCCGCCGGATCGCTGCCGCTTCATCATGATCGATCCCAAGATGCTGGAACTCAGCGTCTATCAGGACATCCCGCATCTGCTCACGCCCGTCGTCACCGAGCCGCGCAAGGCGATCGTGGCGTTGAAGTGGGTGGTGCGCGAGATGGAAGACCGCTACCGCGCCATGAGTTCGGTCGGCGTGCGCAACATCGCCGGCTACAACGAGAAGCTCGTCGAGACGGCCCGCAAGGGCGGGGCGCTGACGCGCAAGGTCCAGACCGGCATCGATCCCGAGACCCGTCGCCCGACCTTCGAGGACGAGGAGATCGACCTCACGCCGCTGCCCTTCATCGTGGTCATCATCGACGAGATGGCCGACCTGATGCTGGTCGCCGGCAAGGAGATCGAGGCGGCCGTCCAGCGCCTGGCGCAGATGGCGCGCGCTGCCGGCATCCATGTCGTCATGGCCACCCAGCGCCCCTCGGTCGACGTCATCACCGGCACCATCAAGGCCAACTTCCCGACCCGCATTTCATTCCAGGTGACGTCGAAGATCGACAGCCGCACCATCCTGGGCGAGCAGGGCGGCGAGCAACTGCTGGGCCAGGGCGACATGCTGTACATGGCCGGTGGCGGCAAGATCGCCCGCGTGCACGGCCCGTTTGTCAGTGACGGTGAAGTCGAGGAGGTCGTGCGCCATCTCAGGGCGCAGGGCGCGCCGGCCTATATCGACGCCGTTACCGACGATCCGGAGGGCGAGGCCGAGGCGGCCGGACTGCCCGGTGGCGGCGAGGAAGGCGAGAGCGACCAGCTCTACGATCAGGCCATCGCCCTGGTCGCCCGCGAGCGCAAGTGCAGCACAAGCTTTATCCAGCGTTACCTCCAGATCGGCTATAACAGGGCCGCCCGCATTGTCGAACGCATGGAACGCGAGGGGGTCGTCAGCCCCGCCAACCATGTCGGCAAGCGCGAGGTCCTGGCTCGTGATATTGACGATCGCGAGCGCTGAAAGGCCCGCTCGAACGATCGGGGGGCAGTCGAGGAACGATGAGCGAGCAAGCCCCGTCCGGACCATCATCGACCGCCTCTGGCGGTAGCCAAGTCCTTCCAGCCGCCCCGGTCCGCCACCGCCGCCGCATCCCTCTAGTCTGGATCGTGCCGTTCCTGACGGCATTGATTGCGCTCTATCTCGCTTGGGACACCTTTTCCAAGCGCGGCCCCACGATCACCATTTCGTTCGATACGGCCGCGGGCCTGACGCCGGGCCAATCGCAGCTCAAGTACCGCAATGTCGTGATGGGTACCGTCAAGAGCATCGCCATTGCGCCCGACCTGGCGAATGTGCTGGTCACCATCGAAACGGTGCGCGAGGCCGAGTCGTTGCTCACCGACAAGACGATCTTCTGGGTGGTGAAACCGCAGCTCTTCGCCGGCAACGTGTCGGGCCTGGATACGATCCTCTCCGGCTCCTATATCGGCATGCGGCCAGACGCTAGAGGCGGCAACCCGCAGCGCGATTTCGTAGGTCAGCAGGACCCGCCGGTGCTGCAGGCGTCGGCCAAGGGTACGACCTTCCGGCTCAACACCAAGCGGCTTGGCTCGATCAGCCTCGGCGCGCCGGTCTTCTTCCGCGATATCGACGTCGGCACGGTCCTGGGCTGGGACCTGCATGATCTCGCCAACAGCGTGACCATCCACGCCTTCGTCCGTGCGCCGTTCGATCATTACGTGCGCAACGATTCGAGTTTCTGGGATGCGTCGGGCGTCTCGATCAAGTTCGGGTCGGACGGTATCGACGTCCAGCTCGAATCGCTGCGCGCCGTGCTGCTGGGTGGCATCGCCTTCGATACGCCGCAGGGCTCGACACAGCCGATCGCCAAGTCCGATCAGGCCTTCGAGCTCTTCAAGAATCTCGATCAGGCCAAAGCGGCCGGCTTCGGTGAGCAGATCAAGCTGCTATCCTATTTCCCCGGATCTGTGGCCGGCCTAACGCCGGGTGCCGATGTCACGTTCCATGGTCTCAAGATCGGCGAGGTGACCGATGTCGGGCTGGTCTTCGATCAGCAGACCGACCGCGTCCTGGCTCCTGTCCGCTACCGTGTCGAGGCCGGCCGCGTGGCCAATCTCGCCAAGGCGCAGGGAATGGAACCCGAGAAGATTGCCGAGCAGATGATCCAGCGCGGCCTGCGCGCCACGCTGGAGTCGCCGAGCCTGATCACCGGGGCGAAGATCGTGGCTTTCCAGGTGGTGCCTGACGCCAAGCCCGGCGAATTGCGCAAGGTCGGCGATCACTATGTGATCCCGAGCGCCGAGGTCGGCGGCTTCGACAGTATCACGCGGGCGGCATCCGAGCTGCTGTCCAAGATCAACCGGATCGACTTCGACCGCATCGGCAACAGCCTGGTCAACGCGGCGACTGGCATCGACAACACGGTGAACGGACCGCAGATCAAGGCGACCCTGGCGGCGCTGGAAAAGGCGATGCTCGACGTGCAGGACATCGCCCGCAAGCTCGACAAGGATGCCACGCCCGCCCTGAGGCGTTTGCCCGAAATCGCCCAGCAATTGCAGGACGCCGTCACCAAGGCCAATCGCCTGATCGGGTCGGTCGACAAGGGCTATGGCGACCAGTCGAAGTTCCATCGCGATCTCGACCGGCTGATCCCGCAGCTCACCGACGCGGCCCGCTCGATCCGGGCCTTGAGCGATCTGCTGACGCGCCACCCTGAAGCCCTGATCCAGGGCCGCACCAATACGGGCAAGGAATGACCACCCACTATCTCGGCCGCCGCCGCCTCGGCGCTCTTGTCGTGCCCGTTTTCGCGACACCCGTGCTTGTGGCCTGCGGCGCCTCGCCGGAACCGGGGCTCTATACCCTGGCCGTGCGGCCAGGTTCGACCCTGTCGCGAGGCCCCGCTATCGTGCAGGTGCGCGACATCGGATTGCCGGGCTATCTCGACCGCAAGGAAATCGTGCGGTCGACGGAGGACTTCAAGCTCGATGTCCGGGCCAATTCCTGGTGGGGAGAGCCGCTCGGCGGCATGCTGGGCCGCATCCTGGTGCTCGACCTTTCACAGCGTCTGCCCAACTCGAAGGTCTATGGCGAGGCGGGCTCGATCACGCTGGACCCCAATGCCACGGTCGGGGTCGATCTCCAGCGTCTCGATGCCGACAAGGCCGGGTCGGTGATCCTGCTGGCCCAGGTCGCCGTGCAGTTCAACCGGCCGACCCGGTCGGCGGTGCGCAGCTTCTCGATCAGCAAGCCTGTGCCCACTCCCGACACCGCGGGCCATGTCGCCGCCATGAGCGACGCCTTGGGCGAGCTCGCGGACGGTATTGCGGCGATGCTCCAGTAGATGGCTCCCCCCGGCCCGACGGCCCTGGTCACCGGACCGCAGCTGCGCGAGTGCCATGGCTGCGGGCTGTTCCAGATCGTGCCGGCGATGGAAGCCAACATGCGCTCCGACTGCGAGCGCTGCGGCACGCCGCTCAGGGCCACGCGTGCGGATCCGACGGGCCACTGCCTGGCGCTGACCTTCGCGTCGCTGGTTCTGTTCGCTGTGCTCTGGCTTGCGATGCTGATGAAGGTCTCGACCGCCGGCATCGTGCACGAGACCACCCTGCTTTCGGGGCCAGGCGAACTGGTACGTCATGGGCTGTGGCCGCTGGCCATCGCGGTTGCCTTCACGACGGCGCTGGCGCCGCTCGGCAAGTTCGCCGGCACGCTCTACGTGCTGGTCGGGTTGCGCATGAAGACGCTGCCGCCCAACCTGCGCGGCGTCTTTCTGATCTCGCGCAAGCTCGGCACCTGGTCGATGCTCGAGGTGCTGCTGCTGGGCGTGTTCGTGGCCTACACCAAGCTCGGCGATATGGTGACGATCGACCTCGGGCCGGCCGTCTATGCGCTTGGCATCCTGACCGTCGTCATCGTCTGGGCCGAACTGGCTCTCGATCCGCAGGCGGTCTGGGAAGAGATCGAGCGGCGCGGCCAGACCCATGCCCCGATGCCGGCCGTTGCACCCATGGAGCATCGCCCGGGCGCCGCAGGATGCGAGAACTGTCACCTGGTATGCATGCCGGCCGAGCATGGCGGCCGGTGTCCGCGCTGCGGTTCCATCGTGCACGAGCGCAAGCCCGACGCCATCGGCCGCACCATCGCCCTCGTCGTCGCGGGGGCCATCCTCTATGTGCCCGCCAACGTCTATCCGGTGCTGACGGTCATCCAGCTCGGTTCCGGATCGCCCAGCACCATCATGGGCGGCGTCGAGGAACTGGTCTCCTCGAAGATGTATCCGCTGGCGCTGCTTGTGTTCTTTGCCAGCGTACTGGTGCCTCTTTTCAAGCTGCTCGGACTGGCCGCGATGATCTCGGCGACCAAGCTGACGGGCACTGCCGAGGCAGCCGGAGTCCTGCTGCGTCAGCGCACGCGTCTCTATTTCATCGTTGCCTGGATCGGCCGATGGTCGATGGTCGACATTTTCATGGAGTCCCTGCTGGGGGCTTTGGTGCAGTTCGGCAGTGCCGTCACCATCGATCCGGGTGCCGGCGCCCTGGCCTTCTGCGCCGTCGTGATCGTCACCATCTTTGCCGCCGAGGCTTTCGATCCGCGCCTGATGTGGGATGCTGCTGCACAAAATGCGCATCGTCCGGCCCGGCCCCGGGCCGCCGAGCGGGCTCCTGCGCTCGGTCTCAGTTCAGGTCAAAGACCACGTTCAGCTTGATATTGTGCACGTTGCGGACGATGCCCGGCGCATTGAATGTATCGAGTTCGTAGCCCAGTGAGGCCTTGCTCCCGCGCGTGAGCTGGCGACCAAAGCCTGCATAGGCGCGGTTCTGGGCAAAGCCCTGCAGCCGGCCCGGCCCGTTGTTGCCGACATTGATGAAGACCTCATCGGAAAAGGCCAGCTCCCACGGCGTGTCCTTGATCGGAATGCGCACGCCAGCCAGCAGCCGGGTGCGGATCAGGTAAGTGCCGTTGTCGAAGAACAGCTCCTCCCAGCGCCAGCGGCCGGCGACGGGCAGATTGTCGATGCGCGCCCGATAGAGGATGTCCTGAAAGGGGCCGCGCGACGCGGTTTGGCCCGTGAGATAGCGCTGGAACTGGACATAGCCCGCAGCGACCGCCCAGTTGGGGGACAGCGTGTATTCGAAGCCCGGCCGTACCTGGACATCGCGCAACACGCCGTTTGCACTGTCGAAGCGCAACTGGGTGTCCATCTGGAACGACCAGCGATCGTCGATGCGATATCGTAGACCGATGGCCGGCGTCATCCAGACGGCACCGCTCTGGAAGTTCGGTGTCGCGGCCTGCTGCTGTTGCCGTTGCGCTTCAGCGGGGATCGAGAAGAGGCAAAGAGCTGCCAGCAGGGCGGTAGAAGAGAAGACCGACTTCGACACAGGCCGACGATATCGACCGTGCCGGGGTAGAGCAATCGAAGCTCGGCTTCCTTCGAACTAGGGGCCCGTAGCGCCGAGCGACGTGGCCGTCGCAGCACAGGCGCGCTCGCAGTCGCGACAGGCCTCTGCACAGAGGCGGCAATGCCCGTGTTCCTCGGCATGCCGCTCGCATTCATCGGCACAGGCCCGGCAAAGCTCGGCGCAGGTCTCGATCATGCGACGGATCAGGGCGGGATTGGTGTGAGTGCGGCGGGTGAGAACCGACCCAGTGGCGGCGCAGGCGTCGGCGCAGTCGAGGTTGAGCCGGATGCACTGGCTCAATCCTGCTACCCCTTTCTCGCCGAGGCAGGCGTCTGCACAGGAGATGCAGGTCTGGGCGCAATCGAAGCAGGCTTCGATGCAACTGATCAGCGCGTCGCCGGCAGGGCTGCGGCTGGGATGAGGGTGGCTCAGGAACATCGCGCGGACATGCATCGGCTTCTCCTGCTTTTCCGGAATGCAGAAGACTAATGCCGCCGCGGGTGATCGGTTACCGGCTCAGGGCTTCCAGCGCAGAAAGTTGGCAATCAGGCGCAAGCCGGTGGCTTGGCTCTTCTCGGGGTGGAACTGCGTACCCGCGAGATTGTCGCGACCGACGATGGCTGTGATCGGTCCGCCATAGTCGGTCTGGCCAAGGACCGTCTCGGGCCTGCTGGCGGCGAGCTGGAAGGAGTGCACGAAATAGGCATGGTCGTGCGGGGCGATGCCTTCGAGCAGGGCGTGCGGCTTGAGGGCGTCCAGCTCGTTCCAGCCCATATGCGGGATCTTGAGGTGGTCCTTGCCCGTCTGCCCCTTGGCTTCGATGCGCACCACGTCGCCCGCGATCCAGTCCAGTCCGGGATGGACGCCGTACTCGACGCCGCGCGTGGCCATGAGCTGCATGCCGACGCAGATGCCGAGGAAGGGCTTGCCGCGCTCGATGACCTCGCGCTGCAACGTCTCGACCATGCCGGGCACGCCGTAGAGGCCAGCTCGGCAGTCGGCGAAAGCACCGACGCCTGGAAGCACGATGCGAGCGGCCTCGACCACGTCGCGCGTCGAGGCGGTCACAAGGATGCGTTCGTGCGTCCCGGCTTCGCGGGCGGCGCGTTCGAAGGCCTTGGCAGCGGACCGCAGGTTGCCCGAGCCGTAGTCGACGATGGCGACGGTCATGGGACGGCGATCATCGGCTCAGAGCACGCCCTTGGTGCTGGGCACGGTGGTGAGCTGGCGTGGATCGAGTTCGACCGCAACCCGCAGCGCCCGGGCGAGGCCCTTGAAGCAGCTTTCGACGATATGGTGGTTGTTGTCGCCGTAGTGGTTCCACACGTGCAGCGTCAGCCCGCCGAGCTGGGCGAAGGCCTGGAACCACTCCTTGAACAGCTCGGTGTCCATGGTGCCGAGCTTGGGCTTGGAGAAGTTCACCTTCCAGATCAGGTACGGCCGGTTCGAGGCGTCGAGCGCCACCTCGGTCAGGGTCTCGTCCATCGGGATATGTGCCGAACCGTAGCGGCGGATGCCGGCACGGTCGCCGAGCGCCTTGGTCAGGCACTCGCCCAGCACGATTCCCGCGTCCTCGGTGGTGTGGTGGTAGTCGATGTGTAGGTCGCCTTCGGCACGCAGCGTGATGTCGATCAGGCTGTGGCGCGAGAGCTGCTCCAGCATATGGTCGAGGAAGCCGATGCCGGTCTTGATGTCGTACTTGCCCGTGCCGTCCAGGTTGATGGCGGCAGCAATGCTCGTTTCCTTCGTGGCCCGCGCGACATAGGCCCGCCGCCCGCCGGCGCCCGGCGTCGTGAGGGGCTGGGACGGCGTCGTCGTCTTGGCCGGAGCCTTGGCAGGCGCTTTCTTTGCGGCCTTTCGGGCCATCGGGAGTCCTCTCGGTTGCGCCCCGTTCATACAGGAACGCGAGCGGCACGGTCGAGCGCGAC
>Ga0209792_1000949_pt1 | contig 16135 bp, 12 predicted proteins | sample EBPBio142005_DNA_FD_185860 | JGI IMG/M metagenome (GOLD analysis project Ga0209792, IMG submission 185860) | Wastewater treatment Type I Accumulibacter community from EBPR Bioreactor in Madison, WI, USA - Reactor 1_6/14/2005_ DNA (SPAdes)... | ecosystem: Engineered > Bioreactor > EBPR >... | reverse complement strand
CGGCGCGGCGGCGATCCGATCGTCGTATCCATTGCCATCAATCTGCTGGCGGCCGGGCTCACGACCTTCCTGCTCCGCGTTATCTTCGACGTGACCGGCACGTTCAACAGCCCCGATATCGCAGGGTTCCGGCCGGTTCACATCCCGGTGCTTGAAAATATTCCGTTCGTCGGCCCGCTGCTGAGCGGCCAGTCGCCGCTGTTCTATTTCTCATTGCTGGCGGTCGCCGCGGCGCATGTCTTCTTCGCACGGCACAGGCTCGGCCTGCGCATCCGCGCGGCCGGCGAGAACCCGGCGGCGCTGAAGGCCGGCGGCGTCAACCCGAACCAGGTGCGTCTGATGGCGCTGATGCTCTGCGGCGCGCTGTGCGGGCTGGCCGGAGCACAGCTCTCCATCGCCAACGTCAACCTGTTCGTCGAGAACATGAGCGCGGGCCGAGGCTGGATCGCCATCGTCGCCGTGCTGCTGACGCGTGGCCGGCCATGGCCGCTCTTCTTCATCACGCTGCTGTTCGGCGTGGTCGACAGCCTGTCGTTCCGGGTGCAGGGTCTCGGCATGCCGCAGCAATTCACCGACATGATGCCTTATCTGGCGACGCTGATCGTGCTGACGGCGATCTCGTGGTGGTACAGGAAGAGCCGCACATGACCGATCTCGTCATCCGCAACGCACTCGTCGTCACCTGCGATGGCGGCGGCAGGATCATTGCCGATGGCGGCGTGGCCGTGGACAAGGGCCGCATCACCGCCATCGCATCCTCGGCGGAGCTTTCGCCGCTGGCCGAGCGCGCGAAAAAGGTGGTCGACGGCACCGGCCATATATTGATGCCGGGCATCGTCAACACCCATTGCCATGCGGCCGACAGCCTCTTCCGCGGCCTGGTGGAAGACCTGCCGCTCGAACCCTGGCTGCAAACCGTGTGGAAGGCCGAGGGCGCGATCCTCAATCCCCGCACCTCCCATCTCGGCAGCGTGCTCGGCTTCGCCGAACTTCTGCTCGGCGGCGTGACCTCGGTCATGGACATGTTCTGGTATCCGACCGAGACGGTGAAGGCGGCGCGCAAGGTCGGCATGCGCGTGTCGACCGGCGGCATCTTCTTCGATCCGGCCGGCGTCACCGCACTGTCGATCGACAAAAGGGTGGCCGAGGCGCAGGCCTTCTTCGACGAATTCGGCAAGGCCGAGGACGTGTTCGCCGCCACGATGCCGCATGGCGCCTACACGGTCAGCCCCGACAATCTGAAGGCCGCCTGGCAGGTCGCGCACAAATGCGGCGGCATCTTCTGCACCCATTGCGCCGAGACGCGTTTCGAACAGGCGGATGTGACCTCGCGCTATGGCCGCTCCGTCGTGCGCCATCTCGACCATCTCGGCTGCGTCGATGCCCGCACGGTGCTGGCGCATTGCGTGCACCTGGACGACGAGGAACTGGACATCCTTGCCGCGCGCGGCGCGCACGTGGCGCACAATCCGATGTCGAACATGAAGCTGGCGTCGGGTTTCGCCCGGGTGCCGGATATGCTGGCGCGCGGCATCAATGTTTCGCTCGGCACCGACGGTCCGCTGTCCGGCAATGATCTCGACATGTGGATGGCGCTGCGGCTGGCGGCGACGATCCACAAGGGCTTCACCGGCCGCGCCGACATCGTCTCGACGCGCGAAGCGCTCGACATGCTCACCATCAACGGCGCCAGGGCGCTGGGCGCGGCCGACCGCATCGGCTCTCTCGAAACGGGCAAGTTCGCGGACATGGTGATGGTCGATATCAAGCGGCCGCACGCGGTGCCGATGTTCGATCCGATGACGCACCTCGTCTATTCGACCAGCAAGTCGGACGTGCGCCACGTCTTCCTGGCCGGGGAGCAGGTGGTGCGCGACGGCGTGCTGACGCGTCTCGATATCGCCGAGACGCTTGCCGAGGTGGAAAGCCTCGCGCCGAAGATCAAGGCGACCATCGCCTGAAAAATCGAATGGAAGGATGAACGATGACGACTGAAACCCAATCCGCGCGCGTCGAGCGGGCCTATGACTCGATCAAGGCGCGCGCAAGCTCGCCGTGCGAGGTCGCGCTGATCCTCGGCTCCGGCCTTGGTCAACTGGCCGATGCGGTGAAGAACCCGGTCGTCATTCCCTATGGCGAGATCGACGGTTTCCCGGTGTCGACCGCGCCGCTGCACAAGGGCCAGCTTGTGATCGGCGAGTTGTTCGGTCGCCGCACCGTCGTGATGCAGGGCCGCCTTCACCTCTACGAGGGCTGGAATCCGCGCGACATCGCCATGGTGATCTATTTCCTCAAGCGCCTCGGCCCGAAAACGCTGGTCATCACCAACGCCGCCGGCGGGCTCAATGCCGAGTTCGGCGCCGGAGACCTGATGCTGATCGAGGATCACATCAACTTCACCGGCAAGAGCCCGCTTGCGGGATCGAATGACGACGCGATCGGCGTCCGCTTTCCCGACATGTCGCGCGCCTATGACCGCGATCTCGCCAAGCTGGCGCTCGCCGCGGCGGAGCGCGCCGGCATCCCGATCCGTTCGGGTATCTATGCCGGCTGGCACGGGCCGGAACTGGAGACCTCGGCCGAGCGCCGGTTCCTGCGCAGCGCCGGCGCCGACGCCGTCGGCATGTCGACCGTCGCCGAGGTGATCTCGGCCTCCCATGTCGGCCTGCCGGTGGTCGCGATCTCGGCGGTCACCAATGCGGCGACCGGCGGTCCCGAGCAGGAGCCGGACACGCTCGAGAAGATCGTCGCGGTGGCGGTCGAGAGCGGCAAGAAGATCGAAAAGATCCTCGCCGAACTCTTCCCCGTGTTGCCCAAGGCTTGAGGAGCGAAGCGATGACCGACACCGTTCCTTCCGTTTCCAGACTGCTCGACCTGTCGGGTCGCACGGCGATCGTCACCGGCGCCAGCGGCGGCATCGGCGCGGGCATCGCGCGGCGCTTCGGCGAGGCGGGCGCCAATGTGGTGTGCCACTACAACGCAAAGAAAGAGGCGGCCGCCAAGGTCGTCGACGCCATCGTCAAGGCCGGCGGCAAGGCGGTCGCCATGCAGGCGGACATTTCGTCCGGCGCGGGCGCGGCGAAGCTCATCGCCGATACGGTCGCGCATTTCGGTTCGGCCGACATTCTCGTCAACAATGCCGGGCTGCAGCCGTCGAAGCCGCTGACCGATGTCAGCGAGGCCGACTGGTCGGCGATGATGGCGGCCAATGTCGCCGGCCCGTTCCTGCTGGTGAAGGCGCTGGTCGAGCATTTGCGCGCGGCCGGCAAGGGCGGTTCGGTGGTCAACATCTCCTCGATCGAGGGCCACAATCCCGCGCCGGGCCATGGCCACTATGCGACGTCGAAGGCGGCGTTGCTGATGTTCACCAAGGCGGCTGCGCTGGAGTTCGGCCCGTTCGGCGTGCGCGTGAACTGCGTGTGTCCCGGCCTTATCCATCGCGACGGCATCGAGACCGGCTGGCCGGCGGGTGTGCAGCGCTGGAACAACGCGGCAGCTCTCAAGCGGCTTGGACGGCCGGACGACATCGCAGACGCCTGCCTGTTCCTCGCGTCGGACGCGGCGCGCTGGATCACGGGCGCGGACCTTGTGGTCGACGGCGGCGTTATGGCCCGCCCGACCTGGTAAGAAGACGGAGCATTTGACATGGGTATTTTGCAGGACAGGGTGATCGCGGTCACCGGCGGCGCGGGCGGCATCGCGCGGGGCATCGCCGAAGCGATCCTCGAACAGGGCGGGCGGGTTGGCCTGATGGATCTCGACCGCGCCAAGGTGGAAGCCGCCGCCAAGGGGTTAAATGCCGGCGACCGCGTCGTCGGGCTGGTGTCCGACGTGACCGATCCGGACAGCACCGGCGCGGCGCTGGCGGAGCTGAAGAACCGGATGGGCCGGCTCGACGGTCTGGTCAACAATGCCGGCATCGTGCGCCTCGGGCCTGCCACGGAGACGACGGCGGCTGGCCTCGATCTGGAGCTTGCGGTCAACGTCAAGGGCGTCTTCCTGGCGTCGCAGGCCGCCGCGAAACTGTTCACCAATGGCGGCTCGATCGTCAACGTCGCGTCCAACGCCGGCAAGGTCGGCTACCGCAACATGGCCGGCTACAATGCGTCGAAGGCGGCGGTGATCAACCTGACGCGATCGCTGGCGCTGGAGTGGGCCGAGAAGGGCATCAACGTCAATGCGGTCTGCCCCGGCGGCGTCGCGACCGACATGCTCAAAAGCGTCGCCGATTTCCTCGCGCCGCGCCTGGCGCAGGACAAGGAGGCGCTGCTCGGCACGATGCATCCGGCTCAGCTTGGCCGCCATGTTCAGCCGATCGAGGTCGGCCGCGTGGTCGCCTTCCTGCTGTCGGACGCGGCGGTGATCATCCGCGGCCAGTCGATCAATATCGACGGCGGCGATACGCCGTACTGATCGGCGCAGCCTACGAGGAGAATTCTTATGAAAGTCGGTGACCGCCATTTCCGCACCATCTGGCTGAACGAGGACGGGCATTCGGTCGACATCATCGACCAGCGCTGGCTGCCGCACGAGTTCCGTGTCGAGACGCTGAACTCGATGCGCGATGTCGCGGTGGCGATCCGCGACATGTGGGTGCGCGGCGCGCCGCTGATCGGCGTGACGGCAGCCTACGGCATGGCCTTGCAGATGCGCGATGATCCGTCGGATGAGGCTCTGGATGCGGCCTGGACGACGCTCAACGAGACGCGGCCGACTGCGATCAATCTGCGCTGGGCGCTGAACGAGATGCGCAACGCGTTGAAGCCGCTGGCCCCCGCCGCGCGCGCCGAGGCCGCCTACAAAAAGGCGGCGGAGATGGCCGACGAGGACGCCGAGCTGAACCGTTCCATCGGCCGCAACGGGCTGGAGATCATCCGCGAGATCGCGAAGCGGAAGAAGCCCGGCGAGCCGGTCAACATCCTGACTCATTGCAATGCCGGCTGGCTGGCGACGGTGGACTACGGCACCGCGACCTCGCCGATCTATCTCGCCATCGAGGAAGGCATTCCGGTTCATGTCTATGTGGACGAGACGCGGCCGCGCAATCAGGGCGCGTTCCTGACGTCGTGGGAGATGGCGAGCCATGGCGCGCCGCACACGCTGATCGTCGACAATGCCGGCGGCCATTTGATGCAGCGCGGCCAGGTCGACATGGTCATCGTCGGCACCGACCGCACGACGGCCAATGGCGATGTCTGCAACAAGATCGGAACCTATCTGAAGGCGCTGGCCGCGCACGACAATGGCGTGCCGTTCTATGTCGCGCTGCCATCGCCGACGATCGACTGGACCGTGCGCGACGGTCTGGCCGAAATCCCGATCGAGGAGCGGTCGGGCGATGAGGTTTCGTTCGTGCAGGGCCGGGCGTCCGATGGTTCCGTGGTCCAGGTCCGCATCTCGCCGGATGCGACCGGCGCGGCGAACCCGGCTTTCGACGTGACGCCCGCGCGCCTCGTCACCGGGCTGATCACCGAGCGCGGCGTGTGCGCGGCGTCGCCGGACGGGCTGCGGTCGCTGTTCCCGGATCGCGTGGAGGATGCGGCGTAGCCGGCATCGGAGGCCGGATCGATCTTTTCTACCGGTGGCGCCAGGCCTGCGTTCTCGCCAGCAAAAGCTTTGAGATTGCCGTGTGCGCCAGCCGGGCGATGACGTTGGTGTAGAAGATCATCATGCCCATCGCCGCCGCCGGCGCGATGTCGCCCGCGTCGTCCATGTTGAGGACCGCGACTGAGGCGAGCTGCGTGCTGGTCGAATAGAGGAACACGACCGCCGACACCGTCGTCATCGCGTTGACGAACAGATAGATGCCGATGTCGAGGATGGCCGGCAGGCACACCGGCACCGTCACCCGGAAGAACAGCTTGTGGAAGGGCTGCTTGAGCGACGCCGCCACCGGCTCGAACTCGCGGTCCATCTGCTTCAGTGCCGTCAGAGCGGTCAGGTGCGAGACGGTGTAGAAGTGGGTTACCGTGCAGACGACGAGGATCGTCATCGTGCCGTAGATGGCGTTGAGCGGGTTGGCCGGATTGTTGAAGAAGAAGATGTAGGCCAGACCGAGCACCATGCCCGGCACCGCCATCGGCAGCATGGCGAGGAACTGGAACAGCGTGCGGCCCGTCCGGAACCCCTCGCTTTTCTCGACCATATAGGCGCCAATGAAGACGATGATCGTGCCGAAGAACGCGGTCAGCAGCGCCATCCTGATCGAGTTGTAGTAGGAGGCCCAGCCGCCGCCATCCATCAGGTCGAAGCGAAAATTCCTGAGGCTCGGCGTCAGGTCGTAGGGCCAGAATTTCACCGTCGCCGCGAGCTGGCATACGCCGATCATCAGCAGGATGAAGGCCGCCACCAGGCCGCAATAAGCGAGGCATGCTAGGTCGAAACCGCGGTTCGGTTTCGGCTGGTAAGGCACGGACCGCGCCGACAAGAGCGCCACCTGTTTTTTCTGGATCGCGCGGTCGACGAAGAAGGCGACGATGGCCGGCAGAAGCAGCAGAACCGACACCACCGCGCCCATCTCGAAGTTCTGCTGGCCGATTACCTGCTTGTAGATGTCGACGGCGAGCATGTTGTACTGGCCGCCGATGACCTTCGGCAGGCCGAAATCGGTGATGACCATCGTGAACACCACGAAGGCGGCCGAGATGATGCCGTAGCGCGCGCCGGGCACGGTGACAGTCCAGAAGGTGCGCCATTTGGATGCGCGCAGCGACGCGGCCGCCTCGTAGTGGCGGGCGTCGGCGACCGACAGGGCCGTCGAGATGATCAGCAGCGCATGCGGCAGCGTAAAGAAGACTGAGCCGATGACGATGCCGATCGGGCCATAGATCGAGTTGCCCATCATCCAGCTTTTCAGGAGGCCCTGATTGCCGAACAGATAGACCAGCGCGATGCCGGGCAGGAGCGACGGCACGAGGATGGGAATGGTCGTCACCAGCCGGAAGACGCCCTTGAACGGCATCCGGCTGCGGTTCAGCGCATAGGCGAGGCCGAATGCGATGGCGATGACCAGAACCGTGCTGATGACGCCCATGAGCACGGAATTGGCGACTGATTGCGCCAGCGCCGGCGTCGAGAAATAGGTCACGAAATTGTCGAGGCCGACTGCCCGCGCAGGCCGCAGGACGACGCGGCGGAACGTGTTGGAGTCGAGCTCGACCCACTCCGTTCCACGCTTGAGCTCGGAGCCGACCAGGAAGGCGGCGTCGTCGGTCGTGCCGCGGACGCGGTATTTGACCGGGCTGCGGAAATTGAAATCCTCGAACAGGGCGGTCACCGACAGCCGGCCGTCGGAGCCGGTGTCGAGTTGCTCGGGCGTGATCGCCTGAACCTCGGCGTTCAGGGCGGCGACGGTTTTCGCCGGGCCGAAATTCGCGCCGCTTTCGTCGCTTCGCTGGATCTCGAATGCGTTGAGGTCGAACTGATAGGTCGACAGCGATTTCGACAGCAGCACGTAGAGCGGCGCCGCCAGCGCCACCAGCAGATAGAGCGAGATGACGATCATCAGCCCGCGCTTGACGATGTCGTCCGAGGAGAGCTGGGCGCGGAGCGTCGGGCCTGCGGGGAGGGTTGCAGCGATGCTCATTCGTCAACCGCTCCCGTTTAGCATTTGAACCCCCACCCCTAACCCCTCCCCACAAGGGGGAGGGGGATTTGGAAGCGATGCCGCCAAGTCCCCCTCCCCCTTGTGGGGAGGGGTTAGGGGTGGGGGTATGATCTGAAGAAACATGGGCTAGGCGCCGAACACCAGCATGCGGTTCTGCGGAAGCTCGACCTGCATGCTGCGGCCGGTCTCGATGCCGAGGCGGCGCACGGCGTTGATGGAGAAATCGGCGATCAGGATGCGCTCGCCGAAGCGAGGGGAGGACAGCCGGCAGCGCCAGAACCCGCCGAGGAATTCCATTTCCTCAACGGTCGTGTCGATCAGGTTCTCCGGCGTGCCGACCACGTCGGGCGCGCCCGGCGAGCGCGCCCCGTCGCCATGCGGGATGATGTCGACGGGGCGGATGACGGCGGTGACGTCGTCGCCGGCGGCGAGTTCGTGCGCCGCGCAGGCGAGTTCCATGCCGCTCAGCGCGACCTTGCCCGGGCCGGCGATCTTGGCCGGGAACTGGTTGGTCTCGCCGATGAAGTCGGCGACGAACAGCGTTTTCGGATGGCGATAGACCTCGGTCGGCGTTCCGACCTGCTCGATCACGCCATGGTTCATCACCACGATGCGGTCGGCCATCGATAGCGCTTCTTCCTGGTCATGTGTGACCATGATGGTCGTCACGCCGAGCTTGCGCTGCAATTCCTTGATTTCGTGGCGCAGATGCACGCGCACCTTGGCGTCGAGCGCCGAGAGCGGCTCGTCGAGCAGCAGCAGGCCGGGCGACACCGCCATGGCGCGGGCCAGCGCGATGCGCTGCTGCTGTCCGCCGGACAGTTGCGCCGGATATTTTTTCGCCTGGCTCGACAGACCGACCAGCGCCAGCAGTTCGGCGACGCGCGCATTGATCTCGGCCTTCGGGCGTTTGGCGTTCTCCAGGCCGAAGGCGATGTTCTTCTCGATCGTCAGGTTGGGAAACAGCGCATAGGACTGGAAAACGATGCCGTAGTCGCGCCGCGACGGCGGCAGGGTCGAGATGTCCTTGCCGGCCTGGTGGATCGTGCCGCGCGTCTGCAGGTCGAGGCCGGCGATGGCGCGCAGCAGAGTGGTCTTGCCGCAGCCGGACGGCCCGAGGAAGCAGACGAACTCACCGTCCCTGATGTCGAGCGACACGCCCTTCAGCGCGATGAACTCGCCGAACGACTTCCAGACATTGTCGATGCTGAGATAGTTCGGCTTCACCGGGTCAAGTCCCTCGACATGTTGCGCAAAGCCTATCGGCGCGGCCGCGCCCCTGGCTACGGTCTCGTGTTTCATCGTCTCACCGCCAACAATGAATGCGAAACGGGCGCTGCCTGCGCAGCGCCCGTCATGTCATCCGATCAGGTTTTCGGCTCGGACTTGGCGTCGTAACGCTTCGCCCATTCGGCCAGGATGGCCTTGCGGTTGTTGGCCGCCCACTCGAAATCGTTCTTGATCATCTTGTCGGCGACGTCGGCCGGCAGGTTCTCGACCGGCTTGGCGATGCCCGGATAGGCGAGCACGGCGTAGCCCTGGTTGTACATCTCGTTGGCCTCCTTGGAGACCGAGAAGTCGACCAGCTTCTTGGCGTCTTCCAGATTGTCGGTACCGGCGATGATGGCGGTGGCTTCCGCTTCCCAGCCGGAGCCCTCCTCCGGGAAGATGATGTCGATCGGCGCGCCCGCCGACTTCGCCTTGGCGCCGGGGAATTCGAACGACACGCCAATCACCGTTTCGCCGGCCGCCGCCATCTTGCACGGCTTGGAGCCGGAATGCGTGTAGGCCGAGATGTTCTCGTGCAGCCCGTCCATGAAGGTCCAGGCGTCCTTGTCGCCGAACATCTGCAGCCAGGCCGACACGTCGAGGAAGCCGGTGCCCGACGAGTTCGGGTTCGGCATCACGACATGACCCTTGTATTCGGGCTTGGTCAGGTCCTTCCAGCTTTTCGGCGCGGGAATGCCGAGCTTCTGCGCCTCCGTCGTGTTGAAGCAGAGCGCGGCGACATAGGCGTCCATGCCCGTCCAGGTCGGCGGCGTGGTGGTGTCGACGAAGCGCGGGTCGAGCTTCTCGACGCCGGCCGGCGCATAGGCTTCCAGCATGCCTTCGCCCTTAAGCAGCAGCAGCGAGGTCGCGGCCAGGCCCCAGACGACGTCGGCCTGCGGATTGTCCTTTTCGGCGAGCAGCTTGGCGGTCATGACGCCGGTCGAGTCGCGAACCCAGTTGATCTTGATGTCCGGATAAGCCTTCTCGAAGGTCGATTTGTAGCGGTCCAGATCGACGGCTTCGACGGCCGTGTAGACGGTCAGCTCGCCGGCGAGGGCAGTCGAGACGGCGAGCGTCGCGGCAAGGCCCGCGACGATGGAAACAAGGCTGGATTTCATGACGGCTTCCCCAATTTGGTGGCACATTCTGCGATGCACTGCGACGCTGGCCCGGAGGCACCGCACCGTCCCATATGGCCGGTACATGTCGTCTGGATGACACCGTATGGCTCACCCTTCGATAAGGAAAATCTATTTATCCTATATCACGATAGAACCGGCTGATATTTGTCATCGGGACGTCATACTCCGTGGCGAGGGCAAAAATCGCGAAGCAAATCAACGGCTTGGAGTTGAGTGTCAGAGGCCGAACAGGTCTGCGACCGTCTCTTCGCCGATGGCGAAGCCGGTGCTGGCGCCGGTGCCGCTCGTCACCATGACCAGACGGACATCCGGCATGGGCGTATCGGCGAAATAGGCATGGTCGGGCGCGGACGCATAGGTGCCGATCCAGCGTTCCGTGACCGCGGGCGCACGCCCGAACAGCACCTCGAATTCCCTGAGCATGAGGGCGTCGACGTCCTGCAAGCCGAACGGATCGGGCGTGTGGCCGTAGTGGTGGGAGTCGCCGACCACGAGGGAGCCGTCGGCGCTCTGCGTGACGATCAGGTGGACGCCGTTGGCCAGCTCCGCCCCGCGTTCTTCCGAAAGCCTGGCGCGCAGTGGTGCGGCTTCCGGCAGCGCGGAATAGCCGCCATAGCGCAGCAGGCTGAGGTCGGAAACGAGCGCCGAGGGCAGGCGATGGCCCGGGCTGGCGAGCCGCAGCATCTGCAGCTTGCAGCGCGTGACCTGGCGCTGCGCGATGCGCTCGGGAAAGAGCGCGCCGAGATCGTCGCCGGGACACACGACCACCTTGGCGGCGCTGATGTCGCCGCCCGATGTCTCGACATGGGGCGGAGCCACCGCCGTGACGGCGTGGCCATGCCGGAAGGCAACGCCGTAGCGCTGCTCAAGGAATGCCGCGAGCTTTGGAATGGCGACGCGCGACTCCACGCGCAATTCATGCGGGCTGAACATGCCGCCGACAATCGCGGCCGGGTCGATGCCCTTGATCATGCCGGCCGTTTCCGCCGGGGTCAGCAGGCGGCATTGCGCTCCTGACGGACCGGCCCTGAACGTCTCCAGCAGCGCCATCGCCTCCGGGCGCTGCGCCACGACCACCTTGCCACGCTGGAGCACGTCGATCCCCGCTTCGCCGGCGAGCTCGATCCATATGTCCCTCGACCGCTCGGCGTGGCTGCGCGCCCGGCCTTCCTCCTGGCCGGTGACGACGACAAGTCCGAAATTGCGGATCGACGCGCCGTTGGCCTGCGCGTCACGGTCGATGACGACGACGCTCAGGCCTTTGCGCGCCGCGGCCAGGGCATGGGCGAGGCCGACGATGCCGGCGCCGACGACGGCGAGGTCATAAGTCATGGCGTCAGGCGGCGAGCTTGGCGCGTTCTTCCAGGGCGGCGCTCGGCGGGGTGGCGGTCGAGACGCCCATCTCGGTCAGCGACTGCCGCGCGGCCTCCACGACGCGGCGCATGACATGCTCGTCCATGCGGCCGATGCAGCCGACCCGGAACGAATCCACCACCGTCAGCTTGCCGGGATAGATGATGAAGCCCTTGTCCTTCATCAGGTCGTAGAAGCGGCTGAAGACGAAGCTCTTGTCGGCGGGGCAGAAGAAGGTGACGATGATCGGCGACAGCCAGTTGTCCGCCAGCAGCGTCTCGAAGCCGAGGCCGCGCATGCCGGCCACCATCACGTCGCGGTTCTTGGTGTAGCGCGCGCCACGCGCCGGCACGCCGCCCTCGGCCTCGTGCATCTTCAGCGCCTCGATGAAGGCGGCGACGACATGCGTCGGCGGCGTGAAACGCCACTGGCCGGTCTTTTCCATCGTCGCCCACTGTGCATGCACGTCGAGAGACAGCGAATGGCAGTTGCCCTTGGCTGCTTCAAGCTCTGCCTTCTTCGCGATCACGAAGCCGAAACCCGGCACACCCTCGATGCATTTGTTGGCCGAGGACACCATCGCGACATAGGGAATGTCGTTGACGTCGAGCTCGACCGCGCCGAAGGCGCTCATCGAATCGACCAGCAGCTTGCGCCCCTTGGCATGCACAGCGTCGGAGATTTCCTTGACCGGATTGAGAATGCCGGAGCTGGTCTCGCAATGGATCGCGATGACGTGGGTGATCGCCGGGTCGGCGTCCAGCGCGGCGGCCACTTCCGCCCCACGCGGCGGCAGGTAGTCGCCCTTGTCGATCAGCGTGTAGGCGCGGCCGAGGTACTGCATCGTCTGCGCGGCGCGCAGGCCGTAGGCGCCGTTGGCGAGCACCAGCACCTTGCCGTCCTTCGGCACGAAGGAGCCCAGCATCGCCTCGACGCAGAAGGAGCCGGAGCCCTGCATCGGCACGCAGTCATACTCGCCCTTCCTGTCGCCGGTCAGCGCCAGCAGCCGGCGGCGCATGTCGGCGGTCATGGCGCGGAAATCGCCGTCCCATGAACCCCAGTCGCGCAGCATGGCCTGCTTGACCGCATAGGACGTCGTCAGGGGGCCGGGCGTGAGCAGATAGGGCTCGCCGAGCGCCGGCGCTTCAAGTGCATCTGTTGGCTGCAAATTCGTCTCGGCACGCATGGCGCTTCTCCGCGATGTTTCCACTTGCTTACGCCGCACTTGATCTATCTGCAAAATCGTTATTTTGTATCTATTGATAAAATCAGACGATACCCGGCGGCAGATGACGGCATGCGCTACGTTCAGCTTCGTGCATTCCACTATGTCGCCATCTGTGGCGGCTTTTCGCGGGCCGCCGAGGCGCTGTTCCTCACCCAGCCCGCCATCTCCGACCAGGTGCGCAAGCTTGAGGAGGAGTATGACGTCCTCCTGTTCAACCGGCACAAGAAGCAGGTGACGCTGACGCGACAGGGCGAGCGCCTGCTGGAGATCACGCGCCGCATGTTCGACACCGAGCAGCAGGCGCTAGACCTGCTGTCGGAATCGCGGGCGCTGCGCGCCGGCACGCTGCGCATCGTCGCCGACGCGGCGCATCACCTGCTGCACATCCTGGCGAAGTTCCGGGCCAAATATCCGGGCATCCGCGTAACCGTTCATACGGGCAATACCGAAAGCGTCATCGCCAGCCTGTTCGCCTACGAAGCCGACATCGGCGTGCTCGGCGAGATTCCGCAGGGGCGTGAATTCGACATGCTCAAGCTGAACTCGTCGCCGATCATCGCGTTCGTCGCGCACGACCATCCACTGGCCACCACGCCAAAGCTCAGCCTCGCGGAACTGGCGACCCATCCGCTGGTGCTGCGCGAGCGCGGCTCGAAGACGCGGCACAAGCTGGAAATGCTGGCTGCGTCCGAGGGGATCGACTTGAAACCGACGATCGAGGCCGAAGGCCGCGAGGCCGTGCGCGAGATCGTCGCGTCGGGTGCGGGCGTCGGCTTCGTGTCGCATGCCGAATTCGGTCTCGACGCTCGCCTGCATCCGATCCAGATCGATGCGCCGGACGTGCTGATGGACGAGGCGCTGATCTGCCTGCGCGAGCGTTCGGCCGGCAAGCTGGTGAAGGCGTTCTGGGAAATGGCGCGGGCGTCGACGCCGGACTGAACGGGAAAGGCCGGCGGATCGAGCCGCCGGCCTCGCCTGCATCATTGCCGCTGACGCCTACCAGGGCAGGGAGAAGGTCTTCACATTGGTGAACGACTTCATCGCCTCGATCACGCCTTCCTTGTAGCCGTTGCCGCTGTCCTTGATGCCGCCGAAGGGGCTCATCTCGATGCGGTATCCAGGCACTTCCCAGATGTTCACCGTGCCGACATGCAGGCCGGCGATGTATTTCTGCATGCGGCGGAAATCGTTGGTGCAAACCCCCGACGAGAGGCCGAACGCGGTGGAATTGGACAGCCTGATCAAGTCGTCGTCATTGTCCGGCGCGCGGATGATCGGAACGATCGGACCGAAGGTTTCCTCCATCACCAGTTCGGACGCGTGCGGCACGCGGTCGACCACGATTGGCGGCAGGAGTGCACCCTTGCGGCCCGGATTGTAGAGAACATCCGCGCCTTGTTCGGCGGCCATGTAGACGCGCTTCTCGAACATCGCCGCCGCCTTCTCGTGCACCACCGTGCCGAGATCGGTCGAGCGGTCCATCGGGTCGCCGAACTTCAGCTTCTTCGCCCGCTCCAGCACCAGCGGCACGAAACGGTCGGCGATGCTGTCCTGGACGAGGATGCGCTTGACGGCGGTGCAGCGCTGGCCGGAGTTCTTCGTAGCGCCGGCCACCGCAAGGTCCGCCGCCTTCTTCAGGTCGTCGTCCGAGAGATCGTTGAGGATGATCAGCGGATCGTTGCCGCCGAGCTCCAGCACCTGGCGCTTGTAGCCGGCCTTCGACGCGATCAGCTTGCCGACGGGCACGCCGCCGGTGAAGGTGATCAGGTCGATGTTCGGATTGGTGATCATCTCGTCGCCGATATCCTTCGGCCAGCCGGTGACCACCGAAAGCATTTCCGGCGGCAGGCCGGCCTCGTAGAGGATGTCGGCCAGCACCAGCGCCGTCATCGGCGTCAGCTCGGTCGGCTTCACCACCACGCAATTGTTGGTGGCGATGGCCGGCGCGATTTTGTGCGAGACCATGTTGAGCGGATGGTTGAACGGCGTGATGGCCGAGATCGCGCCCATCAGCGGTTCGCGTGTGGTGAAGATCTTGCGCTGCTTGCCGTGCGGGGTGAGGTCGCAGGAGAAAATCTCGCCGTCGTCCCTGATCACCATCTGGCCGGTCAGCGTGTAGACGTCGAAGGCGCGGCCGACCTCGTAGAGCGAATCCTGCTTGGAGATGCCGAGTTCCAGCGTCACCAGATCGGAAATCTCCTCCTTGCGGGCATTGAGCAGTTCCGCGGTCTTGAGAAGGATTTTCTGGCGGTCGTAGCGGCTGAGTTTCGATGTGTAGTTCGCGGCGATGTCGAATGCCTTGCGGGCATGTTCGGCATTGCCCGCCGGCACGGTGCCGACCACCGCGTCGGTGTAGGGATAGTGGACATTCAGCGTCTCGTCGGCGTCGACTTTTCTGCCGGCGATGCGCATCGGCTCGTGGCGGACCTTTATGGCGGTGTCCTGCTTGGTCATGGCTGGCTCCTCTTACCCTTCCCTTGTGGGGAGGGTCGGCGCGTCGCGCCGGGGTGGGGGTCTCAAGCAATGAGTCGGGTACCCCCACCCCGCTCACTTCGTTCGCGACCCTCCCCGCAAGGGGGAGGGGAGGAGCCTAGTTCGGCAGCGCGGCCGCCATCACGGCGTAGTAGAACGCATCGAAGTTGCGCAGCTTCGGCGCGTCCGGCTGGTCCGGGAGGACCCGGTTGGTGATGAAGGGCACGGCCTGTTCCGTCAGGCCGCCATGCGAGCGCAGCGGCTCGTTCAGCGCGGCGAGATTGTGCCGGTGCTCGGAGGTGCCGATCGTCTTGTTCTCGCCCGAGATCAGGATGATGTCGCCCATGCGGTCTTCCGGCAGCTCGAAGCGGGCGCAGCCTTCCTCGCGGCCCACCACCAGTGTGATGCCCTCGATCTTGCGCAGCTTCTCCATGATCTCGTCGCGGTCCGCGCCCTTCGGCAGATAGGCAGTCGCGAAGGAACCCAGCGCGCCATGGTGCACGACATAGGGGTCGGTGATCGGCAGGATGACGCGCGCCGCGTCCTTGCCCAGCCATTCGTCCAATAGGTCCTGCACATAGACCACGTTGGGCGAGCCGTCGGCATGGTGCTTGGGCTTCATGCCGTGGTCGGCGGTGACGACGATCGCCGCGCCTAGCGCATCGAGCTCGGCGAGGTATTTGTCGAACATCTCGTAGAAGTCGTTCGCCTCCTTCACGCCCGGCGCATATTTGTGCTGCACATAGTCGGTCGTGGTGAGATACATCACGTCGGGCCGCCATTCCTTCAGCAGCTTGACGCCTGCGGCGAAGACGAATTCCGACAGCTCGGCCGAATAGACTTCCGGCACCGGACGGCCGAGCCACTTCGAGGCGTTGTCGATGCCGTTGGCGGCCTTGGTGGTGTTGTCCGACTTTTCGGACGAGAAGCAGATGGCGCGGTTGTCGTCGAACTTCAGGCCATGGCCGAGCAGCGCGCGAAGCTTGTCCTTGGCGGTCACCACCGCGACCTTGGCGCCTGCATCGTAGAAGGCCTTGAACACGGTCGGGGCGCGCAGGAAGACCG
>Ga0209792_1000945_pt1 | contig 16207 bp, 10 predicted proteins | sample EBPBio142005_DNA_FD_185860 | JGI IMG/M metagenome (GOLD analysis project Ga0209792, IMG submission 185860) | Wastewater treatment Type I Accumulibacter community from EBPR Bioreactor in Madison, WI, USA - Reactor 1_6/14/2005_ DNA (SPAdes)... | ecosystem: Engineered > Bioreactor > EBPR >... | reverse complement strand
CCGAGGAGGAACTGGCCCGGCTGGCCGTCGCGCTGGAGGGGCCGGCCCTCCGCCCGCCGGTTCAGGCCCCCGCCCCGGCCGCGGCGCCCGATCCTGCGCCCCGGCCTGTACCCCGCCCGGCGGCCGGATCCGCGGAACAGGAGATCCGCCCCGGCGTCTTCCTGCGCGTCGAGGGCGGCTTCACCAGGCCGGTGCTCATCGTCTCGGGCCCGGCCGTGGATCCCGGCTTCCGCGAGCGGCTGGAGCAGTGGCTGGCGAATCCGGACTGACGCGGGGCCGGCCGGGGGGCGCCGGGACCCTGCGGAGAGGCAGCAGGGTTTCGCACAAGTTTTGACCATCGTCGGCGATCTTTTGATCGGCGGCCGCCCTGCCCGGCACGGACAGGGTTGACTTCGGGTCAGAGATCCACCCAAAAGTTCTCGCCCGTCCAAGCCAGCGGGAGCGCGCTTGCGATGGGTGGGTGATCTGTGACAATTTACTGAAATAAAACAATAAATAGACCGGCGCGGCGCGCGCTTTTCGCCTCGGGCCTTCTCCCTTTGTGACGACTGGACGAAGAGAATGATACTGCTTACGGGTGCAACCGGCCTTCTCGGCTCTGCCATTCGACAGAACCTCGACCGCAACGGCATCCCCTATGTCTGCACGAGCAGGGACGCCGTCGATCTGACGGATTTCAATTCGACCCTGGCCTTTTTCCAGGAACATCGCCCGACCTCGGTGGTGCATTCCGCGGCCCGCGTTCACGGGCTGATGGGCAACAGCCGCTTCCCGGCCGAGATCTTCGACGAGAACCTGACGATCAACTACAACGTCATCGCTGCCGGCTACCGCACGGGGGTGCGCAAGTTCAACGTCGCCAGCACCGTCGCCGCCTATCCGGGCGAGCTGACCGAGAACATCCACGAAAGCCAGTACCTGATGGGCGAACCCCATGCGGGGGAAAGCGCCTATGCCCATTCCAAGCGGGCGATGCTGGCGCAGCTGGAAGCCTATGCCAAGCAGTACGGCATCTCCTACAGCTACGCGATCTTCACCAATCTCTATGGCCCCGGTGACCGCTTCGACACCGAGAACGGCCATGTCGTGCCCTCGCTGGTTGCGAAGTTCCACCATGCGGCGCGCACCGGGACGGCGGTTCCGGTCTGGGGTCGCGGCCGGGCGCAGCGCGACTTCATCTACATCGACGATGCCGCTGCGGCGATGCTGCATGTGGCCGAGGCGGGCGAGGGCCGCTTCAACATCGCCACCGGCACGACCGTGCCGATCGCCGAGGTGGTGCAGATCCTGTCCGACATCAGCGGCGTGCGCGACATCCAGTGGCAGCATGAAAAGCCCGAGGGCCAGCTGACGCGCAGCTACGATGTCTCGCGCCTGCGCGCCACCGGCTTTTCGCCCCGCTTCTCGCTGCACGAGGGGCTGGAGCGCACCTATCGCTGGTATGAGCGGAACTGGCCCGATGTCCGGACCTGAGGGGCAAGCATGGTCCCGGGGCCGGGGCTTCGCGTGAAAAGGCAGCCATGAAGAAGACGGTCTTCCTGCACATCGGCCTGCCCAAGACGGGAACCTCTCTCGTCCAGAGCACCTTTCTGGCTTCGCCCGAGATTCTGGAGCGGTTCTCGATCCGGTATCTGCAGGCCGGGACGCGGGTCTTCGACGATGGCGGCCACCATGTGCTGGTGATGGCCGGCCTGGGCGAGCGCGGCCAGCGCATCAGTCCGGAGAAGTCGCCCGAACTGGTGCGGCGGAGTTGGGACGAGGCGATTGCCGAGATCGAGGGCTGCGCGGAGACGCGCATCTTCATCTCGAGCGAGCTTCTGGCGCTGGACGTCACGGAGGTGGCCGATATCGAGACCTTCCGCGATGGCCTGTCGCAACAGGGCAAGCATGACATGAAGGTCGTCGTGACCCTGCGCGACCCGGCCGATTTCGTGAACTCGGTCTATTCGCAACGAGTCCGCGACGGGTTCGACGGCACGGTGCAGAACTACATGGCCCGGATCCGCCGCCTTCTGGACTGGGAGGCGCTGATCAAGCCCTGGGCCGCGGTCTTCGGGGCGCAGAACCTGATCCTCTTGCGCTTCGAGGCGCTGGACCGGACGGCCATGGTGGACGACTTCTTTCGCCTCGTCTTTGGCGAGACCTTGGAGGCCCCGCTGTTCCCCAGCCCGCAGGTCAACCCGTCCCTGCCGCATTCGGCGATCCTCTTCCTGCGTGAGCTGAATGGCTCTGCCATGCCCGAAGATGAGAAGGGCGCCATCCGGAACTATCTCCACACCGCCCTCGGGCGGCATCAGACCGGAATGAAGAAGGCCGATTTCCTGCGAGACGACGAGAAGGCCCTGGTGCGCCGGCAATGCAGGTGGCCCGCAACAGTGAACTAGCCCCCACAGATCCGGCGCTTGGCGTCGGCCTGACGCGAAACCGGTCCCAGACCCCTATATTCACAAGCAGATCATGGACATGACGGCAGATCAACCGGCGGCACTGGCAAAGCTTCAGGCCTATTTCGACCAGGTTCTTGGCGAGCAGGCCGAGACGCCGCGGCGGGCGACCATTGCCGTGCCGCTGACCTGGCCCGAGATCCGCAATGCGGAATACGAGGTGATCAAGCGCTTCTGCAACGCGGCGGAACGGATCGGGTCGCGGATCATCGTCACCGACAACGACGGCTACCCGGTCTGGTCCAGCGATGACGCGCCGGTCGACAAGACCCGCCAGCTTGGCCCGGATGACGTCGACTTCATGATCTCGCTGCATTTCGAGTCGCCGCGCCTGATCGACGTGCCGTCCTATTACGCGATCTGGCAGCCGGTCGATTTCTACTTCGATTTCGGCTACGAGCCCTCGATCGCCAAGCTTCTGACCCATACCGACGGTCTGTCCTGCTCGGCCGATCCGAGCGATGCGCATTTCCGGGCCCTGATGGCCTCCTGCGCGCGCAACCCGGCCGGGCTGCTGCCCTATCTCTTCCACAGCCCTTCGGGACCCTATTTCGAGCCGAAGATCACCGAGGATTCGCGGCTGTTCTACATCGGCATCAACTGGGAGCGCCTGGGCCAGAGCAAGAAGGGCCGCTTCCACGAGCTGCTGCGGCTTCTGGACGACGAGAAGCTGATCGACATCTACGGGCCGCGCACCTTCCTGGGCGCGAAGCCCTGGGAGGGCTACGACTGCTATCGGGGCGAACTGCCCTTCGACGGCAAGTCGGTGGTGCGGGCGCTGCACAACTCGGGCATCTGCCTGGCGATGTCGTCGAAGGCGCACCAGGACAGCGGGGTGATGAGCAACCGGCTGTTCGAGGGGCTGGCGGCCGGCACCGCGATCATCGCCAACCCGCATCCCTTCATCGACAAGTACTTCTCCGATCTCGTCTATCAGGTGGACGACACGGTGGGCGACGAGGAGATTTTCTTCCAGATCTCGGACATCATCACCGAGATCCGCGCCGATCCCGAGGCCGCCAACGAACGCGCGCGCAAGGGCCAGGAGCGCCTGCGCGACCTCTTCTCGCTGGAGAAATGCCTCCAGGCGCTGATCACCCAGCATCCTGCCCGCACCGCCGCCCGCCGCGGCCCGGATGCGGCACCGATCACGGTGATCTTCCCCTATGCCGGGCAGCGCCTTTCGGCGGTGCGCGAGGTGCTGGAGGATCTGAAGGCCCAGGCGGGCGTGGCCATCGACCTGGTGCTTGTCTGGGACCCGGTCTTCGCCGAAGGCGCCGGCAAGGCGCTGATCGAGGCGGCGCAGGCCCATTTCCCGCGCGTGACCGTGATCACCGATGTCTTCCACCAGGATGCGCTGCAGCCGACGCTTGGCGCCGCGCTGCATGCGGCGCGCGGCCATGTCACGACCGAGGCCTTCGCCGTCGTCGGCACCGGCGAGCGCTTCTTCCGCGACCACTTCCGCAGCTTGGCCCGCGCGCTGGCGGCCCCCGGCGGCCGGACAAGGGTGCTGGCCGCGGCCTCGGGCCAGCTGGACGAGGATTACGAGGGCACCAAGCGCGACCTCTTCGTGCGGCGCAAGGTGGCCGGGCTCAACATGCCCTCCGATCCGCGCGACGTGCTGGTCAACAGCGACCTGTGGCGCACGCCGGGCCGCTACCTGTTCAGCACCGGCCTGCTGGCCTCGGCCGGGGCCGAGGTGCTGCCGCTCCTGGACGACGGGGCGACCGGCTACCTGCTTCTGCAGACCCTGATCGGTGGGCGGGTGGCCCAGACCGGCGAGGCCGGCTATGTCCGCATCATCCCCGATGCCGTGGCCAGGATGCCCTCGGCGCAGCGCCTTGCCCGCCAGCAGCAGTTCCTGCGCGACACGCTGCGGTTCGACCCGTTGCCCGGCCTGCCGCCAGTGCCGCCGGTCACCGGCACGGGTCTCAACGGCGATCTGGCGGTGGCGCCCTTCGTGCCGCGCATCTTCCTGGACGAGATGATGGACGTGCGCGCGGGCAGCGCGGCGCTGCAATATCTCGACACCGGCTTCTCGCATCCCGAGGCCGGGGGCATCTGGATCGATGGCGGCGTCGGCACGCTGCGCTTCCGCATTGCCAATTCCGGCAAGACCGAGGACATGCAGATCGCGCTCATGCTGGCGGGCCGCCCGGCTCTGGCCGACAACCGGCCGCAGCACGTCACCGTGGCGGTGAACGGCATGACGCTCGGCTACTTCCAGCTCTCCGCGCAGCCGGTGGCAATTACCGTGCGCCTGCCGGTCGGTCTGGCCAAGGCCGAAGTTCTGCAGGTGCGCATCATCGCCGACCATGCGGAACCGGTGCGCAATGCCGAGGGTGCCATCGTCGACCCGCGGCGCCTGGGCATCCTGCTGACCGGCGTCGGCATCTTCCGCTCGGCGAAGGTGCCGCTGCCGGAACTGGCCCCCGATCTGGACTACGACCTGCGCCGCACCGGCAACGGCCGACCGCTGCTTGTCGAGGGCTGCTTCCCCGAGGAAGAGCTGACCTGGCTCAGCGACGGCCCGGCGCTTTTGCGGTTCCGCATCCGCGAGCGGATGCCGAAGATGCGGCTGGACATGGACCTCATCGCCATCAGCTCCGAAACCGAGCACGAGCCGATCGAGCTGACCTGCAAGGTCAACGACATGCCGGTCGCCCGCTTCAAGGTGGGCGAGCGCATGTCCACCCATGTCATCCCGCTGCCGGCAGAGGCGATGGGAGACATGGGCAACTGCGAGCTGACGCTGGAGCCCAGCCATGCGGTGCGCATGTATGGCGGCAACCGCATTCTCAGCGTGGGCCTGCGCCGGCTGCGGCTGTCCAACCTCGACCCGATCGAGCCGGATGTCGAATACCTCACCACCAGCACCGGCAACGGCAAATCCTTCCTGCGCGAGGGCTTCTCGAAGATCGAGCCGGTCGCGACCTGGATCGACGGCGAAAAGGCAAGGATCGAGGGGCGGCTGGAGCCGGGCGAGTTCTCGGGTGAGGCGATGCACCTGGAGATCCGCGCCGGGTCGCGGGCAGCGGCCGATGGCGAGCCGCATCGCTGCCGGGTCATGCTGAACGGCGAGGAACTGGGCACCATCACGCTGGATCCCGTCGAGGTGATCACCGCGCGTCTGCCGCTGCCGCCCACCTTCGTCACCGACAAGGAGATCGACCTGCGCATCGGTCTCGAACTGGAGGCCCCGGCCCTGCCCGTGATGGATCCGGTCACCAAGGCCATCCTCGATCCCCGCCGGCTTGGCATGAACCTGCTCGCCTTCCGCCTTGCAAGGGGCGAGATCGAGCCGGAGCCGGAAGTCGATCTGGCCGCAGATGCGGACCAGGCGGAAGAGGCTGGTGACGAGCCCGCCAAGGCGGCGGAAGACCGCACCGAGGACGCCGGCACCGCAAAGGCAACGAAAGGCCGGCGGAACTCCCGCAGCGGGCGCGTTTCTGGACACACCAACCCTGGGCCGGTATCGTCCGGCCCGGTCTCTGCCTCAGACAAGGAGAGCTGATCATGGCCGACGAAACTCAGGCTGCGGACGACGACAAGAAGGCCGGCAACCAGGTTGCCGCCCGGCTGGCACGGGTGCTTTATGCGCGCGCCAATCCCGGCAAGGTTTCGAAAGATGCCTGGGAAGCGGCGCGGGCCGACTACGTCAAGCAGGCCCGCCAACTGATGCGCGCCCTGGAAAAGCAGGGGCTCAGCATCACGCTGGCCGCCTGATCCAGAAGTTGCAGCCCTGCCGGACATGCGGCAGGGCCGCCGGAGAAAGCCCGCCCCGATGAAAACCGTCCATCTTCACATCGGTCTTCCCAAGACGGCGACGACCCTGATCCAGAACAGCATGTTCGCCGCGCCCGAGATCCTCGGTCGTCTTGACATCGGCTATCTGCAGTTCGGGACGGATGTCTTCGGCGACCGCGGTCATCACATCCTTGTCCAGGGCATTCTCGGCAAGCGTGGCAAGCGCATCCGGGCGCGCACCACCGACGCAGAGATAGAGGCCGCCTGGCCCGCTGCCCTTGCCGAGATCGAGGCCAGCCCGGCCAAGAACATCTTCATCAGCAGCGAGCTGTTTTCCTTCGCCATCATCGACCCGGCCGATATCGAGGCGGTGCGCGAGCGGCTGAAGGACTATGACGTCAATGTCGTCCTCATGTTGCGCGACGTGGCCGACTTCGTGGATTCGGTCTATGCGCAGCGCCTGAAGGGCGGCTTCGAGGGTACGGTCGATGACTTCATCGCCCAAAATTGGGGAAACCTGCACTGGCGCAACCTGGCGCAGCGTTGGGGCCGCGTCTTCGGGCGCCGGAACATGACGATCCTGGATTTTGGCGAACTGAGAAACGGTAATCTGGTCGACAATTTCGTTTCAAAGACCTTCGGTATAAATCTGCCGGGTGAAACATTCCCGAGCGATGTCGCAAATCCGGCGCTTCCCTACTATGCCGCGCAAATGATCCGCGAGGTAAATGCCAGTGATATACCGAATGCGGTGAAGACACAGTTCCGCATTCATGTCCGGGATTTCTTTGGCGAGCATGGTGCCAAGGGAACCTTCCGGAAAGCAAAATTCCTCAGCGACGACAGTCGCACAATTCTGAGGCAGTACTGCGAATGGCCGGCCATGAACAAATGACCGGCTGCAACAAAGGCCAGGCGGCGGCAACTTACAGGTTGCAGGGTCGGGATCGCCTGTCTATCACACCGCCGACCGGCAAACGGGACAAAGTGGAGATCGGGGCTTTATGAAGAAGGCATTCATCACGGGCATCACCGGACAGGACGGGGCCTATCTTTCGAAGTTCCTGCTTGAAAAGGGATACGAGGTTCACGGCGGCGTCCGCCGGATTTCGCAGCCGGAGACGGTCCGCCTGGAGCAGGTCGGCGTCCTGAAGGACGTGATCATCCATGACTTCGACCTGTCGGAACCCTACAACATCGTCCGCGTGCTGCAGACGATCGCGCCGGACGAGGTCTACAACCTGGGTGCACAGAGCTTTGTCGGCTCGTCCTGGGACCTGCCGGTCTATGCTGCCGATGTGAACGGCATCGGCGTGCTGCGCATCCTGGACGCGCTGCGCACCTTCGCGCCGCAGACGCGCTTCTACCAGGCCTCGACCTCCGAGATGTTCGGCCTGGTGCAGGCCGTGCCGCAAAGCGAGACCACGCGCTTCTACCCGCGCTCGCCCTATGGCGTGGCCAAGGTCTATGGCCATTACATCACCATGAACTACCGGGAATCCTTCGGGATGCATGCCTCGTCGGGCATTCTCTTCAACCATGAGAGCCCGCTGCGCGGCAAGGAATTCGTCACGCGCAAGATCACCCTCGCCCTGGCCCGCCTGGCCCGCGGCGGCAGCGACACCCTGGTCCTTGGCAACCTTGATGCCAAGCGCGACTGGGGCTTCGCCGGCGACTATGTCAAGGGCATGTGGATGATGCTGCAGCAGCCCGAGGCTGATGACTATGTTCTGGCCACCGGGGTGACGACGCCGATCCGCGACTTCGTGCGCTTTGCCGCCGAGGCGCTTGGCATGGAACCGGTCTTCGAGGGCGAGGGGGTCAACGAGACCGCCACCGACCGCAAGACCGGCAAACGCATCGTCGAGATCAGCGAGAAGTTCTTCCGCCCGGCCGAGGTCGATCTGCTGATCGGCGATGCCACCAAGGCGCGTACCAAGCTGGGCTGGACGCCCGAGGTTACGGTGCGCCAGCTGGCCGAAATGATGGCGAAGTCCGATTACGATGCCCTTGGCTAAGGCGCTGCGCGGGCAGGTTGCCCGCCTGGTGCATGCCATGCGGCCCTATCGGGGCAATGTCGACGGGGTCTTTGACGGGGCCCTGACCGGCTGGGTCCTGCCCCGCGATCCCGCCGCGGGGCCGGTTCGCGTCGGGCTTTACACCGGGCGCGGTCTTCTGGCGCAGGGCGTGGCCAACATCTTCCGGGGTGACCTGAAGGAGGCCGGCATCGGCACTGGGCATCACGCCTTTGCCCTGCCGCTGCCGCCCGCGCTGTTGCGCACCATCGCGGAGGATGGGGGGCGGGTGACCGTCCGTGTCCTGGACCGGACCGAGTTCATCCTGGGCAACCAGATCCTGCTTGTGCCGGGCGCCGGCGCCCTGCCTGCCGGCACCTCCGACAGGGGAGACCCCCTGGAACGTCTGCTGTACGGCGATCTGCAGCGCTGGCGCGCGCTGCTGGAGGCCCGGGCCGGGATGTCCCTGGATTGTCTGCCGGGCGAAACCGGCTGGCCCGACCTGCCCGCCGATGCGCCGCACCGGCGGATGTTCTCGCGCAGCGACTATCTGAACGGGGGCGACCTGCCGCCCGGCATGACGGCCTACGGCGACTATGTGCGCTATCGCTACAAGCTGGACCGCCAGTTCGACCTTGCCGAAGAGGCCGAGGCGGCGCATTTCCAGAACTGGTATGTCGCGGGCTACAGCACCCTGCGCAAGGGATTGCGCGTGCCGATGTCGCAGGAGCTGATCGCCTGGTGGAACGAGCCGGTCGTGGTTCCCGGTCAGCGGGCCACGCTCACGCGGGCCACCTGGTCCTTCCTCGTCACTGTGCCGCCGCTTTTGCATTCTATGGATTTCGGCAACACCAACTGGCTCGACTGGACCACCTTCTGGTGGTCCGTGCGGCAGGCAAAAGCCATGAACGTCGAGGACTGCCTGGTGCCCGAGGCCTATGCCGAGCGCCTGCGCCGGGTGCCCGAAGCCTGGGAAGACAAACCCGACGCCCCGAGCGAGTTCATGCTGCGCCTTCACGCCGAGACGCCGGAACTGGCCGGATTCGTGCTTGAGGACCGGGCGGCGCGCCTGCGGCTTGGCGCGGTCATCGCGCTGATGGCAGCGCAGCGGCCCGACTACCTGCGCTTCCTGCCCGAGGGTCTTCTGGACCGGCTCTTCGAGGGGCAGGAGCCGCTTCTGCCCGCGCTCTGGCGCGAACTTGCCGGCGAGGCAGCCCCTGCGCTGGACCGCCCGGCCTTCGAGGCAGCGCTTCGGCTGCAGGGCTTCGATCCGGTCGGGTTGCGCTTCCTGAACTTCACCGCCGAAGGCGACCGGCTGGAGGCGGCGATCCTGCCGGCCCCGCCGCGCGATGCCGCGCCGGTGGACGTCCAGATCATCGGCCCCTTCGAAAAGGCCTCGGGCCTGGGCCAGGCAACGCGACTTTCAGCCGAGGTGCTGTCGCGCACCGGCTGGAGCGTGAACTGCGTGAACTTCGGCCTCGACAATCCCGCCCCCGAGGGCTTCAGCCGGGTAGGCGACCTGTCGGGCTATCGCCGCGCGAAGGTGAACCTGATCCACCTGAACGGCGAGTCGATCCCGCTGGCCTTCGCCTACCAGCCCGATGTCTTCTCGGGCGCCTACAACATCGGCTATTTCTTCTGGGAACTCGATAGCCCGGCGGCCTGCCACTACCTCGGCATGAACATGCTGGATGAAATCTGGGTCTCGACCGAATACGGCGTGTCGATCTTCCGGCCGCATGCGCCCGGGCCGGTGACCAATGTCGGCATGTGCTTCGAGGATCTGCCCGAGATCGGTCGCGACGAGGCCCGTGCCTACCTGCAGCGCAAGACCGGCTTCTCGGGCCGCGAATTCGTGTTCTTCGTGGCCTTCGACAGCTTCTCCTTCGTGCAGCGCAAGAACCCGCTCGGCACGCTGAAGGCCTTTGCCCGCGCCTTCGAGGGGGTGCGCGACGTGCGGCTGGTGATCAAGACGCAGAATCGCCGCAAGGTGGCCGACCCGGCGCAACTGCGCATCTGGGAAAAGGTCGATGCTCTGGTCGCGGCAGACAAGCGCATCACGGTCATCGACGAGACGCTGAGCTATGACGACCTCTTGCGGCTGAAGAAGGGCGCGGACTGCTACATCTCGCTGCACAAGTCCGAGGGCTGGGGCTTTGGCATGATCGAGGCGATGAACCTGAAGCTGCCGGTGGTCTGCACCGCCTATTCCGGCAACATGGACTTCTGCTCGGCAGAGACCGCCTTCCTGGTGGGCTATCAGGAGGTCGAACTGGACGACGACGACTACATCTTCGTACTGCCGGGCCAGAAATGGGCCGAGCCCGACATCGCCGATGCGGCGCGCCAGATGCGTCTTGTCCATGACGATGCGGCGCTGCGCCAGGCAAAGGCCGAGGCCGGCCATGCCTATGTCCGCACCCATTTCTCGGCCGAGGCCATCTCGCGGCGCTATGCGGCGCGGATGGACGAGATCATGAAGGGGCTTCAGGCATGACCGGGACGCCCGCTGATCCGGCCGGCCGGCCCCCCGGCACCCGGCCCTCGACCCGGCCCATGCACGAGGGGCTTTACCGCTGGTCGGCCAGCTTTGATGCGCCCGCCCTGATCGCGGCCTTCCACGACACGCTGCAGCAGCCCGAGCCGGGGGTGATCCGCAACTTCCTGGGTACCCGGATCGAGGCCCTGGTCTACCCGCCCATCCTGGCAGGGCGCGAGGGTATGGTCGAGCCGGTGCCGGATCCGGGCAACTGGCATGCCGACATTGCCGAATGGGCGGCGGCGCTGCACAGCGTTGATCAGGCGCGGGGCAGCTACCGCATCGTCGAACTGGGCTGCGGCTGGGGCTGCTGGATCACCAACATGGGCGTGGCGGCGCGGTCGCGCGGCCTGCCCGTGCATCTGGTGGGTGTCGAGGGCGACCGGCGGCACCTGGAGAACGCCGCGTGTACTCTGGCGCTGAACGGCTTCGCCCCGGCCGACTATGCCCTGCATCATGCCGTGGCCGGCCCGCGGCATGGCAAGGCGATCTTCCCTGATCCCGAGGGCCAGTCGCATTGGGGGGGCGAGCCGGTCTTCTATCCCGATGCCGCGCAGCTGGCCGAGGCCGAGCGCAGCCCCGGCCTGCAGGTGCTGGACTGCATGACCCTGGCCGACCTGGCCGATGGCGGCGTGATCGACCTGCTGCACATCGACATCCAGGGCGGCGAGGCGGATTACGTCGAAGGCAATGCCGAGGGGCTGGCCACCCATGTCCGCCGCGTGCTGATCGGCACGCACAGCCGGGTGCTCGAGGGCCGTCTCATCGCGCATTTCCTGGCCGCCGGCTGGCGCATGGAGATGGAGCGCCCGGCGATCATGGAACTGGTCGGCGGACGGCCCGACATCCGGATAGATGGCGTGCAGTTGTGGGCGAACCCGACGCTGGCAACTGAATGACGGAGCAGGCATGACCGAGCATTCCCCCCTTGCCGCCGTGGTCTGGCCTGCCGGTCGCAAGAGCCTGGTCCTGAGGATCCTGGTCGAGGGCGGCGTGCTGCCGCGCGCCGTGCTGCGGGCCTCGGCCGAGGGGGCGGGGCGGCTGATCGTCGAAACCGAGTCCTTTCCGGAGGCCGCGGTCAGCCGCTTCGAGGCCGCCGTTGCCGCGGGCAAGGCTGAGGACAGTACGGCAGGGTTCTGCCGCTTCGCCAGCATGTTCTTTTCGCGGCTGGACGATTTCCGGCAGGCCTGGGCTCCGGCCGGAAGTGACGAAACGCACCTCCTGATCGCTCTCGGAGACCTGCGGGCAGATCCCGAGGGCTGGATGCGGCGCGTCCTGGCATTCCTCGATCCGTCCGGGGTCCCCGCGGAGGAGGAAATCCGGGCTCTTGCCAAAGTGGCCGACCAGGCCGTGAAGGCGGAACCGCCCTCTGACCTGACGACTTTCCGTCATTACGAAGCGGATCTCTTTGCCAGGCTCGAGAGGATGTCTTTGCGGCGGGACGTGGTTCAGGACGTCTTCCGGAAATTCATGGGCCGGGATCTGGATGAGCACGGCATCCTGCACTTCCAGGCCCTTGCGAGCGTTACCCGTCTGGGCGAGGCACTGGCCAGGACGCCGGAGTTCGCGCGCAGAAAGCAGCGGTGGGCCGCTTCTTCCGGCGAGCGGGCCATCATTCACCTGCACGTGCCGAAGACGGCCGGAACCAGCCTGAATACGATCCTATCCAGCAACTGGCCCGCGAACAGCATCCTGGATGCCCACGCCGGAGATCTGGGGCCCCTGGAAAGCCTGTCGCAGGAAGAGCGGCGCAAGCTCCGGGTCATCCGCGGCCACCTGCAGCATGGCATTCACACGATGCTGCCCCAGGACGTGGTCTATCTCTGTGTCCTGAGGCGCCCCGGCCCGAGAATATTCAGCTTCTATCGCTACGTACAGCGGATGCCGACACATCCGCTTCATGGCGTCGTTGTTCAGCAGAACCTGGGCTTCGGCGGCTTCCTCAGCTTGGCGGCCGAACAGAGGCCAGACCTGCGCAACGAAATCGACAACGGTCAGATGCGCCGCATTGCGGGGCATCTGACCGCCGGTGCGATTCCCCGGATCGAGACCTTCCAGACTGCCGTGCAGCACCTCTTTGCGCCGAACATGATCTTCGGGCTGACCGAGCATTTCAGCCTGTTCCTTGCGAAGCTTGCCGAGCAGAACCTTCTTCATCTGCCCCTTGAGATGGAACAGAACGTTGCGCCGCCGGGCCCGGACTATGTCAGCGCGGTTGCTGGCTTGACGCCCGAAGAGCGGGCCGTGCATGACGATTTCTGTTCCTGGGACGAGGAACTCTACTCAATGTGCAAGACATTTCTCTTTGGACCGTCAACATCGGAAGACTGACCCCATGATCACCCCCATCCTTCTTTGCGGCGGTTCCGGTACGCGGCTCTGGCCGCTGTCGCGCAAGAGCTATCCCAAGCAGTTCGCGCATATCCTGGGCGACGAGAGCCTGTTCCAGGCCTCGGCGCGGCGCTTCGTCGGGCCGGGCTTCGCCGATCCGCTGGTGGTCACCGGCAACGAGTTCCGCTTCGTCGTCACCGAGCAGCTCGAAGCCTGTGGCATTCGCCCGGCCGGCATCCTGATCGAGCCCGAGGGCCGCAACACTGCCCCTGCCGCGGTGGCCGCCGCGCTGGAGGTGATGCGGCGCGATCCCGAGGGGATCATGCTCCTGGTACCCTCCGACCATGCCGTGGCCGATCCGGCCGCCTTCCGCGCCGCGGTGGAAACCGGCCTGCCCGCCGCCGAGGCCGGCCGCATCGTCACCTTCGGCATCGCCCCCACCCGGGCCGAGACCGGCTATGGCTGGCTGGAGGCCGGCGAGCCGATCCATCCCGGCGTGCATGTGCTGACCCGCTTCGTGGAAAAGCCCAATGCTGCCCGTGCCGCCGAGCTTCTGGCCGATCCGCGCAACCTGTGGAACGCCGGTGTTTTCCTGGCCCGGGCCTCGGTTCTGGTGGAGGCCTTCCGCGACCATGCGCCCGACATCCTGGCCCGCGTCTCGGATGCGCTTGGCGCTGCCGAGACCGACCTGGACTTCACCCGCATCGATGCTGCGATCTGGGCGAAGGTGCCCGAGGATTCCATCGACTATGCGGTGATGGAAAAGGCGAAGAACGTCGCGGTGGTCCGCTTCGCCGGCCACTGGAGCGACCTGGGGGGCTGGGAATCCGTCTGGCAGGAAAGCGCGCAGGATGCCTCGGGCAATGCGCTGTCGGCCAATGCCACGGCGATCGACTGCGTCCACACGCTCTTGCGGTCGGAAGATCCGGGAATCGAGCTGGTGGGCATCGGGCTGAACAACGTGGTCGCGGTGGCCATGCGCGATGCGGTGATGGTGGCCGACATCTCGAAGGCGCAGAACGTCAAGCAGGTGGTGAAGATCCTCAAGGACCGCGGCGCCAAGCAGGCGGTGCAGTTCCCGGTCGACCACCGGCCCTGGGGCTGGTTCGAGACGCTGATCCTGGCCGACCGCTTCCAGGTCAAGCGCATCCATGTCCATCCCGGCGCGGCCCTGTCGCTGCAAAGCCATGTCCACCGGTCCGAACACTGGATCGTGGTGAAGGGCACCGCGCGCGTCACGGTGAACGACGAGGTGAAGCTCCTGACCGAGAACCAGTCAGTCTACATCCCGCTTGGCGCCGTGCACCGGATGGAGAACCCCGGAAAGGTGCCGATGGTGCTGATCGAGGTCCAGACCGGCAGCTATCTCGGCGAGGACGACATCATCCGCTACGAGGACATCTACGCACGCAAGTGATGACCGTCCGGTCACCGCGAGGCGATCCAGGGCGGCGCCCCTGGATCGCAAGGTTATTGCCCGCTTCAACACCCTGAGCTACGGTGAGGTAGTGAGACGCCTGCGTTTTTTGCAGGGATGAAGAATTTTTGATTAGGAACAATGATATGGCACACGACTCCGCCCTGAATCCCGAGGATACTGTTCTGCTGTCCGACGCCTTGGGTGATGACCTGCTGTACCAGATTAACTCGATCGACAGTACGACCGTCCCGGAAGACACCGCCTCGGCTTCCGATCTCGACTCTTCGGACGACGGACTTTCGGGCGACCTCGATCCGGATCTTATGGCCGCACTTGGCGCGGACAGCCCGGAAGACCAGACCACGATTTCGGTGGAAGGTCCCGACCTTGGCTTCCTGCGGACCGCCGCCATCTCCGCGGCGGCGACGGGCTCGATGACTGGCACGATCCAGGCCGAATACACGACCAGCGGCTGGGAATCGCAGGGCAGTTCCGGCTGCTCCTGCCCGCTCTGCGGCGGCGATTCCTTCGGCGGCGGTGGCGTCTCCGGTGGGGTCGGCGCGCCCGCTGCGGCCACCACGCTGAACACGCTGGCCACCTATCTGAACGAGCGCAACACCGGCAGCGGCGGCGCGGATTTCTGGGACGATTTCTGGGGCGGCGGCAGCGATGTCTCCACGCCCTTCTGGAACCTGACCAACACGGGCACCAATGCCCAGAACGGCGTCATCACCTTCAACCTGACCTCGGCCAACTTCTTCGACGGCAATGGCCTGGCCGGCGCCGCGCTGCAGGAGGCGATCCGCAATGCGCTGGACGTCTATGAGGACGTGCTCGGGATCAATTTCGTCGAGACGACGGACGTCAATGCCGACCTCGCCTTTGGCGACTGGGACACCGGCTTTGCCTATGCCAACTTCGACCGTGCCGCCGATGGCTCGATCTCGCGCGCCTGGATCAACATCGGCTCCGGCTGGTCGGGCAACGGCACGATCGGCGACTACTATTTCCACACGGCCCTGCACGAGATCGGCCACACGCTCGGCCTTGGCCACCAGGGCAACTACAACGCCGGTCAGGGCTCTCTGACCTATGGCAGCCAGGCGCAGTGGCAGAACGACACCATCCAGTTCACGATGATGTCCTACTGGGCGCAGGGCAACTACACCCAGGCCGGCTATGCCGCGTCGAGCGGGGCCTTCCTGGGCGATGTGAACGTGATCGGCCCGCAGATCGTGGACTGGCTGGCCCTGGACCGCATCTACAATCCGCAGGGCTTCGGCATCGACGACGGCGCCACCACCGGCAACACCACCTGGGGCTTCAACAGCACCTGGACGGATTCGGTTGCGCCGCCCACCGAGAACACCCTGAACGACGCCTTCAGCCTGATCTCCACCCTGCTCGACACCAACACGATCTGCATCGTGGACGGCGGCGGCATCGACACGCTGGACCTGTCCGGCTTTGCCAACAACACGCTCATCGACCTGCGCGAGAACTCGGCCAGCTCGACGACGGTGTACTTCTCGAACGTCGCGGGCCTGAACGGAAACCTGTCCACGTCCGTGGGCACGGTCATCGAGAACGTGGTCGGGGGTGCCGGGGCCGAGACGATCCACGGCAACAGCGCGGCCAACGACATGCGCGGCGGCGGCGGTAACGATACGATCTACGGTTACGGCGGGGCCGACGCGATCTATGGCGAAGC
>Ga0209792_1000939_pt1 | contig 16293 bp, 19 predicted proteins | sample EBPBio142005_DNA_FD_185860 | JGI IMG/M metagenome (GOLD analysis project Ga0209792, IMG submission 185860) | Wastewater treatment Type I Accumulibacter community from EBPR Bioreactor in Madison, WI, USA - Reactor 1_6/14/2005_ DNA (SPAdes)... | ecosystem: Engineered > Bioreactor > EBPR >... | reverse complement strand
TCCCCCGCCGATATGGACTTTGCCGAGTTGAAGGCGGCCGCGGCACGCGACATTGCCTTGGCTTTTGGGGTGCCGCCAATGCTGCTTGGCCTGCCTGGTGATGCAACTTACGCCAATTACCGCGAAGCCAATCGCGCACTGTGGCGCCTGACGCTGCTGCCATTGGCCAACAAGCTGCTTTCCGCGCTGGGCGAAGGCCTGCAAACCTGGTTCCCTGACCAGCACCTCGCCATCGACCTCGATCGAATTCCGGCGCTTGCCGAGGACCGCGAGCGGCTGTGGACACAAATCGGCACCGCCAGCTTCCTCAGCAACGAAGAGAAGCGCGCCATGCTGGGGCTGGCACCAAACGAGGTAAGGAACAAATCATGAACCGCGACGAAATGGTTGCCCGACTGGTCGCCCAGGCCGAAGATCAGGGCGCTGAACTGGTGACGCTGCGCGCGATTATCGAGGAAGCCAGCGAGCTCGGCGCCGAACGGGTGCTGAGCAGAATGGGGCTCGACGATCCGTCGGCCCACTCCGATCTCAGCGAGCTGCGTCAGCTGCTGCAAGCCTGGCGTGATGCCAAGTCAAGCGCGTGGAAAGCTACCGTCACCTGGCTGGTACGTGGCGCGCTGGCGCTGCTCCTGCTCGGTATCGTGATCCGCACCGGCGCGACGGGACTGCTGAAATGAAGTTCGCCGGATATGCCGCCCTGTTCGGCAAGCGCGATGCCGGTCGCGACATGATCAAGCATGGCGCTTTTGCCCGCACCCTGGCCGAACAGACCGGCCCGTTACCGCTGTTTTGGCAGCATCGCCCTGACCAGCGGATCGGGTGGGTCGAAACCCTGGCCGAAGACAGCCGTGGATTGCGTGTGATCGCCACGATCGACAACCCTGCCGGCGGCGCGGCTGCGGCGCTGAAGCGGGGGGCGGTGACCGGCCTCTCGTTCGGCTATCGCGCACGCCGGTTCACCCGCGACGCTGCCGGCCGCGATCTGACCGACATCGACCTGTTCGAGGTCAGCCTGGTGACGCATCCCATGCAGCACGGCGCGCGCGTGCACCTCGTCGCATAGTCCGATCTGCTTCACCTCTCCCTCCCCGCACCCTCCCCTCCCCACGCCCGGGGTTCTCTAGATGAAAGGTACGTGCCCATGGACAATCAAACCCCTTCCGAACCGCTGGACGCCTCGTTCGATCTCGTTGCGCGGCAGGATGCTGCCGAACAGGCGCTGAGCGCACTGCGCGGCGATGTCGACGAAGTGAAGTCGCGGCTTGAGAAGGTCAGCCGTGCCGCTGCACGTCCCGCGCTGGGCACCGGCCCGTCGGCCAGTCCGGAGCTCAAGGGCTTTGTCGATGGCTACCTGCGCTTTGGCCGCGACAGCGAACTCAAATCGATCAGCGGCGCAGTAGCGGCTGACGGTGGCTTCGCGGTCCCGCGCGAGATCGACGCACTGATCGCCGCGCAGCTCAAGCAGATCAGCCCGATCAGGTCGATTGCGCAGGTCGTTCAGACCGGTACGGCCGGTTATCGCAAGCTTGTATCGTCAGGCACCACGACCAATTCCGGCTGGGTCAGCGAAGTGGCCGCCCGGCCCGAAACCGGCACCCCCAAGTTCAACGAAATCGCCCCGCCGATGGGCGAGCTCTATGCCAACCCCGCGGCCAGCCAGGCGATGCTGGACGACGCTCAGTTCGCGCTTGAGGAATGGCTGGCCAATGAAATTGCGGTCGAATTCGCCCGCGCTGAAGGGGCGGCCTTCGTCAATGGGACCGGCACCAACCAGCCCCGCGGCTTTCTGCAGGCGCCAACCGCGCTGACCGCCGACGCAACCCGCCCGTTCGGGACGCTTCAACATGTCGTCACCGGCAACGCCGCAGCGTTTGACACCGCGCCGGAACTGAAGTTGATCGATCTGGTGCATTCCCTCAAGGCCGGCCACCGTCAGGGTGCGGTTTTTGTAATGAATTCAAAGACGCTGGCCGCAGTGCGCAAGTTCAAGGCGGCGGATGGTTCGTTCATTTGGCAGCCGGGCCTCACGGATGGAGCGCCCGTTCGCCTGCTGGGTTACCCGGTAATCGAAGCGGAAGACATGCCTGACGTTGCCGCCAACGCCGTGCCGATTGCATTCGGCAATTTCCGCAACGGTTATCTGATCGCTGAACGCCGCGAGACGACGATCCTGCGCGATCCCTTTACCAACAAGCCGTTCGTGAATTTCTACGCGACCAAACGGGTTGGCGGGCAGGTGCTCGACAGCGATGCGATCAAGCTGCTCAAGGTCTCGGTCTGAGGCATTGCGGTGGGGCCGGGCTTCCCGGCCCCTGATCTTTCTTCCCCAAAAATCCGGAGGCCGCCATGAAGCGGGCTATCGTGACGCCAGCGGCGCTTGCGCCCGCGGCGCTATCCGAGCTGAAGGAATGGCTCGGCATCGTCACCACGGGCGATGATCCGCAGCTTGGCGCCTTGCTGCGCGCCGCGCTGGACCTGTGCGAGGACTTCACCGGCATCATGCCGCTGGAGCAGACCTGCGAGGAAATCCTGCCGGTCGCCACCACCTGGCTGGAGCTGACGGCACGCCCCGTCCAGGCAATCCTCACGGTGGACGGAATTCCTGCCGAGGGGGCCCGTTTCACCCTTCCGGTATCCGCCTATGCGATCGAGCTTGAGGCTAACGGAGGCGGGCGGGTGCGTGTATTCATCCCCGGAATAGCCGGACGGATCGCGGTACGCTTCCGCGCCGGGCTGGCAACGGACTGGCCCGCCCTGCCCGATGGGCTGCGGCACGGCATCCTGCGGCTGGCCGCGAACCAGTATCGCCAGCGCGAGGGAGACGGACCGGCCCAGCTGCCGCCCGCCGCAGTCGCTGCGCTGTGGCGACCATGGCGGCGATTGCGTCTGGCATGAGCCTTTCAGGCTTCGACGCCCTTGCCGCGCGCCTGACACGGCACGCCCAGCTGCTGGCGAAGGCAGCCGCACAGCGGCGCCGTAATCCGATCGTCAGTTGGCGCAATGCCCACCTGATCTGGCCGCTGTTCCCGCCCCGCAATATCGGAGACTGAGCGATGGAAATCGCCTTGCGTACTGCCCTCATCGCCTGGCTCAAAGCAGATGCGACCTTATCCGCCCAACTCAATGCGGTGGTTGAAGAAGCACCGACGCGTACCGCCTTGCCGTGGCTGGCAATCGCCGCTTCCGCCAGCACTGACTGGAGCGTCAAGGAGCGGCGGGGCCGCGAAGTGCGTGTCGCGTTTGAACTGCACTGCCGTGCCGAAAAGCCGGACGGCGCCGCGGCGCTGATTGCCGCGATCGAAGCCCGGATCACAGCGATACCTGGCGCGCAGTCCGGCTTTCAGATCGTCACCTGCCAGTTTCTGCGCGCCCGCGCAGAGCAGCGCAGCTCGAACACCCGCGCGGTGCTGTTGGAATACCGTTTCCGATTGCTTTCCGACTGAGACCGCGAGGCTTCCCCGGATCCCCCCTTTTCAAAGGATTTGCCCATGACCGCCCAAAAAGGCAGCGCCTTCCTCCTCAAGATTTCAAACGGCGCCAGCCCGGCCGTGTACCAGACTGTCGCCGGCCTGCGCACCACCCAGATGTCAATCGCCGGGGATCCCGTGGTGATCACCTCAAAAGAGAGCGGTGGCTGGCGCGAGATGCTCTCCGGCGCAGGCGTACGTTCCGTTTCCGTCAGCGCCGCGGGAATATTTTTGGGCAGCGCGGCCGAAGCGCAGGTGCGGGCCAATGCCATGAATGGCACATTGGATGACTACGAGTTGAGCTTTGAGGATGGGGAAAAGCTGCGCGGCCGGTTCCTGGTCCAGAAGCTGGACTACTCCGGCGATTTCAATGGCGAGCGCAATTATACGCTGCAGCTCGAAAGCTCCGGCGTGGTTGCAGCCGTATGACCGGCACCGCCAACCCGCTGCGCGGCGAAGCGAGCCTCCCCCTCGCTGGTTCGCCGCGCCTGCTCCGCCCCAGTTTCTCCGCGCTGGTCGCGGCGGAGGAAGAGCTGGGCCCACTCTTCGCGCTGGTTGAGCGCGCTGGGGCGGGGCAGTTGAAACTGGCCGAAATGGCCACCCTGTTCTGGCATTGCCTGTGCGAACGCGACGGACTGAGCCGCGAGGCGGTGGGTGAAGCCGTGATTGGCATCGGGCTTGCAGAGGCAAGCAAGCCGTTGCGCGTCCTGCTGGCGCAGATCCTGCAGGGCCGGACGGAATCCCCCAGGTCGTGACCGAGCGGTTCGGCCCTGGCGCCCTGCGCCTCGCCGGGCTCGCCGGGCAATGGTTGCAATGGCGCCCTGCTGATTTCTGGGCAGCCACCCCGGCTGAACTGGCTGCAACGATGCAGCCTGCCATTCCCGCCACGTCCGATGCAGCGATGAGCCGCAGCGAGCTTAACCGTTTGATGGAGCATGATCATGGCTGACCCGATCGAAAGTCTGTTGATCGATGTCCGCGCTAACACGCAGGGCTTTGCAGCAGACATAGCGGCCATGCGCAGCACTTTTGATACCAACCTGCTAGGCGGATTCGAGCAGGCCGGATCAGTGCTGGAACGCGGCCTGCTCTCGGCCATTCGCAAGGGCAGCCTCGGTTTCGACGACCTGCGACGTGTCGCGCTGAGTGTGATCGACCAGATCGCCGGGCAGGCGCTCAACAACCTGTTCGGGGCGATCGGGATCGGCGGTGGCGGGGGCGCGCTGGGCTCAGCGCTCAACCTTGGCGGCCTGTTCGGCGCCATCCTCGGTTTGCCGGGCCGGGCCACCGGAGGGCCAGTCGCACCGGGGCGGGGTTATGTTGTGGGTGAGCGCGGGCCGGAACTGTTTGTGCCAACCAGCGCCGGACGAATCGAACCAGAACGGGGCGGTCCTGGCCGCGAAGTCAAGGTCAGTATCACCATCGCCGCGCCGGCTGGAACGTCCGCACCGCAGGCGCTGCAACGGTCAAGCCGGCAGGTCGCCAGCGCCGTGCGCCGCGCCTTGAACGAATTCTGATCCGAAGGGACGATCAATGGCTTTCTGGCTGGCAGACAAGCACGAAGGGCAGGACAGCGATTGGATCCAGCGGTTTGATCCGCGGTTCTGGACAGTCAATTTTCCGCGTCCGATGATGGCTGCACTGACCTGCACAGCCCCGGACGCGCTTCGGATCGACGTGGTGTTCCTGCGTCAAGGAGACCTGGCCGGAGTGATCTGGGATAGTACGGATCGGCTGGATCATCCCTTGCTGGCCTATGCCACCAACCGCAGTTACGCCCACACCCGGCTGAAGTTTCGCTGGCGTTCCGGCGGCATCATCGCACTCGACGGCGTCAACGGTCCTACGCTGACGCTCGAAGGACGCGACCATACCGGCACACCACGCGTATGGTATGTCAGACTATGGAACTATGCCCAAGGCACCCCCGAAGACGCAATCATCTCGCTGGACTTTTCTAACCTCGCCGGCGGGTTTCTCCTACCGGGCGAAGCCGATCCGGTGGACCCTGGCGACATCGACCGAATGTTTGTTTCCTTGGTTCCGCCGGCCTATGCAAGCGGAAGCACGACGCCTTTGCCAGCTGCAGTCGAAGGGTGGGCCGAACTCTCCGAGATCAGCTGCGAAGGTGAGCATGCAATGCTGGTTCTGGGCGATGTTATCGTCCCGCCGCACGGTCAGGCGATCGCCACCGCATATGACGACGCCTGCAACCAGACGCCGGATCGTCTGATCCGCAACGCCCGCCAGCTCGGGTATCGGGGCAGCTTGCTGCACTACGCCGGGATGAGCCACTTCATGCAGCTGGCAGCCCAACCCGCCGGCTATATTATTTCGTTTAGCGGTGAACGGATCTGCACACCGGCGAAGGTTTGGCACCGAGCATTCTTTTCGGCGGCCCATGCCGCAGGATTTTCGCCGATCCTGTCGTTGTCTTACGAACTGCTGGCCCAGCACTGCCCCCTGGGATGGCAGCAGAAGGCCGCTAACGGTGATCCGGCACGGACCGGTTGGGAACCGCCTTCAGCGCTGCTGACCCCGGCCAAGAATGGCGCCATGGCGTGGCTGCGAGACGTTGCAAGCGGGTTCGTTGCCCTGATGAAAGATGCCGGCGTGCCAATCCGCTTTCAGATCGGCGAGCCGTGGTGGTGGGTGACCACCGCTGGGCACCCCTGCATCTATGACGAGGCGGCAAAATTGGCATTCGGCGGCAGCCCGCCCATAATCCCTGATCTCAAGGAGCCACTCAACCCGGCGCAGCAGGCACTGCTCGATCAGGCAGGCGCCCTGCTCGCTAGCACGACGCTCGCCTTGCGAGACACGGTTCGGGCGACGGCTGCACCCGAACCAGCCGAAGTTTTGCTGCTGACATTTTTACCGGGGGTGCTTGATCCCGATATGCCTGACGTGCGGCGCGCCAATTTGCCGGTCGCCTGGACCTACCCCGCGTTCGACCGGCTGCAGGTGGAGGACTACGACTGGTTGACCAGCGGTGCAGATGTCTTTCGGCACAACGCCTACGCCGAGATCGCGACGCATCTCGGCTATCCTCAGGCGGAAACCGACTACCTTGCCGGCTTTGTGCTTGATCCCGTCGATCGTGACCAATGGCGGGCCATAGATGCAGCATTGGATGAGGCCCATGCCCGATCATCGCATGAGCGGATTGTCTGGGCTCTGCCGCAGGTTTGCCGCGATGGTTACGTTCGCTTGGATGATTCAGCACAAGAGGAAGATATGTTGCCGTTTGACGACTTACCTTATCCACTCGCTCTTGGCCGCGACACAACCGTCATGCCGGAATTCTCGACCAGCGTGGCCACCATGGCCTCGGGCTTTGAACGGCGGAACAGCTTGTGGTCCGATGCCCGGCTCCGCTTCGACGTTGGCCCGGGTATTCGATCGGAAGAAGAACTCGGCGTATTGCTGGCTTTCTTTCGTGCGAGGCGCGGCGCAGCGCGTGGATTTAGACTGGGCGATCCGACTGACTTCAGTTCATGCGCCATGACCGGAATCCCTACCCCGACCGACCAGTTGCTGGGCATTGCCGACGGCCAGCGCTCCACATTCGCTTTGATCAAACGCTATGGCGAAAGCGGCGCTGAACAAATCCGCAGGATCACCCGCCCTCGCGCCGGATCAGTGCAGATCAGCGTCAATGGCGTCACGACTACCAACTTTGTCCTCGAACCAGGAGGAATCGTGCGATTCCCCATTCCGCCCTCGGCGGGCCACGAAGTGCGGGCCGGATACCTGTTTGACGTGCCGGTCCGGTTTGCCGACGACCGGCTGGAAGTTGCCGGCGCGGTCTTTGCAGCCGGCGAGGTTCCCAGTGTTCCAGTGATCGAAATTCGCGAGCGTGAGGCATGAGCCGGATCTGGTTCAGTACCGAGTTGGAAACCATCGCTAGCTATTGGCGTGTGCTCCGCCGTGATGGAGTGACACTTGGTTTTACCACGCATGATCGCGATCTGTGGTTTGACGGCGTTCTGCATCGCGCCGCGCCGGGCATGGTGCCGTCGGCAATTCGCCGCTCCAGCGATTTCGAACCCGACAGTGCAGAAGTGCACGGTGCGCTCAGTCATGAATCAATAGCCGCAAGCGATCTGGCGCTCGGCCGCTTTGACGGGGCGAGGGTGCTGATTGGATTGGTCGATTGGGAAAGTCTGGAGCGGCACGTAATTTACCGCGGAGCGATAGGTGCGGTGACAGAAGAAGCGAGTAGCTTCACCGCCGAGCTAACCAGCCGTAAGGCAGAGCTTGCCTGCGACCCTGTCCCTCGTACCAGCCCAAGCTGCCGCGCCGTCTTTTGCGGGCCAGGCTGCACCCTCTCGCCCGCGCGCTTTACCCATTTTGCCACGGTGAGCAGTTTTGATGCTGTCAATAATTGCGTTGCCGTGTCCGTACCGATAGCCGGTTTAGGCGGCGGAACGTTGCGCTGGCTCGATGGGCCTTACGCCGGGATCATCATGCAAATTACTGACGTCGGCCCGTCCGGCCTAGCGCTAGACTTTCCGCTCGACAAGACGCCCCCGCCGGGCACCGCGGTAATCCTGCGCGAAGGGTGCGATCACACGTTCTCGACCTGCGTAACCCGCTTTGGCAACACCGTGAATTTCCAGGGTGAGCCGCATCTACCTGGTAACGATCTGCTGACACGCTACCCCTCGCCGATGGCATGACCGGCACAGAATTGGCTGTTGCGGCTGAAACCTTGGTCGGAACACCCTATCGCTTCCATGGCCGCAATGCTGCCTCGGGCCTTGATTGCGTGGGGTTGCTGGCGGCGGCGATGGCGAAAACCGGGCGGTCGATAACGCTGCCTACAGGTTATGGCCTGCGCCTTGCCGATCTTTCCACCTGGCTTCCGGACGTCGCCCAATGCGGGTTCGCCGATGCCCAGCCGCCACTCCTACCCGGCGACGTCGCCTTGTTTGTGCCGGGACCGGGGCAGTTCCACCTTGCCATTGCCGCGAACGGCGGCGGCTGGATCCACGCCCACGCCGGGCTCCGCCGGGTGGTTCGCGATCCACAGCCGGCCGGAGCTATCCTGCGCTGCTGGCGTCCTCTCCCCGCATTCTGAAAGTAATTTCATGGCAACCCTTATTCTTGGCGCGATCGGAACGCTGGTTGGCGGGCCGATTGGCGGTTCGATTGGTGCTTTGATCGGCCGATCGGTGGATGGTCGCATTTTCGGTAATGGCCGACGCGAGGGACCGCGGCTGAACGAGCTCAGCCTGACAACCTCAAGCTATGGCGCGCCGATTCCCCGCCATTTCGGACGGATGCGCGTAGCAGGCCAGATCATCTGGGCGACGCAGCTTGCCGAACACCGTGACAAGCAAGGTGGCGGCAAGGGCAGCCCGACCGTGACCAGCTATTCCTACACCGCCAGTTTTGCCGTCGCCTTGTCAAGCCGCCCGATCGCGGCAGTTGGCCGAGTATGGGCTGATGGCAAGCTGCTCCGTGGCGAAGCGGGCGACCTCAAGACGGGCGGGATCTTCCGCTTTCATTCGGGTCAGGCGGATCAATCCGTCGACCCGTTGATCGCGGCGACAGAAGCCGGCGGGCGCTGCCCGGCATATCGCGGCCTCGCCTATGCCGTATTCGAAGACCTTCAGTTGGGTGATTTTGGAAATCGCCTGCCATCGTTGTCATTCGAAATATTTGCCGATGAACCCAGTCTGACCGTGGGCGATCTGCTGGACGGCGTCGTGGACAACTTCGCCGCAGAAATGCCGCTACCTGGTGTCCGCGGCCTCTCCATCGAGGGACCTTTGGTCGAAACGTTGGCATCGCTCGATCCGTTCTACCCGATCAATTGCGATGCCTGCGATGACGAACTGGTGCTAACAGCCAGCCATAATGTCGTCCTGCCGGTGACCTTAGGCGAACCCGCGACCTCCTCAGCCCAAGACGATTTCGGCAGCCAGGTCGGATTCGTTCGCAAACGCGCCGGGCAGGACAGCGCGCCAATAGCGGTGTTACGCTACTATGACCTTGATCGCGACTATCAACCGGGTGCGCAGCGTGCCCCGGGACGTCCGTCACCAGGCCAGCCCCGCGCCGTCGATCTGCCAGCGACGCTCGATGCCGCGGCTGCGCGCCAGGCGATCCACCGGGCCAGCAATCGCGCCAGCTGGAACCGTCAGACGATGTCCTGGCGCGTGGCAGAACTTGATCCCCAGGTGCGGCCCGGCGCGACAGTATCTTTGCCCGGCCATGCCGGCCTGTGGTGTGTGGCGGAATGGGAATGGCGCGAGTCGGGTATAGAACTCACGCTAACGCGATTGCCGCCCGTTGCCGTGCCGACTACACCAGCGGCGGATTCCGGTCGCATCGTCCCCCCGCCAGACGAGGATCTGGCCGCCACGGTTCTGATGACCTGCGAGCTGCCGTGGGACGGCATCAGCGCCAAATCCGTACCCTTGATTATGGCAATGCCTTCTGCCGCAACCTCATCGTGGTCTGGGGCCAGCCTTTACGTTGATCGGGGGGATGCTGTTCTTCAACCGCTGGGACCAACCGGACGAACCCGCGCCATCATCGGGACCGCACTTTCGCAGCTTGCCCCGGCCTCACCCTTGCTGTTTGATCGCACAGGGTCGGTTGAGATCATGCTGGCCGGTGCCGACCTCTCACTGGTCGATGCGACGATGCGGCAGCTTGCAATGGGCGCGAACCGGGCACTCGTCGGTCAGGAAATCATTCAATTCGCTACCGCGCAGCCTATGGGCGAGGGCCGCTGGAAATTGTCCGGTCTGTGGCGCGGGCGTGGTGGAACCGAAGACGCCATTGCGACCCACATGATCGGTGAAGCCTTCATCCTGCTGGATGGCACAGGCATCAAACTTGATACTGAAGCGATTGGCAATGTGCCTGACACAGCTATCGTGGCAATAGGATTGGCCGATACGGATCCGGTTCGCGCACCCATTCTGCTGAGAGGTATCGCCCTGCGTCCGCTCGGTCCGGTCCATGCTCAGTGGACGGTTTTGACCGACGGTTCCCATCAATTGCGCTGGGTCCGCCGCGCGCGCGGGGCTTGGCTGTGGTCGGATAGTGTAGACGTACCACTCACCGAACAGGTTGAAGTCTACGAGGTGTCCTTCGTGGCCGGTGGGCAAGTGGCGGCGCAATGGGAAACTACCACAACTGCGCTGACGATTACTGCCAACGAGATCGCCGGTCTGCGCACAACCTTTCCAACCGGACATTTCGCGATCCGCCAACGCGGCGATCATGCACTGTCGCGCCCGCTGCATATCGATCTGCCCGCCCCGTGAGTTTCACCGCCTGCACATTTAGGACAAGCCATGTCAGAACCCCTGTTCGATTCCCGCACGCCCCGCCTAGACCTGCCCCTGCTGTTTGCCGGACAGTCGCAGAAGGAAGGGTTTGTGAATGAAATTTCCGCCCGCCTCGACGCCTTGCTGGGCCTTGCCATCGAAGGCGAACTGGCAGCGGCACCACCCGCAGCGCTCGACGGGCAAAGCTGGCTCGTCGCCGCAGGTGCCAGCGGAGCCTGGCAGGGCAGATCCGGGCAAATTGCCTCTCGCCAAGCCGGAAACTGGATCTTTACGGCACCGGTTGATGGTCTTCGACTGCTTAACCGCACCACAGGTCAGGAAGTGCGTTATCATGCAGGATGGCAAGCCCCGGCCAGGCCGGCAACTCCTTCCGGTGGTATAACGGTCGATGCTGAAGCCCGCTCGGCAATCAGTGCAATCGTCACTGCTCTGACCATTGCCGGGATCATTCCGGCGTTGTGAAATGCGGCTCGGATCAGTGCCGCGGTGATCGGCAGCACGCCGGCGCAACCCCGAACTGGAGGCATTTCATACCGAATCGGCCACAAAACGCGACAATTATGCAACAGTCGCGGGGTTTGAGCGCTTGCGCGGCCAAATCGTTACAGTTAGACAACGCGCACTCGGTGGCTCAATCCTATTCAAAGGGGAAAACCATAATGCGCAAGATCATCCTGGGGATGGCGCTGGCCTCGTCGGCCCTCGCGACGCCGGCTCTGGCCCGCGACGATAGCTGGTACATTGAAGGCGACGTCGGCGGTGTACTGATCGAAGACATGGAAAACCTGGTCTCTCCGGGTTTTGGTCTGATGAACACTGCTGTCGGCTATGACGTTGGCGGAATCGTCGGCTATGACTTCGGCGGTTTCCGTCTGGAAGCCGAAGCCAGCTATCGTCGCGCCAAGGCTGACGGATTTAACGTTTCCGGTGCTCAGACCTTCTCAGGCTCCAACCTCGACGGAAATGCCAGTGCGCTGAGCTTCATGCTCAACGGCCTGCTTGATTTCGGTGATGACGATGGCCTGCAGGGCTACGTTGGTGGTGGTGCCGGTATCGGCCGGGTCAAAATTCTGGCCGACACGCCAAGCCGGACCTACGTTGACGATTCGGATTCGGGCTTGGCCTGGCAGGCTCTCGCAGGCCTGCGTATGCCGGTCAGCAGCAAGGTTGACGTCGGCCTGAAGTACCGTCTGTACAACCAGAACAATGTAAAGCTGGTCAGCCCGACCAATGCCGCGCTGGAAACCAGCTTTCGGTCGCATTCGGTAATGCTGACGCTCGGCTACAACTTTGGCGAACCGGCTCCGGTTCCGCCGCCGGTTGTAGAAGCCCCCGCTCCGGTTCCGACCCCGCCGCCTGCCCCGGCACCGGCTCCCGTGGTTGAAGCTCCGGTCTGCAACAAGGGTCCGTACATTGTGTTCTTCGACTGGGATAAGTCGGACATCACGCCGGAAGCGGCTTCGATCCTCGACAGCGCCGTGACGGCCTATGGCAACTGCGCCAATGTTCCGATCATGCTGGCCGGTTACACCGACCGTTCGGGTTCGACGACCTACAACCAGGGCCTGTCGGAGCGCCGCAACGCGTCGGTCACGGCTTACCTGACCTCGCGCGGCGTCCCGGGTGGAGCGATCTCCAGCCAGGGCTTCGGCGAAAGCAACAACCGCGTACCGACCGCTGACGGTGTGCGCGAACTGCAGAACCGCCGGGTGGAAATCACCTACGGTCCGGGTTCGGGCATGTAACGCTTACGCGTTCACGCAAAATATGATCGAGGGGCCGGAGCAATCCGGCCCCTTTTTCGTTATGATCTTAGGAGAGTTCAACACCTGGAAGTGCCATGACCCGTAAGATCCCGCTGCTAACGCTTTTGATCGTCTCCCTTACCGGATGCACCACGCTTGGCGAGCTACCGCGCACGCAACTCGCAACAGCGCAGCTACACCAGGCGAACGGTGCGCCCGCGGGTACGGCGGTACTTGCCGCTTCGGGGGAAAGGCTGATCCTGTCTATGGCGGTGGTCGGCCTGCCCGAAGGGGTCCGCGGCACTCACCTGCACATCACGGGCCGCTGCGATGGCCCAAATTTTGCCAGTGCTGGGGGCCACCTCAACCCGGGGATGCGGCAGCATGGCACCCATAACCCGGCTGGTAGCCATTTGGGTGATCTGCCTAACCTGACCGTCGACAGTTACGGTGCCGGAGCCATCACAGCGGTGCTGCCCGGCCCTCGCGGAGAGGTTGAAGCAGCACTGTTTGACGGTGACGGCACGGCAATTGTCATCCACGCGACCGCCGATGACTACCGCACTGATCCTTCCGGCAACAGCGGCCCCCGGATAGCATGTGGCATCCTGACGCGGAGCTAAATTGCCGGTCTTACAGACTATTCCCCCGCACGTTGTGCCAGTGTTGCTTCAGCCTGCGGGACTGTGCGGTAAGCATAGATAAGAAAGACCAAGGCGATCGGGGCTACACCCACCAGTGAAAGGATCCCGGTGCGCAGATCGCCGACGAGCTTGCCGTTTACTTCAGTTCCGGCAAGGTCCGAGATCAAGCCGACCAGATAGGGTCCGAATGCCAAGCCCACCAAGGTCGTTCCGAGGAAGAATGCCGCAGTGGCGGTGCCACGCATCCGTGGCAGAACCAAGTCCTGTGTCGTAGCGGCAGCCGCTCCCAGCGCGGCGGCGCCGAACATGCCTGCCAGGAAGTTCATAGCGTAGAACAGAGTCGCGCTTTCGGTGGAATAGCCAACCCACAGTGGAACAATGGGGGCGATGACTCCAAAGATGATAACCAGAATACGCCCGGCAGGAATCTTGGACCGCAGGGCGTCTGCAAGCCGACCACCAATGATCACCCCTATAAAACCGGAAACCGCTCCGTTCGCGCCCAGTATAAAAGCCAGTTCCTGTTTCGGTAATTGCAGAACACGTTCGGCATAAGGAGCTGACCAGGCGCCGAGCGCCCAAGCCACCAGAGAAACCAGGCTATAACCCAGTGTCGTGGCAATGAAGGCAGGCGTGCCCCAGATCAGACGCCAGGTCGCAGGGTCGCGAGCCTTCAAGGCACATGCCCATGAAAACACGGCATAATATCCAATTCCAACCGCCAGCCATTGCGGCTTATTGCCGGTCAGCCCAATCATCATCCATACGAACGCCGCCACCACCGCCGCGGCGACCAGATTGATGATCAACGCCCGCCCACCGCGCCTCCAGGCACCATATGCGGTAAACGGCGGCACGATGGTCGACAGGTCAAAGAAGAAGTCGGCAAAGGGGCTTTTCGACCCGGGGCTGGATATTCCGTCCATGGCCCCACGCAGCGGCTCACGCAGCGTGGCTACCCACAGGGCGAGTAGCACCCCCGGGATGCCGACTGCCAGGAATGCTGCTTGCCAGCCGACCAAGCCAAGCGGGCCCCCCTGCGGATAGGCCGCGTTCCACGTTGCACCGATTTTCGCCCCAATCAGCAGCGAAACTCCCCCGCCGATGTAAAGCCCCGACGAGTAAATCGCCAGCGCCGTCGCCCGCTGCCGCTTGGGGAAATAGTCGGATATCAGTGAATAGGCCGTCGGGCTTGCGGTAGCTTCGCCGACACCCACCCCCATCCGGGCCAGTGAAAGCGTGAGCTGATTTTGAGCAAAACCGGACAAAGCCGTCATAGTTGACCACAGTGCCAAGCCCAGCGAGAGTAGTTTCTTGCGATTCCAGTTATCCGCCAATCGGCCCAGCGGCACGCCAAACAAGGCATAGAACACGGCGAACGCCGCCCCGAACAGAAAGCCCAGGTCAGCATCGCTGAGCTTGAGGTCGCGTTTGATATCTTCGGCCAGGATGCTGAGGATTTGGCGATCGATGAAGTTTAGGATGTAGACCACCACCAAAACAGCAAGCACGTACCAGCTGTAACCGCTGGCCTTGGGTTCGGCCGACGTGCTGCCGCTTTTCTCGATCACCCGGTAATCTCCCTCAATTCAGTCACGCGTAGCGCGTCGTATCGGCAAACCCCGCTTTCGCAAAGCCTTCTTGGCGCAAGCGGCAGGAATCACATTGTCCGCAAGCCGCTCCATCGGGCTGTGGATCATAGCACGACCAACTCATCGCCGGATCAAGCCCCAGCCGGATACATTCCCGGGCGATCTCCCCCTTGGACATGAATTGCAGGGGAGCATGAACGCGAAAATCCCCACCTTCCACACCTGCCTTGGTCGCCAGTCGCGCAAGATCGGCAAAAGCTGCGATAAATTCTGGACGGCAATCCGGGTACCCTGAAAAATCGAGCGCATTGACCCCGATCACAACATCCCGGGCACCCAATGCCTCAGCCCAAGCAAGGGTCAGGGACAGGAACAGCAGGTTTCTGGCCGGCACATAAGTGACCGGAATATCATCTCCCAGTCCGTCTTTGGGAACAGCAATATCGTCGGTCAGGGCCGAGCCGCCGAATTGCCGCAGATCGAGCGGAAGAACGATGTGCCGCTCCGCCGCCAGCTCCGCCGCAATGGTCCGAGCCGCATCAAGTTCGCGGCGGTGCCGTTGGTTGTAATCAATGGTGAGCGCACAGATCGCATAGCCCGCCTCGCGCGCCAACCCGGCGCAAACCATGGAATCGAGGCCGCCTGAAAGCAGAACCACTGCCGTGCGGCCATTTCCTTGCGAAAGCTGTTGCATCACGCCCGGCTAGCCGCTGCGTTATCGCGTGGCAACCGTTGCAATCAGTTACATTCGCCAATCCGGCGCGCTTCGCCAACAAGCTCAAACGGCAACCCGCCAGCAATACCGCGCGTATCGATCTGCACCAGCCGATTGGTTTCCTTGCGGATCTGGGTCCGCCCGTAACCACGCCCCTTGCAGGTATACTGCACGACCACTTCGGTAGCGGTGTCCTGAACGACATAGCGTTCACAAGCCATATCCGGGTGGCGTAGCTGAATCAGCTTCTGCCCGTGAGCCACGCAAACTCGCACTGGGGCAACGCTGGTACTGCGCTCCCGGATCTCCCACCGCCCGGGCTCAAGCTGATCCAGCATCGTCAGCGACGATCCCGTGCCCGACGCCGGGACCGAGCAGGTCAACAACACCGCAAGCGCGGCACCGGCAATACGCATCAATCCACTCACAGGCCTGGTTGCTCCCGGACTTGCGATGGACATCCGCCATCCGATCCTGAAGACCTTGTACCACGGCGACACTGATCGGCCAAGTGTGCATTTTTGTCGATGAGCCGAACTTTCACGCGTCGATCCTGAAAAATTTAGAACAGAACGCGCAATCGACGACAATCACGCCATCCGCGTCGCGCATCTCCACCCGATCCTCTTCGGCAAATTTCGACAGTACCGACCGATAGTGTTCAGTGGTACAGCGGCATCCGCGCGACAGGTCGCCAAGCGGCTGAACCCGTACCTCAGGTTCGTCATGAAATAGTCGCCAGATCAGGGCCTCCAGCGACAGATCCGGGTCGACCAGTTCGTCATGTCGGATACTGCCCGCCAAAACCGCCACGTGTTCC
>Ga0209792_1000938_pt1 | contig 16294 bp, 18 predicted proteins | sample EBPBio142005_DNA_FD_185860 | JGI IMG/M metagenome (GOLD analysis project Ga0209792, IMG submission 185860) | Wastewater treatment Type I Accumulibacter community from EBPR Bioreactor in Madison, WI, USA - Reactor 1_6/14/2005_ DNA (SPAdes)... | ecosystem: Engineered > Bioreactor > EBPR >... | reverse complement strand
TGGGTCAGGATGCCCGGATCGACCCGGGCATCGGAGCACGCCACGATCAGTATCTTGGGCGACTGGCCCTCGGTCGCCAGCTTCTCGAACAGGTCGAGGTGCTCGCGGTAATAGCCAAGGCGGAAATCCGCGAAGCCCTTGAGAAGCCGTTCCAGCGCCATGGGTTACTTGTGCCTGTTTGCGGGGTGCGGCGACATAGACGATGATGCTTTCTTTGGCAAATTCCACAAGTTTGTACGGTATGACTGAAGAACTTCTCTACGAAAGACGCGACGACATCGGCTGGGTGACATTCAACCGACCCAAGGCCCGCAATGCGCTGACTTTCGCCATGTACGAAGGGCTGGCGGAGATCTGCGGCCGGATCGGCCGAACCAAGGAGATCCGCGCCCTGGTGATCACCGGCGCCGGCGAAAAGGCCTTTGCCGCCGGCACCGACATCGCCCAGTTCAAGAGCTTCGAGAGCGGCGACGACGGCATCGCCTACGAGCGCAAGATCGACCGCATCGTCGGGACCATCGAGGCCTGCCCCGTGCCGACGATTGCGGCCGTGTCGGGCTTTTGCACAGGCGGCGGCGCGGCCATCGCCGCCGTCTGCGATTTCCGGATCGCGGCGACGAACGCCCAGTTCGGCTTTCCCATCGCCCGCACCTTGGGCAATTGCCTGTCGATGGCCAACTATGCGCGGCTGGTCGCTCTGGTCGGGCCGCAGCGGGTCAAGGAAATGCTGATGCTGGCCAAGCTCATCGACGCCCAGGCGGCATTGGCCTGCGGGCTTGTCAGCGAATTGTTGCCGGATCCGGCAACCCTCTACGCGCGGGCCGAGGAACTGGCCCGGACGCTCGCCGGCCACGCGCCGATCACCATGCAGGTCACCAAGGAGGCGCTGCGGCGACTCCAGGCCCGTATGGGCGACGAGAATATCGACGATCTCGTCAGACTGGCTTACGGTAGCGCCGACTTCCGCGAGGGCATGGCGGCCTTCCTGGAGAAGCGGGCGCCCAAATGGTCAGGCGCCTGACTTAAGGAACGACCACCGAGGGGGACGTAATGATACGGATTGCCAAGATTGCCACGGTTCTGGGCCTGTGCGTAGCCGCCGCCGCCTGCCAGAATCCGAAGCAGGTAATTGCGAACAAAGAAGACATGATGATCGCGGCCGGCTTCAAGTTCGTGCCGGCGAACACACCGCAGCGTCAGGCGGCGTTCCGCTCGCTGCCGCCGCACAAGTTCTCGCGCGAGATCAAGAACGGCCAGGTCTTCTACGTCTATCCGGACCCGACCGTCTGCGTGTGCATCTATGTCGGCAACTCGGCCGCCTATGGCACGTACCGCAACAACGTCTTCCAGAAGAACCTGGCGGACGAGCAGCAGATGACGGCCGACGAGAACGCCATGAACGATTGGGATTGGGGTCCCTGGGGCGGCTATCCCTATCCCGGCTGGTACTACTAGCCACAAGCCTGCGGCTGCCAGAACCACTTCCCGGCCTCCGCGCTTTGCTGCGCGGGGCTCAGGCCGAGGTCAGCCAGCGCTCTGGCATCGAGCATCGTGAGCTGGCGGCGCGTCAGAACTGCGCCTCGACAGAACCCAATCCGACGAAGGTGCCACGGGCGTGCGTGCCCGGCGGAAAATAGCGCAGGCCGGTCCATGAACCTGTCGTGATCGCCTGGCCAACGCGGAGGCCGCCACGGTAGCGCACCGCATGGTCGATCATCCAGGCGAGCGGCCGCACCGGATCGACGGCGCCGAGCCCGCCCTTCTGGTCGACGACCGTCTTGCCGTCGATGTCGAGCGTCACTCGAAGATTCGCCCAGTCCTGGGCCTTCCAGTTCTGGATCGCCCCGCCCACCACCAGCGCATGGTTCATCTGGTTGTCGGCGAGCAGCCATTCGGGATCGAGCTTCTGGAAATTGGCGAGCCGTGTATCGACCACTTCCATGCCGACGAAGGCATCGCCGACGACAGAGAGGGCTTCGTCGTAGCTCACCGGCGTGTCGCGTGCTGCGATGTCGCGCGCGATGTGGAAGGAGATCTCGATCTCGACCCCGATCATGTGCATCGCCTTGCCGTCGAAGCGCCCCGGCGAAGGAATGAGTGCACCCGCCAGAAGGGGCGCCGGATTCGGCTCCGCCGTCGGCGTCCGCGCGCCGACTTTCCAACCGGCGACTGGTCCCGTCGCGGCGGCAACTCCGTCCTGAATGGCATAGACCGCAGAGCGGTCCGGCAGTTCGAACGGCGACGCCACCTGCGTGCCGGAACGCCGGGCATTCAGCAGAGCGTGCACGGCGTGGGAAATATCGATGGTCATGTTAAGCTCGCGCAAAGCAACGAAAGACCGGAGGAACAATGCCCTACGCGAGCGGGCGCGTCATTCACGACGCCGACGCCCACATCATGGAAGTGCCGGGCTTCCTCGAAAATTATCTCGAAGCCGGACATCGGGCGACAGTAACCGACAAGGTGCTGTTCCCTCGGCACGAGGGATTTCATAGCCACCTCAAGGACGATCACCGGCAGGGCATCGCCGATGGCAGCGGTTTCGACGAAGCGCAGATCATGCTCGCCAAGAACTGGGACGCGCTCGGCGCCTACCGCAAACAGGATCGCACGCGGTCGGTCGAGCTGCTGGGCTTCGCCAGCCAACTCATGTTTACGACGGCGCTGCTGAACTACTCCTCGGTGCTGGAAGGTGGACGCGATCCCGACCTCGCCTACGCCGTAGCCCGCGCCCATACGCGCCACATGGTCGACTTCTGCTCGGTCGACCGCCGGCTGCTGCCGACGGGCTATGTGCCGCTGATCGACTTCGAGCGCACCGCCAGGGCGGCACGCGAAGCGATCGACCTCGGCGCCAAGGCGCTGATGATCCCCTCGCGCTGCCCCGACGCCCATTCACCAAGCCATATCGGCTTCGATCCGTTGTGGGCCGTCGCCCAGGATGCCGGCCTGCCGATCGTGTTCCATGTCGGCGGCGGCGGGAAACTTCTCGAAGAGGCCTATTTCAACAACGGCCTGCCGCCGGTCCCCGACTTCCATGGCGGCGACGACAATTTCAAGTCGATCGACTACATGGCCATCGCCTATCCGGTGATGAAGACGCTGACGGCGCTGGTCGTCGACCGTGTACTCGACCGCTTCCCGCGGCTGAAGTTCGGCGTCATCGAGCAGGGCGCCTCGTGGGTGCCGGGCTGGATGCGCAACATGGATAGCGCCCACAACGCCTTCTACAAGAACGAGGAGCGGCTGCAGAAGATGTCGCTGAAGCCCTCGGAGTTCGTGGCGCGCCAGGTCCGCGTGACGCCCTACCCGCACGAAGATGCCGGCTGGATCATCGCCAATACGGCCGACGAGGTCTGCCTCTTCTCCTCGGACTATCCGCACATCGAGGGCGGCCGTCATCCCATCAAGCGCTTCGAGGCGTCCATGGAAAAGGCCGGCACCAGCGAACGCCAAAAGCAGAAGTTCTATTGCGACAACTTCATCGACCTGATGGGCAACGGCCTCGCCGCCGATCTGCGCCATCCGGCACAGGCAGCAGCATGAAGACCTACTCGACGCTTCTCCAGAGTCAGACCGGCGCGGTCCGCACCATCACCACGAACCGGCCGGACGTGCTGAACGCGCAGAGCCGGCTTCTGCTCGAGGAACTGGACGACGCCTTCCTGCGCGCTGCCGACGATCCCGAGGTACGCGTCATCATCCTGGCGGGCGCCGGCAAGCATTTCTCCGCCGGGCACGATCTCGGCAGCCCGCAGGAGATGGAGGACCAGAAGAAGACCGCGCTGGAGCCCGGCTTCAAGGGCGAGTACCGGCGCCTGTGGGAGCGCTTCTTCGAGAACACCATGCGCTGGCGCGACCTGCCCAAGCCCACCATCGCCCAGGTCCAGGGCTACTGCATCATGGGCGGCATGATGATCGCGTCGGCTTGCGACATCATCATCGCCAGCGAGGATGCCCAGTTCGCGGACCGCGCCGTCAAATGGGGCGGCTCGCACGTTCAGTACTTCTCGATGCCGTGGGACTTCGGCCCCCGCAAGACCAAGGAATACCTGTTCACCGGCGAGTTCATCTCCGCGGCCGAGGCCGAGAAGGCCGGCCTGGTGAACCGCGTGGTGCCGCGGGAAAAACTCGAAGACGAGACCATGATGCTGGCCCAGAAGATCGCCGAACGCGACCCCTATGCGCTGAAGCTCGCCAAGGCGTCGGTCAACGAGACGCAGGACGCACAAGGCTGGCGACAGGCCATGGAGGGCGCTTTCAAGAACTACATGCTGACCATCCCGCACCGCATGGAGATGGGCACCTATGGCCCGGCCGCCCGCGAGAAGGCCCCGAAGGACCGCTTCGCCGTTCTCAACAAGAAGGTAGGCTAGCGCTTCGGCGTGACGACCGGCGGCCTCGGCGGCGCTTCGAGGCCGGTCGACATCTTGAAGGTGAGTGTGGTCACGAAGCGCATCGTGTCGTAGGCCTCGGTACCGTGTGTGCCGGGCGTAGAATCGATCGCCATCACCTCGACCATATAGGTGCCTTTCCATGGCAGATCGACATCGAACGCGCCGCTATCGTCGGTCTTGAGTTCACGCTGCCAGCCGAACTCGGTGGCAACCTCGACCTTTGCCTTGGGCAGCGGCTGGCCGTCGTAGAAGACCCTGAAGGCCCCTGGCTTACCCGTCGGCACGATGTCGAGGGTGATCAACGGCTTGCGCTCGGAGAAGTCGCCGACATAGCGCGCCGACAGGCGGCCCAGCGTTCGCGTGACCTCGTCGCCCCGCTTGCGCTCCATGACGCGCACCTGCTCGGCAACGACGCTTCCGGTTCCAGTCGGAGCGCCGCCGAGCTGGAACGCCGCCGGTCCCTTCTCGATCTTCAGCGTGGTCTCGCCGGACGCCCCGAACGCCTTGGCAGCCGGCAGCGGCTCGAAGCGATCGAGCAGGCCGGGCGAACCCTCGCGCAGATTCTCGCCGAACTCGCCGAAATAGAGCTGAAAGCCCTCACCCTCCGGCTCGATCCAGAGCGCATGTGCCGAGGCAGCGGCGGTGAACGACAGCCAAAGAAGGGCGGCGATGACAAGACGCATGACGATGTCCTCCGAAGGACGAGAAATACCTTCGGCCGATATCGATTACTAGACGCAATCTAAAATATGAGAAACGAAGACAGGCGACCTTGAGGCCGCCTGCCCCTCTCCCCGATCAAGCCGCGCGGCGCTTGCGCTCGGCCATTTCGATCCCCATCGCATGGGCAACCGACGGCCGCTGCAGGTGCTTCTGGTAGTAGGCGTTGATCGTTGGCCACTTCTTGAGATCGACGCCGACGAAGCCGAACCAGTTCAGGAGCGTGACCAGATAGGCATCGGCCACGGTGAAACTCGTGCCGACGAGCGCGTCACGATCCCCCAGCTTCTTCGCGAGATAGTCGAGCGTCGGCTCCATCAGGGCACGGGCGGCCGCCTTGGTCGGCTCGGCCGCGGTCTGGGAGAAGACGTTGGCGAAGATGCGCTTGTGCACCTCGGTCGACAGATAGTTCAGCGTGTCGATCAGCTCGTAGCGCTCGATCGTTCCCCAGGCCGGCGCCAGTCCAGCGTCGGGCTTGCGGTCGGCGAGATATTGGAGGACCGACGGCCCCTCGTTCAGGACGCGACCATCCTCCAGGCGCAACGCCGGGACATAGCCCTTGGCCGAGATCGCATAGTAATCGCCGCCGTCGTCGGTTTTCTTGTTCTCGACGAACCGGACCTTGACCGGCAGACCAGCCTCCACAGCCGTGATATGCGAGGCCAATGAACACGCAAGTGGTGAAGCGAAGAGTTCCATCGCATCCTCCTTAATTTTTTGCGATATAGTACATAAATATGCCGCCACAGCGCCGTCAAGGATAATTATGCGAACCAGTACAGAATCCACGAAAAAACCCCGCGGCCGCCCCCGCTCCTTCGATACGGCCGAGGTCCTGGAGCGTGTGCGCGGCGTGTTCATGGAGAAGGGGTTTGCGGCGGCCTCGCTCGACGAGCTGTCCGAGGCGGCCGGCCTCAACCGACCGAGCCTCTACGCCGCCTTCGGCGACAAGGAGCAGCTCTACATCCAGGCCCTGCGCTTCTACGGCGCCAGGAGCGTGGAAACACTCGACAAGATCCTGGCCGGCGCCGGTCCGATCGAACAGCGCCTAGCCAAGGCCTACATGGCGGCCATCGACCTCTACACCGCGCCGCCGGCCAGGCTCGGCTGCATGATCGTGGGCACGGCCGCCGTGGAGTCGCCGACTCACCCGAAGATCGCCGCCGCTGCGACCGAGCTGCTGGCCAGTATCGAGAAGAGTCTGGAGCGGGCCTTTGCTGCCAGTGAACTTCCGCCCGAGCCAACTCCGGCCGCTCGCGCTCGCATGGCCGGCGCCATCCTGTACGCCATCGCCATTCGCGCCCGAATCGGCATGAAAGCCGCCGAGCTGCGGGCCTTCGCCAACTCCATGGTCCCGGTGATCTGCAGGTAGGTTGTGTCCTCGGCTCTCCCGGCACGGTACTTCGCTGCAGATAGCCCCGCCGTGCTGCGGTGATAGACTTCCTTCCGGGCGGCGGTTGCGCCGTTGAATGTGCCAGGAACAGGGACAAGAAACATGGATTTCACCGGGAAGGTCGCTCTCGTTACTGGCGGCGGCAACGGGATCGGCCGCGCAGCCTCCTTGGGCTTTGCCAAGCATGGCGCAAAAGTGGTGGTAGTAGATCGAGACGGGTCGGCCGCCGATGCGACGACCGGCATCATTCGCCAGAATGGCGGAGAAGCCATCGCCGTGACGGCGGACGTCACGAAGTCTTCCGACGTTAAAGCCTACGTGAAAGCCGCCATCGAGACGTTCGGACGGATCGATTGCTTCTTCAACAACGCCGGCATCGAAGGCAAGGTCACGCCGACAGCCGAGTATGACGAAGCGGTCTTCGATGCCGTGATCGGCGTCAATGTGAAAGGCGTGTTTCTTGGATTGCGCCACGTCCTGCCGGAGATGATCCGCCAGGGCGGCGGCTCGGTCGTGAATACTGCCTCGGTCGCCGGCCTGGTCGGAACGCCCGGCATGCCGGCCTACGTCGCGTCGAAGCATGCCGTGATCGGACTGACCAAGACGGCAGCAGGCGAAGTTGCGCGGCAGGGCGTGAGGGTGAACGCCGTATGCCCCGGCCCCGTCGACACACGGATGATCCATGCGCTGGAAGAGCAGATCGCGCCCGGCGATGCCGCCGCGATGAGCGAGCGCTATCAGGCGGCGCAGCCGACCGGGCGCTATACGACCCCCGAGGAGATCGCCAACATGGTCCTCTTTCTCTGCTCCGACCTCGCGACCAACACCACGGGCGCCCAATACGTGGTCGATGGTGGGCGAACCGCGACCGGCGGCGCCGTCACCAATCTCGCGGCCAGGCCGGCGTCGCGTTAGCTCGCGTCGGTGTCTCGATCTCAGTAGTCGTAGACGTTGACGGCCTTCGCCACCAACGCGTCGAGGGCCTGCGCCATTGCTTTCACCGTTGACTCGTCCCTGACGCCGTACTCGGCAGCGAGACGATCCAGGGCGTGATAGCCCACCCAGACACGGCTGCGCGCGTCTTCCCACACGGACAGGCGCAGCGGTAGGTCGAGCGCTATCGCCTGGTTATCCTGCATGAGCTTGGTGCCGACCTTGGGATTGCCGAAAACGAGGACCTTCGTTGGCCGGAGTTGCATCCCGACCTGCTGTGCATTGGCCTCGTGATCGAATATCGCGAAGACCGGCACGTTCTGCGCCCTAAGCCGAGCCTCCAGTCGGGAAATGGTCTCGCCGACTGGAAACTTGCTTTCCTGTGCCACGATTCCTTCGGACGCTACTCCGGCACCGAGCCCCGCCTTGTAGGAGTCGGCGATATCCCGCGCGAGGAGGGTCAGATCCAGGCCCTCCTTGTTCGCGAGGAGCGTCACGCAAACGAGATCTTCGGCGGCCGTAAAGCGGCTAAGATAGGCGCTGAAGCCCGGTACAGATCCTTTGATCTCCATGAACCCGGGATGGCGTGTGAATTCCCAGCCGGCCATGGCGGGAACGATGGTTCCGTTGGCGAGCTTGGTCGGCTTGTAGATCAGCGCCCTGTTCGCCTCGTTCTTGACGAGGATGCCTCCCGCGAGAGCGATGTCCCAAGCGCTGATGTCCTCTGCCGATGACCAGAGGCTGCCGAAAGCGAAGAGATTTGCCGATGCCTTGGGATCGATCGCCACGAGCTTGCCGTCGACACTCCTGTAGCCGGTGGCAGGCTCGACCGGATTGATGAAGGCGATCTCGGACTTGAACTTGCTGTGCTGCTTCTGGCCGGCTGCGTTCTGCGGCCGGTCGGTAAAGGACTTCGCGGCGAAATCTTCGGCGAACATGGTGCTGCGCAGCCCCAGCGGCTCGATCTGATGCCGCGTGACATAGTCGTGGAACGCCATGCCGCCCGCGCGTTCGACGATCATGCCGAGCAAAAGGAAATTGGTCGCGCTTAGACGCACCTGGCTGCCGCGCTCGAACAGGAGCGGAGTAGCCGACACCATCGCAGCCAGCTCGGCGGGCCTGTAGCTGCGGTCCGCATCAAAGCCGGGAGCTGTCCGGTAGTCGGCAATACCGGAAGCGTGCTGCAGAAGCTCCAGGACGGTCGTCTTGGTCCATGCAGCAGGCAGGCCCGGCAGGTGCTTTTCGATGGCATCATGAACATCGAGCTTCCGCGCCTCGTGGAGCTGGAAGATGGCGACGGCGGTGAAGCCCTGCGTCAGCGGGCCGATGTTCCACGATGTCCGCGTCGAGGCCAGCTCGTCGTGCGTGAGGCTCGCGCGGCCGTAGCCGGCGGAGCGCGGAATGTAGGGTGCCTGGACGATGGCCATCGCCAACCCCGGCACATCGTGCTTCTCCATGAATTCGGCAATGCGCTGATCGATGTACTTGCCGCGCACTTCCAGCGCCGGCTTGCCGCGCGCGCTGTCGGTTAGGGTCGCGGTGCTCGATTGTGCGAGAGAGGAGCCGCCCGACAGCCCCAGGGACAACGCCATAGCGGCCACCGTAAAGTATATTGCGCCTTTACTTACCATCCGCCCTGCCCCTCGTTTTCGTCAACTATTAGTAGAGGCCGCGAAGGGCAGTCTGCAATCGCACGATTGCACGCTCGATCTCAACTTCGGGCGTTCCCGCATAGCCCAGGATGAGCCCCTTTTCCTTCTGAACGCCGGCGTAACAGGCCGAGAGTGCCGCGACGCTGACCGAAGCGGCGGCGGCGACGTCAACAACCGCAACGTCGTCGAATGTCGCGGCGATGGCGACATGAGGTCTGGCGATCACATGCATGCCGGCGGGGTCCGGCATGATCTCGAGCAGGCCGGAAAGGTGGCGCTCGGCGGAGGCAATCAGCGCCTGCTGACGGCTGGCGTAAAGGAGGCGCGTGCGCCGCAGGTGAGCCACGAAGTGCCCTTCAGTGATGAAACGGGCCAGCGCGCCCTGCCCCAGCAGCGAGGCGCGCGGCGAAACACCCACCATGATCTTCTCGGCCGCCTCGACGAGCGAGGCTGGCAAAGCCAGGAAGCTCAAGCGCAACGTCGGGAACAAGAGCTTCGAGAAGCTGCCGAGATAGGCCACGCGACCGCTACGGTCCAATGCACGCAGCGGCGCAAGGGGGCGGCCGGAATAGCGATACTCACCGTCGAAATCGTCCTCGACGATCCAACTGCGCGTCCGTTCGGCCCAGCTCAACAAAGCAAGCCGCCGTTGCAATCCGAGTACGGTGCCGAGGGGAAACTGATGCGAGGGCGCCACGATGGCCAAGCGGACGTCCGGTGCCAGGTCCAATGCTGTCTCGACCGAGAAACCCGAGGCATCGATTGGCACAGGCACGGCACGTACATCGGCCGCCGCCAATCCCTCGCGCGTGCCTCGAAAGCCGGGATCCTCGACCCAGGCCTCGTCGCCGGCGTCCAGGACCATGCGCGCCAGCGTCGCGATGCTCTGACGAAGCCCCGAAGTCACGACGATCGCGCGCGCGTCGCACGTGAACCCTCGCGCCGCCCCCAGGTAACTTGCAATCGCCTCGCGCAGGCGAGGATGCCCGAAGGGATGCGGGGCGCCGGCCACTTGCCAGTCCGGCTTGCGCCATTCCTGCTCCAGCAGCTTGGCCCAGAGCCGGTAGGGAAAGGCGTCCCGGTCCGGCTGCCCGAGCGGAAAGGCAATCGCCGGGTCGCCGAACGGTGCCTGCGGCGACAGGCCGGTCGCCAGCAGATCGACCGTGCGCCGCGACAGGATCGGCGCTTCGGCCACCGCACCCGACGGCTGGCCGTCGACACTGGGCGAAACGAGCATCTCGTCCGGCAGATTGGCCGCGACGGAGATCCCTGACCCGGCCTGGGTGACGAGGTACCCTTCGGCAATGAGCTGATCGATTGCCAGCAGCACCGTGCCTCGGGCGCAATCCAGCTCCGTTGCCATCAGTCGCGACGACGGCAGCTTCGTCCCCGGCGCCAGCCGCCGTTCGAGGATGCCGCGCCGAAGCTGCTCGCCGATCTGCCGATGCAACGGTTCAAGCCCGGTCGGGTCGAGCGCAATGCCGAGCGGGGGTGCTTTACGGGCTCGCGGCCTCATAACTGGTACAGCCTACTTTCACCAAACTGGATCTTTCTTATAGACCATTCCGGCAGCATGGTCCGCCCCACAATGATCCAGGCAGGAGAGCGGGCGATGACGAGCGCGACGATGACGGAAGCGAAGGTGGCGACAGAGGCGGACGGCGCCGTGTCGAGCTTTCCGGTCTCGCAGGTCAACAAGGTCAAGCGTCTTCACGAACGCGGGCGCTACGACAGGAAGACCATCTATGAAATCCTGGATGCGGCCCTGGTCTGCCACATCGCCTACGTCATCGACGGCCGCCCCTACTGCACGCCCACCAGCTTCTGGCGCGAAGGCGACCATCTCTATTGGCATGGCTCGTCGGCCAGCCGGATGATCCGCACGCAGAAGGAAGGCATTGATGTCTGCCTCACCGTCACGCATCTCGATGCGCTGGTGATGGCGCGTTCAGGCTTCCATCACTCGGTGAACTATCGCGCCGTCATGGCCTTCGGAAAGGCGCACATCATCGACGACGTCGACCACAAGCTGAAGCTGATGGACCGCTTCATCGACCGTATCTATCCCGGCCGCTCCCAGCTCATCCGTCAGCCCAACAAGCAGGAGATGAAGGCCACGACGATGATGGGCATGGAGATCGAGACGGCCTCGGGCAAGATTCGCGACAAGCATGTCGCCGACGACGAGGAGGATTACGAGGCGGTGCCCGCCTGGTCGGCGCTCTATCCGATCACGCAGGTCCTCGGTGCGCCGTCCGACTGCCCGCGCCAGCTCCCCGGCCTCACGCGGCCCGACGAGATGGCCGACTTCACGCCCGGCGACCGGCTCGACGAGATCATGACCAAGACCTATCGCCGGACGTTCGGAGATTGATAGGCAAGCCGGAAGGCATAGGCACGAATGTCTTCCGGCCAGCTCGATATCTGCTGCTCGAACCGGGCGCGGTCGTTGGCGAACAAGGCGCGTATCGCCTCCTCGAAGCCCGGCAGATTTCCGGCCATCGCCGACATGAAACGATAGGCAGCCTCCTGAGCGGCGCGCCGCGCCTCTGCCGGGGCGCCGGCCTTCCGCGCTTCGTCCACCAGCTTGCGTAGCGCCACCGAGGCGCCGCCGGGTTGCACGGCGAGCCACTCCCAGTGGCGCGGCAACAACGTCACCTCGCGGCCGACCACGCCCAGCTTCGGCCGCCCCCGTCCGCGACGCCCAGGGCTCGGCTCTTCGGACGGCGATGCAGAATCCTGAAGTCCGGATCCGGCAGAGTACGACGACAGACGTGCAGAGATATCGGCCTTTGTGCCGCGAAGGTCGAAGTCGAGGGCGCGGCCGGTAGCGTCGTCGAAGACGAGGATGGGCTCCGATACGCCGCGCTCTGCCGAAGCCTTCACGGCCAGAACGACGTCGATCAACGGTCCGGACAGTAACATCCGACCGCCTTCGAAGGCCGTCGCCGGTAAGGAAAGGGGGTTATCCATTTTAGTATTTATACCAAGGTAAAATATCTTGCGTCAATATTACCCGTATAATATTAAGCCCACATGAAGCCCCTCGACAAGAAACTGGCGATCGCGGCCTACAAGGAGCGCAAAGCCGTGGCCGGGATCTACATGGTCCGCTGCGCAACTTCGGGCGAAGCCTGGATCGGGCAAAGCCCGACCCTGGATACCATCCAAAACCGCATCTGGTTCGCGCTCCGACTGGGAAGCAGTCCGCATGCCGACCTTCAGAAGGCGTGGCACGACCATGGCGCAGACAGCTTCACCTTCGAAATCGTCGAGCAGATCGACGACGAGGAGGCTCCCTATTTCAAAGACGATCTCCTGAAGAGGCGTCTGGAGCACTGGCGGTTGAAGCTTGAGGCCACGCCACTCTAAAGCCCGATCCGGCCGTGGCCGCGTCTGCGCCGCGCGGACACCACGCACAATTGAATGGCGTTCATGATCGAGGAGCGCCGGCGGCTATATTCTCCCCATTAGCAGCAAGATCAGAATGATGATGAGCACCAGCCCGATGCCGCCGCTGGGATAGTACCCCCAGCCGCTGCTGTACGGCCAAGTTGGCAGCGCACCGATCAAGATCAGGATCAGGATAACCAGCAGGATAGTTCCCAACATGACCGTCGCCTCCAGGCTTTGATTGGCCTTCCAGGAAGCCGGGACCATATCGATGACAATGCAGATGGCACGCCCGGCGCCGACCACGAGCCGATCGGCTCCTCACAAACGGCACCGATAACGGATCGTTCCGGGTCAAACTGACGAGCCTTCCCCGCGACCGTACGGAAGCTGACGTTCACGTTGCCGATGACGGATGCCGCACGAGGAGCCATCGCGCGCGCCGCAACGCGAAGCCGTCACGGACGTTGTCGTTACGGTACCCCAAGCTGGACAAAGCCCGGACTCTCGGTCACGAACGGGCGCGGGCGGGGTTTGCGAATAGCGGGCTCTCGGGAGGCAGGATGCGAGCTCTCGGTCAATCTCGGCGCACCGAAGTGCTACAGCATTCCTTCGAGGAGCATGTGTTCGATCTTCCTTCAAGTTTGTTCGACCTGCTTCCGACCGCCGCCTATGCATGTGACATCGACGGAAAGATCGTCCGCTACAATCGCCGCGCTGTAGCCCTCTGGGGACGTGAACCGGCTCTCGACGATGGCGGCGACCGATTCTGCGGTTTCCGTCGCCTCTATGCCCTCGACGGCAGCCCGCTTGCCCCTGCCAATTGTGCGATGGCCGAAGTCCTGGCGAGCGGCATTGCCGTACGAAATCGCCAGGTTGTCGTAGCGCAACCGACCGGCACGCGACTCGTCGTCGAGATGAACATCGACCCGCTGAGGGACTCCACCGGCCGCTTCGTCGGAGCGGTCGGCTGCCTGCACGACGTTACGCAGCGGCATGCCTCCGCCGCAGCGGCCACAAGCGGCACCGCGCAGCAGGCGCGGAACCTGCTCGAAGCGCTTCCCCTGGCGGTCTACACGACCGATACCGCGGGCGTGATCACTTTCTATAACCAGGCCGCGGCAAATCTCTGGGGCTATCGCCCGGAGCTGGGAAAGAGCGTCTTTTGCGGAGCGTGGAAGCTCTATCGGCCCGATGGCAAACCGCTGCCCCACGATGAATGCCCCGTGGCGCTCACCCTCAAGGAGCGGCGGGGGGGTCACAACGGCGAGGCCATCGCCGAACGACCCGACGGCAGCCGCGTTCCCTTCATCGCATATCCCACGCCCTTGCACGACCAATCCGGCCAGTTCGTGGGCGCGATAAACGTTCTGGTCGACATCAGCGATCAGAGACAATCGCTGCGACTCCTCGCGGAGATCGTCAATTCCTCCGACGATGCCATCATCACGAAGGACCTCGACGGCATCATCACAAGCTGGAACCCGGGTGCCGAGCGGCTCTTCGGCTACACCAGCATCGAAGCCATCGGGCACCACGTTACGATGCTGATGCCGCCCGATCGTTACAACGAAGAGCCGGGTATCCTCGCGCGTCTTCGCGCCGGCGAACGCATCGACCACTACGAAACGATTCGCCGGCGCAAGGACGGAAACCTCATCGATATCTCGCTCACTGTATCGCCGGTGAAGGACGAGAACGGCATTGTCGTCGGCGCATCGAAGGTCGCCCGCGACATTACCGACCGGCGGCTCGCGCAGGAACGGCAGCGGCTTCTGCTGCGGGAAATGGCCCATCGGGTAAAGAACATGTTTGCCCTGGCCGGCGGAGTCGTGTCCCTCAGCGCGCGCTCCGCTCAATCGGCGCCCGAGCTTGCATCGACGGTGAACGAACGCCTCGCGGCGCTCGCGCGCGCTCATTCTCTCACCTTGCCGGATCCGACGGTCGACGACAGTCTCAGCGAGCGAACGACGACGCTCCATACCCTGCTTCGGACGATCCTGTCGCCATACGACGTGCAAACCAAGGCTCGGCAAACACGTTTTGCGATTCAGGGTATCGACCTTCCGCTTGCCGGCGGTTCCGTCACCTCCTTCGCCCTGCTCTTCAACGAGTTCGCGACGAACGCGGCGAAGTACGGAAGCCTGTCGACATCCGATGGCACCGTGGCCATCGCCTGCAGTGAGCAGAAAGGCATGCTTCACATCCAGTGGACGGAAAAGGGCGGCCCCTCGACGGATACCACGGCCAAGGACAGAGGATTCGGCAGCACGCTCGTGGAGGCGACGATCGTGCAGCTGGGCGGCAAAATCTCGCGAGAGTGGCGACCCGAAGGGCTGGTCATCGACCTGTCGGTCGACCGGAACCGATGCATGGCGGTACCAAGGCAGCGCCCGTAGAGACCTGGACCCAACGCCCTTCGAAAGGGCGCGGGTCCATGGGCCGAAGAAGCGCGCCTCGCTACGTCTTCGGCAAGAGGACCGTATCGACGACCTGGATGACACCGTTGGACTGCTTGACGTCGGCAATCGTAACCGTCGCGACGGTGCCGTTCTCGTCGGTCAGCGTAATCTTCTCGCCCTGCATCTTGGCCTGGAGCGTACAGCCACCGACGGTCTTCACCGGATGGTGCCCTTGTGGTCCTTGATCATCTTGGCAATCGCACCGGACATGGCGTTCGCGGAAACGACATGGCAGGTGAGAATCTTGGTGAGCTTCGCCTTGTTCTCCGGCTTGACCAGCATTTCGACGGTCCCCGGCGGGAGCTTGGCGAACGCGGCATTCGTCGGCGCAAACACGGTGAAGGGGCCGGCACCGGACAGGGTGTCGACAAGGCCGGCTGCCTTCACCGCCGTCACGAGGGTGGTGTGGTCCTTGGAGTTCGCGGCATTCTCGACGATGTTTTTCGTCTCGAGCATCGGGGCGGCGACGGGAGGCTCCGGGCTTCTCCTCACTGTCATCGCTCGCAATCTGATTACGACCTGCGCGCCGCCGCGGATCACAAGCCGCACGCCGAAGTCCGGCTCTCTCGCTACACGCTTGTGTGAGCGCTCTTCGGAGCGGAAGGCAATCTCTCGTGACCAAGCGTGACGGCTTCGCGTGGCGCCGGCGGCCGGCGCTCCAGGCGAACTCCCTTGAGCCAGAGCAAGAGAGCTTCCCAGTGAATGCCCACGATCACTTTCAACGTCAGCAGCGGGTAGACGACAAAGGCGCGGGCAAGCGCTGCGTCGGTCAATGCCTGGCGCGTTGCCGCAAGTTTGGCGACCAGCAGGGGCCCCTTTCCGTCGCGCCCCGCAATCGTCACCGACAGCTGTTCGCCGGGTGGCGCGACGGTAAAGGAATAGCTCATGTCGACCCCGAGGAAGGGCGAGACATAGAGCGTCTTACGGCTTGCTTGATGAATGGTCCCGGTCGAGCCGGCCTCAAGGGGAATGAGATAGCTGTGACGTTCTCCGAACGTATTGCTGACCTCGTAGAAGATCGCCGCAAGCGAATTGTCCGCCCGATGGCAGAAATAGATGCTGAGCGGATTAAAGACGTATCCTAGCACGCGCGGCATCGTCAGAAGCCGGATCGGCCCGCCGGCTTCCACGCTCGCCCGACGCAGATGAGATTCTATCTGTTCGCGCAACGGTGCGGCGGTGCCGTCGCCATGATCCCTGTCGCGAAAGCCAAAGAGGTTGAACCGATTGCGCGAGAACAGCCGCAGGGAGTCCGTCACGCTGTCGATTTCGTCGAGATCCAGCAGAAGATAGAAGACCTTGTAGCGAAGCCGATGCCGCTTCGGGCGCAGCCTGTGGTGAGCC
>Ga0209792_1000936_pt1 | contig 16322 bp, 16 predicted proteins | sample EBPBio142005_DNA_FD_185860 | JGI IMG/M metagenome (GOLD analysis project Ga0209792, IMG submission 185860) | Wastewater treatment Type I Accumulibacter community from EBPR Bioreactor in Madison, WI, USA - Reactor 1_6/14/2005_ DNA (SPAdes)... | ecosystem: Engineered > Bioreactor > EBPR >... | reverse complement strand
GCCGCGCTGAAGCAGGCCGGGACGCCGCGCCAGCGGGTTTTCGCGATCATCGCCGTCAACTTTTCCGAGCCGCAGTTTTCCGCCGACGTGATCGCGGCCTGGCTTGCCTTCTATGTCGAGGCGCAGCGCTCGCCCGATATGCGCCGGTTGCTGGCGATCTATGCGCGCCGGCTGCACTCCAACCTGACGCAGGCGCTCACGGCCCTCATGCCGCGAGCCGATGCCGTCCGCACGGCAGAAGGCGTCGCGGCGATGATCGACGGGCTCTACATCCGCAGAGCATTGAAGCAGGGCACGCCCGATCCCGCATCGGCGATCGCGCTGGTCGAGGACTACGTGGCGATGAAATTGGGGAGCAACAGCCGAGCATGACCCGCCCCAACATCCTCATCATCATGGTCGACCAGTTGACCGGGACGCTGTTCCCGGACGGGCCGGCGGAGTTTCTTCACGCGCCGAACCTGAAGGCGCTTGCGAAAAGGTCGGCGCGGTTCGCCAACAACTACACCGCCTCGCCGCTCTGCGCGCCGGCGCGCGCATCCTTCATGAGCGGGCAATTGCCGTCGCGCACCAGGGTCTACGACAACGCAGCCGAGTTCGCCTCGGCGATCCCGACCTTCGCACATCATCTGCGCGGCGCCGGCTACCAGACGGCGCTGTCGGGAAAAATGCACTTCGTCGGGCCGGACCAGTTGCACGGCTTCGAGGAGCGGCTGACCACCGACATCTATCCCGCCGATTTCGGCTGGACGCCGGACTACCGCAAGCCGGGCGAACGCATCGACTGGTGGTATCACAATCTAGGCTCGGTCACCGGCGCAGGTGTCGCCGAGATCACCAATCAGCTCGAATATGACGACGAGGTGGCGTTCCACGCCAACCAGAAGCTCTACCAACTCTCGCGCGAGAACGACGACGCGGAGCGCCGGCCGTGGTGCCTGACGGTATCGTTCACCCATCCACATGATCCGTTCGTGGCGCGGCGCAGATATTGGGACCTTTACGAGGGCTGCGCCCACCTCGAGCCGGAGATCGGCTTTATCCCCTACGACCAGCAGGACCCGCATTCGCAGCGGCTCTATCTCGCGAGCGACTACGCATCCTTCGACATCACGGCAGAGAACATCCGCCGCTCGCGGCAAGGCTATTTCGCCAATATCTCCTATATCGACGACAAGGTCGGCGAGCTTCTGGCCACGCTCGACACAACGCGCATGGCCGGGGACACGATCATCCTGTTCTGCTCCGACCATGGCGAAATGCTCGGCGAGCGCGGCCTCTGGTTCAAGATGAATTTTTACGAGGGCTCGGCGCGGGTGCCTCTCATGATCGCGGGTGGCGGGCTGCCGGCCGGCCGGATCGACACGCCGGTCTCTAACCTCGACATCTGCCCGACGCTCTGCGACCTCGCCGGCATCGACATGAGCGCCATCATGCCGTGGACCGACGGGCAATCGCTCGTGCCGCTGGCGAAGGGCCACGCGAGGACCGAGCCGGTGCTGATCGAATACGCCGCCGAGGGCTCCTGCGCGCCGCTGGTGGCGATCCGCGACGGCAAATACAAATTCGTCCATTGCGAGATCGACCCGCCGCAACTGTTCGATCTGCAAGCGGACCCGCTGGAGCGGGTGAACCTCGCCGCCGATCCGACCCACGCCGCGCTGGTCGCCGGCTTCATGGCGCAGGTGCGCGGCCGCTGGGACATGGCGCGCTTCGACGCCGAGGTGCGCGAGAGCCAGGCGCGCCGCTGGGTGGTCTATCCGGCGCTGCGCAACGGCGCCTATTTCCCCTGGGATTTCCAGCCGCTGCGCCAGGCGTCCGAACGCTACATGCGCAACCACATGGACCTGAACGTGCTGGAAGAATCCAAACGTTATCCGCGAGGCGAATGATGAACGCTGTCCCCTCCCTCGACCATCTGCGCAAGGCTTACGCCGTCACCTCGCAGGCGACGCAACTCACGCCCTTGCTCGAAGCGCGCGCACTGGCGCGAGAGACCGGCGCGGCGCGCGTTTTCGTCAAGGCGGAATCGCTGCAGTGGGCCGGCTCCTTCAAGGTGCGCGGCGCCTACTGGCGTCTGAAACAGCTCTCGCCGGAAGAGGCCGCGCGCGGCGTCGTCGCCTATTCGTCCGGGAATTTCGCGCAAGGACTCGCCGCGGCTGGCGAAGCGCTGAACATTCCGGTGACGATCGTGATGCCGATCGACGCGCCGGAGGCGAAGAAGCGCGGCGCGCAGAGCTATGGCGCGACCGTGATCTCGACCGATCATGGCGACCGGGCGCGCGAGGAAGTGGCGGCGGAGCGCGCCAGGGCGATTTCGCAGGAACAAGGCCTGGCGCTGCTGCATCCGTTTGATGATCCGGAGATCGTCGCGGGACAGGCCGGCGCGGGGCTGGAGGCGATCCGGCAGCTCGACGACAAGAATGCTGCGGCCGACCTGATGCTGTGCTGCGTCGGCGGCGGTGGGCTGATCGGCGGCGTCGCGCTGGCGTTCCATTACCTTTCGCCGTCGACCGAACTGGTCGCCGTCGAGCCGGAAGGGTTCAACGGCATGGGCACGTCGCTGTCGCACGGCACGATCGAGACCATGCCGCTCGGGCCGAAATCGATCTGCGACGGGCTGATGGCGCGCCGGCCGGGCATCGCGCCCTTCGCGGCGGTGCAGGCGGCGGGCGTGCGCGGCGTCAGCGTCTCCGACAAGGCGGTGAAGCACGCGATGCGCGTCGCCTTCGAACGGATGAAGCTGGTGCTGGAACCATCCGGCGCGGCCGCGCTTGCCGCGCTGCTCGACGGCGTCGTCGACGCCAGGGGCAAGACGGTGGTGGTCATCGCCACCGGCGGCAATGTCTCGGTCGACGATTTCGCCCGGCATATCGCCGATGCGTGAAGTTTTGCGCGTGACCTTACCCCCACCCCATACCCCTCCCCTCAAGGGGGAGGGGGGCGTTCACATTGGCGCACTTCGGTCAACGGGAGCCAAGGTCGCAGAATCCCCCTCCCCCTTGAGGGCAGGGGTACGGGGTGGGGGTGCAACGCCATACATGCCGAGCGCCTTCCATGCGTGAGGCCGATTTCGTCATCGTCGGCGCAGGGTCGGCCGGCTGCGCGATGGCCTACCGGCTGTCGGAGGACGGCAAGTATACGGTCATCGTCATCGAGCATGGCGGGACCGACTACGGCCCGCTGATCCAGATGCCGTCGGCGCTGTCGATCCCGATGAACATGAGCCTCTACGACTGGGGTTTCCACTCCGAGCCGGAACCGCATCTGGGCAGGCGTGTGCTCGCGACGCCGCGCGGCAAGGTCATCGGCGGATCATCCTCCATCAACGGCATGGTCTATGTGCGCGGCCATGCGCGCGACTTCGACCACTGGGCCGAGGAAGGGGCGGCCGGCTGGTCGTTCGCGGACGTGCTGCCCTACTTCAAGCGCATGGAGAATTCGAAGGACGGCGAGGAGGGCTGGCGCGGCACCGCCGGGCCTCTGCACGTCAAGCGCGGCGCGCGGCTCAATCCGCTCTACAGGGCCTTCGTCGAGGCGGGCAAGCAGGCCGGCTTCGAGGGAACGCAAGACTACAACGGCTCCAAGCAGGAAGGGTTCGGCTGGATGGAGCAGACCATCCATCTCGGCCGCCGCTGGTCGGCCGCGAATGCCTATCTGCGACCGGCGCTGCGGCGGACAAATGTGAGTCTTGTCCGAGGCTTGGCCCGCAAGGTGAAGATCGAGAATCAACGCGCGGTGGGCGTCGAGATCGAAGCTCACGGACAGATTCAACTCGTTCGCGCAAAACGTGAGGTCATCCTCGCCGCCTCGTCGATCAATTCGCCGAAGCTGCTGATGCTGTCGGGCGTCGGGCCGGCGGCGCATCTCAAGGAAAATGGCATCGACGTGGTGGCCGACCGGCCGGGCGTCGGGGCGAATCTCCAGGATCACATGGAGCTCTACATCCAGCAGGAATCGCTGCAGCCGATCACGCTCTATTCGGTGCTGAACCCGTTCTCGAAGGCGCTGATCGGCGCGCGCTGGCTGATGTTCGGGTCGGGCCTCGGCGCGACCAACCATTTCGAGGCAGCGGCCTTCGTCCGCTCCAAGGCGGGCGTCGACTATCCCGACATCCAGTATCATTTCATCCCGGCGGCCGTGCGCTACGACGGCAAGGCGGCGGCGAAGTCGCATGGCTTCCAGGCGCATGTCGGGCCGATGCGGTCGAAGTCGCGCGGCTCGGTCACGCTGCGCTCCGGCGACGCCAAGGACCGGCCGGTGATCCGCTTCAACTACATGTCGCACCCTGACGACTGGGCCGACTTCCGCCATTGCATCCGGCTGACGCGCGAGATTTTCGGGCAGAAGGCGTTCGACGCCTTCCGCGGCAAGGAGATCTCGCCGGGCAAGGATGTCGAGACCGACGAACAGTTGGACGACTTCATCCGCGCCCACGCCGAAAGCGCCTATCATCCCTGCGGCACGTGCAGGATGGGCCGCGCCGACGATCCCGCCGCCGTGGTCGATCCGGAACTCCGGGTGATCGGCGTCGAAGGACTGCGCGTCGCCGACTCGTCCATCTTCCCGCGCATCACCAACGGCAATCTCAACGCGCCGTCGATCATGACGGGCGAGAAGGCGTCGGATCACATTCTCGGCCGCAGGCCCCTGCCCCGGTCGAACCAGGAGCCGTGGATCAACCCGCGCTGGCAGGTCAGCGACCGGTAAAGCTTCCTGCGTGGGCTTCCGCCCGCTATGAGGGAGCAAAGGAGACCGCCATGAACCAGAACATGCTCAAGCTCATCATCGCCGCGCTGGTGGTCGTGGTCGTCGCGCTCGGCGTCTACATCTGGCGCGAAGAGACCAAGCCCGATGGTGTCGAGATCAAGATTGACGAGAACGGCCTGTCGGTGAAGCCGAACTGAGGAGCAGCCGATGAAGGCGCAGCCAAAGGCATCGCATTACATCAACGGCCGTTTCGTCGAGGACGAAGGCGGCGCGCCCCTGCCGGTCATCTACCCGGCGACCGGCGAGACGATCGCGACGCTCCATTCGGCGACGCCGAACGTGATCGAGCTGGCGGTCGAGGCCGCGCGCGCGGCGCAGCCGGCCTGGGCGCGGCTGAAGCCGGTGGAGCGCGGGCGCATCCTGCGCCGCGCCGCCGACATTTTGCGCGCGCGCAACGCCGAGATCGCGCGCGTCGAGACGCTCGACACGGGCAAGGCGATCCAGGAGACGCTGGTGGCCGACCCGGCCAGCGCGGCCGACGCGCTGGAATTCTTCGGCGGCGCGGTCGCGACCTTCAACGGCGACTATGTCGATCTGGGCGGGCCGTTCGCCTATACGCGGCGCGAGGCGCTCGGCGTATGCGTCGGCATCGGGGCGTGGAACTATCCGATCCAGGGCGCCGGGTGGAAATCGGCGCCGGCGCTCGCCATGGGCAACGCCATGGTGTTCAAGCCCAGCGAGAACACGCCGCTGTCGGCGCTGGCGCTGGCGGAAATCTACACCGAGGCCGGCCTGCCGGACGGGCTGTTCAACGTGGTGCAGGGCTATGGCGACGTCGGCGGCGCGCTGGCGTCGCACCCGGTCGTCGCAAAGGTCTCGCTTACAGGGTCGGTGCCCACCGGCAAGAAGGTGCTGGCCCTCGCTGGTTCGCTGATGAAGCACGCCACGATGGAACTCGGCGGCAAGTCGCCGCTGATCGTCTTCGACGACGCCGACATCGAGAATGCGGTCGGTGGCGCGATGCTGGGCAATTTCTATTCGACCGGCCAGGTGTGCTCCAACGGCACGCGCGTCTTCGTCCAGAAGAAGCTGCACGACCGCTTTGTCGAGCGCGTCGTCGAACGCACGAAGAAGATCCGGCTCGGCGATCCGCTCGACCCCGAGACGCAGATGGGGCCACTGATCAACAAGGCGCAGCACGACAAGGTGCTGGGCTACGTCGAGATCGGCAAGCAGGACGGCGCAACGCTCGCCACCGGCGGCGGCGCACCGAAACTGCAAGGCTTCGAGGGCGGCTTCTTCATCGAGCCGACGGTGTTCACGAATGTCCGGGACGACATGCGCATCGCCCGCGAGGAGATTTTCGGGCCAGTGATGAGCGTGCTGTCCTTCGACGACGAGGACGAGGTGGTCGCCCGCGCCAACGATACGGAGTTCGGCCTGTCCGCCGGCGTGTTCACGCAGGATATGGCCCGCGCGCACCGCGTCGCCGGCGACTTGCAGGCGGGCACCTTGTGGATCAACCACTACAATCTGTCGCCGGTGGAAATTCCCTTCGGCGGCGCGAAGGCGTCGGGCATCGGGCGCGAGAACTCCCTCGAAGCGCTCAGGCACTACAGCCAGGTGAAAAGCGTGTATGTCGAGACGGGCAAGGTCGAGAGCCCTTACTAGGGCGCTTCGTCCCACGGATTGACCACATTCAGCTCGGGCATGGTGAAATCCGAGACGTTCCGGGTGACCATCGTGAGACCGTGGACCAGAGCCGTCGCCGCGATCATTGCGTCCCGCTCGCTGCGAGGATCAGGAACGTGCAACCCGGCGCAGCGGAGGGCAACGGCGACGTCGAAGGCGAGGATGCGCCCGGCGAAGCCCGGCAAGATCTGGCCATCCAGCCATTTGCGGAGCGCCGATCCGGCCGCCGGATCGCGCCTCTCGAGCCTCAGCACTCCATGCTGAAGCTCGAGAATCGTGACCGCTGAAAGAAACATGGATCGAGCGGAATTTGCAGCGGCCCAGTTCTTGACGCGAGGGTCGGTTCGCCTGGCGACGCGCAGTTCCGAAACGACATTGGTGTCGAGCAGAAACATCAACCGAAATCAGTCGACTGCGGCCCGATTTCGATCTTGTCGGGATGCCAGTCGAAATCGGTCTCCTCGCTCATATCCTGCACGACCTCGAGCAAGCTCACCCCGTTCCCGGCCAAGCGGCGGTATTCCTCAATCGTCAGCAATACATGCGCCGGCTTGCCACGGTCCGTAATGAAGACCGGGCCGCCGGCCGCCGCCTTCTTGGCCCGGCTGGTGTCCTGATTGAATACCCGGCTCGATATCGTTGTCGCAGTCATCAAACACCTCTCGCGCCGGAAGATAGAGACGGATCGCACATAGGACAAGGGAAATGTAGAGATGTTTCTACAATTTCTAGGCATCTACACGCAAGCCTACCGATACTCCGCCTTCCGGCCCTCGTAGCGCTGCATGTACATGCTCAGCGCGGTGACGATGTGGTAGAGGATGCTGGCCGGCGCCTCGCTGGCGACATGGCGGCCGCGCTCGTCGATCTGGTCGATCCACAGGCCCTGCGGCGCGGGGTCGAGATGCCAGCGGAACAGCCGGCCGACGCGCGCCTCGATCTCCGGCTTCAGGTCCGGCCCGCCGCTTTCGTCCAGCGCCATCGCCGCCTTGATCGCTTCGGTCTGCGGCCAGCTTCGCGACATGCGGTCGAGCGGAAGGCCTTCGCGCGACACCGCGCCGTAGGCCAGTCCCGTCGAGCGGTTGAGGCCGTTGGCGACGGCCGACGCATAGAGTTTGCGGGCGAAACCGATCAGGTCCTTCTGGCCGCTGCGCTCGGCGAAATCGACCAGCAGCGCCGCCCATTCGAAGTGATGGCCGGGCTCGGTCCACTGGCCCTTGTCGCCCGCCGCCGGCTTCCAGTCGTCGTCGAAATATTCGCCCAGCGTCCAGCTTTCGGGATCGAAGAAATGGCTGCGGAACAAATCCATGATGCGTGCCGCGCGGCGCAGATATTGCCGGTCGCCGGTGGCCCGGTGCCATGCGAGGAACGCCTCCAGCAGATGCATATGCGGGTTGGTGCGCCGCATCTCCTCGCCTCTCGGCGTCTCGAGGAAGCCGCGCATGCGCTGGTCCTCCAGATGCGCGTCGAGGAACTGGAACGTCTCCAGCCCGAGCTTCAGCGCATCGGGATTGCCGGCCTGGTGCGCATGGGCCAAGGCAAGAAGGACGCAGGACTGGTCGTAGGCGTCCTCGGTGGCGTCGGACACCGACCCGTCCACATTGAGCACACGCACCCAGCCGCCGGACGCCGTGCGGCCTTTCTTCGCGATGAAGTCGATGCCGTGCTTGATGAGCAGGTCGGCCGGGCCGTCCCATCCGTGGCCTCGCGCGACGGAGAAGGCGAAGATCTGCCGAGCCATGGTGCGCATGCGCTTCGGCTTCTGCATCGGCCTGCCATCGAAGCCGAGCGCTTCGAAGAAACCGCCGTGGCGGTCGTCCACGCCCGCCGTCGACCAGAGCGGCAGCGCCTCGTCGAACAGCCAGTGGCGCACGCGCGGCAGGAATGCGCCGACCGACAGGACGCGGTCCTGCGCCGGTGTGAACTTCGTCTCCAGCCGGCCGCTCTTCTCCAGCCGTTCCACGATCTTCTTGACGTTCTGGCTCTCGCTGACCGGCGCGACGAATGTGGCGTCCGCCGTCGCGACGATCGCCACGTCGTTCATGCCGATGACCGACAGCAGCCGGCCCTGGCTGCGCAGATAGGAGCGGTGCGTGTCGATGGCGACGACGTCGCCGATGACGACATTGCCGTCCTTGTCGGACTCGCTGATGTCGAGAAGCGATTGCCACGAGCCGAGATCGTTCCAGCGGAAGCTGGCCGGAACCATGGCGATGCCCGCGGTCTTCTCCATGATGGCGTAGTCGACCGAGATCGACTGGATGTCCGAATAGAGATCGAGCGGCAGATAGACGCCCGACACGTCGCGCGTGGCTGCTTCGCAAGCCGTCTCGCACTGCCGCCAGATGTCCGGTTGCAGGGTCCGGAAGGCGTCGCGCATCGCGCCGGCGCGGAACAGGAACATGCCCGAGTTCCAGAAGAAGGTGCCGGCGGCCAGATAGGCTTCCGCGGTCGGAAGATCGGGTTTTTCGACGAAACGCTTCACGTCGTGGACCGCACCGTGCCCGCCCGCCTCGATATAGCCGTAGCCGGTCTCGGCGTGGGTGGGTTTGATGCCGAATACGACGACGCGACCCTCGCCAGCAGCCGGAACGCCGGCCTCGATGGTCGACCAGAACTGCTCATCCGTCGTGATCTCGTGGTCGGAGGGAACCACCAGCACCAGACCGTCGCCATGCGAGCGCAGCGTCTCGATCGCCGCCACAGCGACGGCGGCCGCGGTGTTGCGGCCGGTCGGTTCGAAGATCGGCACACCGCCGCCTAGGTCGAGGCCGGCGAGATCGTCGCGCACACGCTCGGCATGACGTTCCGACGCGATAAGACTGACCGGCGCTTCACCTGCCCGACGAGCGCGCAACCGGCGGATCGTCTTCACCAGCATCGAGCCGTCGCCGGCGAAATTGTGGAACTGCTTCGGGTTGTCCTCGCGCGACAGCGGCCAGAGCCGCGAGCCGACGCCGCCGCTCATCACGAAACAGGAAATGCGCGGCGCGACCATCGTTCAGATCGTCTGGTTGTAGGCGCCGACCTCGGGATTTTCCCGCAGCACCTTGTCGACGGCATGGAACATATCGCGCTTGCGCGCCTCGGAGACCGGACTTTCGACCACGACCACCAGTTCCGGCTTGTTGGACGAGGCGCGCACTAGGCCCCAGGTGCCGTCCTGCGTGACGATACGCACGCCGTTGACGGTGACGAGATCGACGATCGGCTGGCCGGCGACCGGCTCTCCCCTGCCATGCATCGCCGCGAAGCGCGCGACGACCTTGTCGATCACGCCATACTTCACCTCGTCGGCGCAATGGGGAGACATGGTTGGCGAACCGAATGTTAGAGGCAAATCACGGTAGAGGTCGGCCATCGATTTCGAAGGATTGCGGTCGAGCATGCGGCAGACCGAAATCGCGGTGACCAGCCCGTCGTCATAGCCGCGCCCGATCGGCGGATTGAAGAAGAAATGTCCTGATTTCTCAAACCCGGCGATCGCGCCGAGTTCGGCGACGCGGCGCTTGATGTAGGAATGGCCCGTCTTCCAGTAGTCGGTGACCGCGCCCTGCGCCTTCAGCACCGGGTCGGTCATGAACAGGCCGGTCGATTTCACGTCGACCACGAATGTCGCGCCGGGATGTTCGGCCGAAATGTCGCGCGCGAGCATGACGCCGACCTTGTCGGCAAAAATCTCGTTGCCCTCATTGTCGACCACGCCGCAGCGGTCGCCGTCGCCGTCGAAGCCGAGGCCGACGTCGGCGCCCGTCTCCAGCACCTTGTCCCTGATCGCATGGAGCATCTCCATGTCCTCCGGGTTCGGATTGTAGCGCGGAAAACTGTGATCGAGTTCGACGTCCAGCGGCACGACTTCACAGCCGATCGCCTCCAGCATCTGCGGCGCGAATGCGCCCGCCGTCCCGTTGCCGCAGGCGGCGACCACCTTGAGCTTGCGCGAAAGACGAACGCCCTTCGTCAGGTCGGCGAGATAGACGTCGCGAAAATCGTCGACGGCCTGGCAGGTGCCGCTGCCAACAAGATCGAAATCGCCGGCGAGCACGATCTCCTTCAAGGCGCTCATCTCGTCCGGCCCGAAGGTGAGCGGACGGGCCATGCCCATCTTCACGCCCGTCCAGCCATTCTCGTTGTGCGAGGCGGTGATCATGGCGACCGACGGGCAATCGAGCGCGAACTGTGCGAAATAGGCCATCGGCGACAGCGCCAGGCCGATATCCTTCACGCGCGCGCCGGCGGCCATCAGGCCGGACACGAGCGCCAGTTTGATCGACAGCGAATAGGAACGGAAATCGTGGCCCACGACGATGTCAGGCCCGACGCCGGAGCGACGGATCAGCGTGGCGAGGCCCATGCCCAGCGCCTGGACGCCCAGAAGATTGAGTTCCGGCGGCTTCGGCGACGCAGGATGGCCGAACCACCAGCGCGCGTCATATTCGCGAAAGCCTGTCGGCTTCACCAGCGCGCGCGTCTCGAACGCGAAGGTGTTGGGCAGCGCTTCGGCCACAGGTTTCAACGCCAAAGGTGGAATGCTCCCGCCCACGAAACGCCGCCCCGATACAATCCGCCCACCGGCGCGGCAACCTGCCGATGGGGAAGCCGACACCTACCGCAAAAATCGCAAGAAATCCTTTCGCCGAAATCCTTCCGCCTGCGCTTGCGGCGGCGGGATTGCCTCGCTATAAGCCCGCGGTCTGGTTACGGAGTGTAGCGCAGCCTGGTAGCGCACATCGTTCGGGACGATGGGGTCGCAGGTTCAAATCCTGCCACTCCGACCAGAAATTCCAACGTTTTCCCGAATACGCGTTGGTTCCTCTCCTAAAGATACGAGCCGGCGCAGATGCCGCTGCCTCGACGTCGCGTTTCGGCAAATGAATTTGCTATTCGCTGCAAAAAGCATACATAAGAGTGGTCGACAGCCACTTTACGGGCGCTGTCGGTTGAGGGCGGCTACCAGGCCCTAGCCCCAATCGATGGAAAGGAAGATGCGATGTCTTCCAACCTGCTCACCACGTCCAAAGTCGACCAGATCAACAAGATCGTTGTTGAAATGAGCCGCTTCGGTTCCGTTCGCCATGTCGAATTGGAACGCGGCGCGTCCCATATCGCCGCGATGCGCTCCACGACGTACGAACTCAGCGAGGGCGAGTTGCGGGCGGTCATCTACGACGAGATGTTCGCGACGCCTCATGCCCGATGCGTTCGCAGCAAGTCCGCGACGAATGTTGCCCAGTAGTTCACTCCGTTGCGAAGCGCCCTCGCCCGGATTTTCGAGCAGCCTGTGTCGTCGATATCGACTGTGCTGGCGATCGCGATCATAGCCTGGTTTCTTGGCATCGTCGCCATGAGCATCACGATCTAGCGGAGCGTGGCGTGCTGGCATCAACCTATGCAGCGCTCCGCTCACAAGAGCTTTCCATCGACAGGCTTTGGTCGGCGGCGTGCCTGAATTTCGACCACGGGCACGGGCGACATGCCCATCTGCCGGACCGGATCGCCTGGCAATTCTGGGACGAGATGCTCGCGTCGAGACGGGCATTTCGGGCCAAGGCGGGCGTCGAGATCGAGAGTTTCATGACCGATCCGACGGCGGGAAGATGATCCGCCTTCAGGTGGCCGGAGACGTAGCCCATGAAACTGCCGGAGGACGATTTCGAGATCAGCGTCATCTGCCCCCGATGCGATTTCGAGGCGGCGAAATCCATCGCGTGGATTCGTCGCCACATTGAACTGGAATGTGCTCGCTGCGGCACGATCATTGTCCTCGAAAGCGCCAATTTCCGCCACTCTCGAAAATAAATTCTCCCGCCCATTGCGATTTTTGCTAGAATATCCTATGTATTATCTATCGATCTTGCTGATGAACTTTGTTTCTGCGCCTTGCGCGCCTACGATCTTCCCTCTCAAAATCGAATAATTGGCACGCTCATCACTCGGATGCGCGGTGTTTTTTCACGTGATTTTGAAAGGAAAATCGCCATGATCACAGGAACCGTAAAGTTCTTCAATTCCGCCAAGGGTTTTGGCTTCATCGAACAGGGCAACGGCCAGCCTGATGTGTTCGTTCACATCTCCGCTGTTGAGCGCGCGGGCATGCGCACGCTCGTCGAAGGCCAGAAGGTGAATTTCGAGATCCAGCAGGATCGTCGGAGCGGGCGCAGCTCTGCAGACAGCTTGCAGGCCGCCTAACCGACTTTTGTCTCCTGGGCGCTGACCACGGATGTACTGGCAGAGCCAAGAGAGATGACGAAAAGGTCGGCCTGTCCGGCCTTTTTTGATTTCAGGGAGTGCGAAATGGCCGGCAAGAACCAAAATCTGCCAGTCGTCACCTTGCGTGACCGCCGCGAGGCGAAGTCCGACACGACAACCCGGGTGGCGCAAGAGATCATGGACGCGGAGCGTGCCGCCAGGGAGGCCAAGTCGGAACGGCTGCGCCTGGCCAGGCTGGCTCTGCAATCGGGCGGCTCGGCCGCCGCCCCGGCAGCAGTTTCCAAAGGCCACTCGACCGCTGGATCGCGTGCAGCCGGCCGAGCCCGAAGCGGCGCTCCTCGTTCGTGAACCGCAAGGGGTGAAGCGGTCGCGGAACTCAGGCAGAATGAAATGGTGCCAGCTCGGTGATTCGTCGGGGTTCGGCACTGTTCGTGCATGGAGACTTCGATGACCCGACTAGCCGCGCTGATCGCCGTTCTCGCCCTCGTCGCAGGCTGCGCAAGCACCGATTACGGCGCCAGCCGGATCGCCACGAAGCCGCCCGTGAGCGGCTGCGCCCAGCCCAATTCGCCCTGCGCCATGGGCGGCGACGGCCTCTGATCCGCAACGCAGGGCTTTTACAGCCTGGCGAAGACCGCCTTCAGCGGCTCCAGCACGACTGACGGCTCGCTGACGGTAGCCGCCACGTCTTGTGACCCAAGTATCGTCGCGCCGGAAAACTCGGCCGGCACAGTCCAGCTTTTTCCCTCGCGTCCGAAATTGAACAGGCAGAGCAACGTCTCGCCCTCGGTCTCGCGCACGAAAGCGAGCACGTCCGGCTCATTACCCTGCAGGAAACGGATCGAGCCGGCCACCAGCGCCGGATGCGCTTTGCGCAAAGCGATCGCCGCCCGGTAGTGCGCCAGCACCGAATCGGCTCCCGACTGCGTGTCGGCCGCGCGCGCGACATGTTCGGGCGGAACCGGCAACCACGGCTTTGCCGACGAGAAGCCGGCATGCGGCGAAGCTTTCTCCCACGGCATCGGCGTGCGGCAGCCGTCGCGCCCCTTGAAGCCCGGCCACATCCGGATGCCGTAGGGATCGCGCAGATCCTCGAAGGCTATGTCGGCTTCCGTCAGCCCCAGTTCCTCGCCCTGATAGAGGCAGATCGACCCGCGCAGCGCGCACAGCAGACTGATCGCGAATTTCGCGACCGCATCGACCTCGGACGGATCGCGCGCGAAGCGCGAGGCGTGGCGGCGCACGTCGTGATTTGAAAAGGCCCAGCAGACCCAGCCGTCCTTCACCGCGTTCTCGAAGGCCATGACGCTATCGCGAATATGCGCCGGGGAGAACTGGTCGCCGAGCAGGTCGAACGTGTAGCACATGTGCAGCTTGTCGCCGCCTTCGGTATAGGCCGCGACGGTCTTCAGCGACCGCTCGCCGTCGCCGACCTCTCCGACCGTGGCGCGATCGTCGTAGCGGTCGAGCAGCGCCCGCAACTCCTTCAGAAAACCGATATTTTCCGGCTGCGTCTTGTCGAAGAGATGGTCCTGATAGCCATACGGGTTGGTGTCGGGAATGTCGTTCGTCTTGCCGAGCGGAAACGGCGGATTGTCGCGCAATTGCGCGTCGTGGAAATAGTAGTTCACCGTATCGAGCCGGAACCCGTCCACCCCGCGATCGAGCCAGAATCTCACCGTGTCGAGCAGCGCCGCGCGCACTTGAGGATTGTGGAAATTCAGGTCCGGCTGCGAGGCCAGGAAATTGTGCATGTAGTATTGCCGCCGGCCCGTATCCCACTCCCAGGCCGGGCCGCCGAAAATCGCCAGCCAGTTGTTCGGCGCGGTGCCGTCCGGCTTCGCGTCGGCCCAGACATACCAGTCGGCCTTGTCGTTGGTCCGGTCCTTGCGGCTCTCGGCGAACCATGGGTGCCTGTCGGAGGTGTGGGAGATCACCTGGTCGATGATCACCTTGATGCCGCGCGCATGGGCCTGCGCAACGAATTCGTCGAAATCGGCGAGCGAACCGAACAGCGGATCGACGTCGCAATAGTCCGACACGTCGTAGCCCATGTCGGCCATGGGCGAGCGGAAGAAGGGCGACAGCCAGACCGCGTCGACGCCGAGCGAGGCGATATGATCCAGCCGCGCAGTCGCGCCCTTCAGGTCGCCGACGCCGTCGCCGTTGGTGTCCTGAAACGAACGCGGATAGATCTGGTAGATCACCGCCCCGCGCCACCATTCCGATCCCGTCACGCCGCGTCTCCATCAGGTTCTTCGCGCAGGATCGCGACCGAGCGGCCGGCGATCCTGAATGCCCCGCCGTCGGCTTTCGGCGCCGGCATCGTCGCCGCCACCCACCGGAACCCATGCGCCGCGCGCGGCTCGACAGCGACGGAGCGCCGGTCGCCATTGAAAAGGACCGCGTAACGGGGAGTTTCCCCAACGACCATGACAAGCCGCCGGTTCGACCGGTCCTCCCAGCGCTCATCCGTCATGGGCTGCCAGTCGAAGCCGAGCCATTCGACCACCGGCAATCCGGCCTCGCCGCCGGGCCGCGTGAAAAATTCCTGCGCATCCAGCCCGGCGTCGCGGCGCAGCCGCGCAAGCTGCGCCGTCCAGTCCTCCAGCGCGCGGTCCCGGCCCGCCCAGTCGAGCCATGTCGTCCTGTTATCCTGGCAATAGGCGTTATTGTTGCCGCCCTGCGTGCGGCCGAACTCGTCGCCCGCCGTCAGCATGATCGTGCCGCGCGAGACAAACAGCGTCGCCAGCAGCGCACCGACGTCACGCCGTCGCGCGGCATCCACCTTCCCGTCGCCGCTCGGACCCTCGACGCCATTGTTCCAGGACAGATTGTCGTCGTGGCCGTCGCGATTGCCCTCGCCGTTCGCCTCGTTGTGCTTGCCTTGATACGCCGTGACATCAGCAAGCGCGAAACCGTCATGCGAGGCGATGTAGTTGATGGAACGCGTGGTGGCCGCACCGTGGCGGCGAAAAATATCCGATGAGCCTGCGAGCCGGGTCGCAAGCCCACCGACGGCGCCCTTGTCGCCACGCCAGAAGCGGCGGACATCGTCGCGGAACCGGTCGTTCCATTCGAGCCAGCCTTCGGAAAAATTGCCGAGCTGGTAGCCGTTCGGCCCGATATCCCATGGCTCCGCGATGAGGATGCGGTCGGCCAGCACCGGGTCGACCTCGATCGTCCGCAAGGTTTCGGCCCGCGCCGAAAAACCCTCTGGATCACGCCCCAGAACCGGCGCGAGGTCGAAGCGGAAACCGTCCACGCCGGCCCGGAGAACGAAGTGCCGCAGCGACGCGACGATCAGTTCGCGCACGCGCGGGTGATCGCAGGCGAGCGTGTTGCCGGTGCCGGTATCGTTGACGAGGCGGCCTTTCCGGTCGCGGCGGTAATAGGCATTCGCGTCGAGCCCGCGCAGCGACAAGGTTGGGCCGTGGATGTCGCTCTCGCCGGTGTGGTTGAAGACCACGTCGAGGATGACCCCGATGCCGGCCTCCCGGAGCGCTGCGGCGGTGGCGCGCAGGTCCGCGATGCCGCCCGGCGCAAGGCGCGGGTCGAGCGCCATGAACGAGACCGGATTGTACCCCCATGCATTCGTCAGCCCGAGCGGTTGCAGGTGCCGCTCGTCGATCCAGGCCGTCACCGGCATCAGTTCGACGGCCGAGACGCCCAGCTTGCGCAGATGTCCGATGATCGCCGGATGAGCGAGC